>Ga0082212_10006306_pt1 | contig 15979 bp, 15 predicted proteins | sample TergutNt197P3_FD_71548 | JGI IMG/M metagenome (GOLD analysis project Ga0082212, IMG submission 71548) | Neocapritermes taracua P3 segment gut microbial communities from Petit-Saut dam, French Guiana - Nt197 P3 | ecosystem: Host-associated > Arthropoda: Insects > Digestive system > Gut ... | reverse complement strand
AGCATATTTATAATGTCGAAAAACTTGCAAATGATGCTAAATCATTAATAAACTCTGGCATAATGGTTGAAAATTTTGTAAGGCAGACGGAACAGGCTTTAAAAAACCTTGCCAATATCGGCGAAATAACCAGCTGGGATGATTTTACAAGCTGGTACAACCGCCAGCTATACCTTGAAAATATGACCGAGAACGCCTTTAACAGCATCAATATAAAAATAGGCGGGTCAAATTACAAGCTTCTCGATATCGAAGGCATGGCCTACGGCGTTAAGGATTCATACATCGATTATTGGGATAAGGAATTTACGCCTGAACAAAACCGAGAAATGTGGCTCGGGCTTGGAATGACCCCGGCGAATTACGCATATGTCCAAACATGGAAGGGCCGGGAACAGGAGCTTGCCAGAAGGTTCCTGACTTCTTCAGCAGTCCAGAATGATGAATATATGCAGAGCATGATACGCAACAACAGGATACTGAAGCGCCTCGCCGGGGATTCCCTTTTGCCCGACGATGAAAAAATCGATGAAAAGGAACTTTCGGCGATGGGCGTTGAAACGGCCCTGAACACAAACAAGACCGTCAACGACATCGCAATGTCGCTGGCCGAAATACAGGATTTTATGATTACCACGCGGCTGCAGGACAAGGCGTCTGAAATGTATTTCGAAGAGCTTGACTACTCCGAAGGGTATGATGCTGATTATTTCCGCCCTTTGCGCCGCATCGATGCGAGGTAGGCCATGTTCAACACATTAGATTCTGGGTTTTTCTTTGTAGTCGACATCATCATCGATTTGATGGCGTTCTTCCGCAAGCAGGCCATTTCCATCGGCAGCATAGTCCTGCTTATCGCCATCGTGACGGCGGCCCTTAATTACGCCCTGACGGGCACGGGCCTGAAAGAAAATATCGTAAAGATCATGAAGGCGACCGTCTTCTTCCTCATCGTTATTTTCGCTTATCCGAAAATAATCGGCTTTATCACTTCGTGGACGTTCGACATGGCCAACAAAAGCATTTACGGGCCGGTCAATGATTACTATGTCGACAATAAGGACGTGATTGCGCGCTTTTTTGAAAGCAGGGAAAAAGTATTTGAAGCTTATGATTTTAATTTAACGACTGATACATACAGCGGAAGGGGCTGGACCAAAGTTACAATACCCGGCGATCCGGACAAATATTTCGATGATCTCGTCAGCAATAAGAGGCACCGGAATGATCCGAACGGAATGCCCTATTCCGTCGTGCCCCCTGCCGCCGTCAGCCGCATCGTGTATGTGATTGCAAGCAACTGCATAAAGTATTCGGACAAGGCCGGCAGGGATTTCGGCAAAACGCTCAAGGGCCTGGTCTGCGCGTTCTTCATCATCGTTACCGGCGCTTTCGCGCTGCTTGAGTACATCATAACGTTCCTGGAGTTCATCCTGGTCGCATCCGTCGGCGTCATCCTGTTCCCGCTTTCCATCTGGGAAGGCAGCAAATTCTTGTCGGAAAAATTCATCGGCGCAATCATCGGCTTCTTCATCAAGCTGCTGTTCTGCAACATCAGCATCTTCCTGCTTATCTACGGGTTCATGACCCTTGCATATAAATATGCCGACATACCGTTCCAGGGCAAGGCCGATCAGATGATCGAGATCATCTTCATCTGCCTTCTGTTTTTCTTTATCTGCAAAAGCGCGCCCGGCCTTGCCCAGTCGCTTCTATCCGGAACGCCCAGCCTGAACGCCGCCGGCGCCATCTCCGCCGTGGGGGGCGCGGTCGCGGCCGCCGGCGCCACCATGGCCATTGCAAAAAAAACAGGAGGAGCCGGCAAGGCCGCAGCCGGAGGGATGGCAAAAGCGGGCCTGGCGGCGGGAGGCATGATCTCCCAGGCTACGGCGGCCGCCGGCGCGGTCCGCGATCTCGGTGGCAGCAAGAGCGATCAGCGCGGGGCCTTTATGAGCAGCATCGGCGGCTCCGCAAAAGAAGCAATGTCCGCCGGAGGCCTCGGGCTTATCCGCAGCCTCACCGGAGGCGGAACCGGCGGCGGGGGAGGGGGCGCGAACCCGCACAGCTGGCAGGAGCGGTTCAATAAGCACGTTGACAAGGATACCGGAGAACACCAGACGCTCAAGCAGCATCTGCAGGAACGAAAAAGCGAAGGCGCCAACCAGGGCTTGGAATACCTGGCAAATAAAAATAAGGATCAGAACCCGCAGCAGTCAAGCGATGCCGGCAGCGCATAAAAATACCGTCTATAAGCCGCTCGACATTCCGAACCCGTTCCACGGCGACGGCGATAAGGCGTATGCCGATCTCCTGCTCGATCAGATCAAAGAAAAGCGGTGGTGGCGCATGATAGCCTTGTTTTCTTTGCTTATGTTTGCGATAAACCTATGCTTCTTCATTTACGCGGTGCGGCAGCAAAAAACGGTGCCGGTTTTGGTCAACGTGATGCCCTCCGGGGAATCTCACTACCTGGGCGAGGTGCGGCAGAGCGGCAGCCTCCAGGTCCCCGAAGCCGCCATCCATTACCAGGTGCGGAAGTTCATCACCAGCCTGCGATCCGTTTCGACCGACTACCAGGTCGTGTACGACAATATCGACGACTGCTTCCACATGGCCACGTCCACCTATGCCCCCGTGATGCGGCAGATGCTGAACGCCAATTCACCGTTCGATCTTTTCGGAAAAATCCGCCGCACGGTGGCCATAGAAACCGTTTTGAATATAACCGCCCGTTCATACCAGGTCAACTGGACCGAGACCGTCCTCGATGCGTCGTCGGCCCAGAGGGCAACAAAGATGCGGGCGGTGGTAACGGTCCGCCTCATCGCGCCGACCGACGCAACCATCAGAAGAAACCCGCTGGGTATCTATATCGAAAACGTGGAGATGACCGAATTATGAAAACACAAATTGTGCTTGTTGCGGCAGTTATTGCGCTGCACCTTTCCTGCGCCACATTGGATGTCGAACGGCACCTTCGTGAAACAGGAATCGAAAAGCCGGAAAGCATCGGCGATCTTGCCCCTGCGTTCCAGGTGGGGAGCGATCCGGAGATTGTGGAACGCCCGGTTTTTGTGCCGGAAAAAGAGGCGCCGCGCGCCCCGGTTTCGGGAACGGCCGCCGTGGCGGAGTCAAACCGGCTCGGGATAATCAGGCCGTCCGATTATTCACACGCCGCGATGGTGTACGACTACCATCCCGACTGGGTGTACGAAGTCTACGCCCAGCCGCTTCGGGCCTGCGACATCATCCTGGAAGCGGGCGAAACGGTGATTGAAACCCCGTTCATTTCAGACAGCGCCCGCTGGATGCTGGGAGCGGGTGTCAGCTACGACAGGGGCGCTCCGGTCCAGCATATTTATGTGAAGCCTTCGGAATCCAGCATCGAGGCGTCCCTTATCATCAATACCGATCGCAGGGTATACCACATCATCCTCCGCAGCTACCGGGAAACCCATATGCCCATCATCAGGTGGCGCTACCGCTCTTTGAACATGCCCAATAACTACATTACTCCGCCGCAGTCCGGAGACGGCGGCGCGGACGGCCGGCCTTCTGCCGATCCGCGATTCCTTTCGTTCAACTACCGCATCGCCTACAGCCTGTTCCGCAAGCCGTATTGGCTGCCGGAGCTGGTGTTCGATGACGGCAGCAAAACATATATAACGTTCCCGGAATCGGTGCTGAGCCGGGAACTGCCGACGGTCTTTGAAAACCGCCGCGATTTTCTCAACTACCGCGTGAACGGAAACCTGATCATCATCGACAAGCTGGTTGAAAATCTGACGGTCAAAATCGAAGACACCTTAATAACCATCTCAAAGAAAAGGAGTTCGTATGGAAAATGATGCTGTCGAATTGGCTGCCGGATTTGAAGGCAGCGAAAGCGAGCCGTCGTATTCACTTTCGCCGGATCAGGCGACGGGCTTCGGCGCGGCCGCCGAAGCTCCCGCCGTTTTTAACCGCAAGCGGGTAATGGTTGTCCTGGCTTCATTGTTCGCCACGTTTATCGGGGGAGGCCTGCTGATAAACGCCGCCCGGCCGGGGAAGATGCCCGTCCAGAGGCAGGAGGCGGTAACGGCCGCAATGGTTCCCGATGCCTTTATTGCTTCGCTGCGCAACAAGGCCGTGTCCCGCAACGATCCGCCATATGATGGATGGCCGCAGCTGGAGGCCGCGCAGCCCGATCAGATCGAGCCCCAGCCCGCATCGCTTCCGGCGGCGGAGCCTGCCCGCTTGCCGGAAGTCGAATTGCTGCGAAGCCACGCGCCGCCGCCGCAGCGCCCTGCCCAGGGCGCGCCGCCTGCCCCTCAGCCGCCATCTGCGCGGGGCCAGGTCCCGCCTTCGCGGGGCCAGGAACTGTCGCAGGCGCATTCCTCTTCCCTCGTGCCGTCTGTGCAGGGCAGCATGATTTCCGCTGGCGGCTCTTCCGCTCCAGGCTGGCCGGCGCAGGCCCCGTCCGCGCAGGCTCCCGGCGGCAGCGCAGCCGATTATTTTGCGGCCCAGAGCGCCGCCCGCGCTTCATACGGCGGCCAGGCTTCGGAGTACGCTTCGCAGAACAACCAGGCAAACAAGCTTGACTTTTTCAACCCCGCAGGCGGCGGCGGCGCGGCATCCAGCGGCCGCTTCCTGGGAGAGTCGTCGCTGTGGCCGGGAACGTCTATTCCGGGAATCCTTGACACCGCCATTAACACCGATCTTCCGGGCAACGTAATCGCGCGTGTTACGCGCAACATCTACGATTCGCAGACCGGGCAGACGCTTCTCATCCCACAGGGCTCCATCCTCGTCGCCAAATACAACAGCTCGGTTTCATACGCTCAGCGGCGCGTGCAGATAGTCTGGGATACGCTCATCCGGCCCGACGGCTTCCAGCTCGACCTCGACGGCATGAATTCGGTCGACAGGTCCGGCATGAGCGGGCAGGGCGCCGAATACCATGAAAACTGGTTCGAGTACCTGAAAGCTGCCGGCATCATCACCCTGTTTTCGCTGGCCAACGCAAGCCTCACCGAAACCGCCGCCAAATTCGCCAATGACACGGCGGCCTCCGCCGTTGCCGGGGCAAACACGGCGCTCGTAAACCAGCTGGGCGGGGCAGTCGCGGCCCGCGCAATGAATATCCAGCCGACGCTGACGGTTAAAAGCGGAACGCTTATTAACGTCATGCTGAACAAGACGCTGTACCTGCCTCCGGCGGACGGCCGCCGGACAGGCCAGAAATATATACTGGAATAATGCTATGAGCGGCAGACTCAAAACAGCACTGCTGGCTGCCTCTCTGGCGGCTAACGGAATTTTTATTGCTTTCCTTATTTTTGCCGCATCGGCAAAGCCGGACTCGGCGTCGGTTTCATTCCCCTCCGCCGGAGACGGCTACATTACGGCGGCTGCCGTGGCAACATTTCCCGTTTCTTCCCCCCTGGTGTTTAATCCGATCGATTTGGCAATGCGGCCTGCGCAGACGGCTTTTCTGCAGTACTCGGTAATTTTTGAAAAGAAGCAAACCAATTTGCTCATTAACGCGCTGTACGATCCCGAAATAATAGCGGTCGATCGCCGCGCGTCCGGAATACTGGTTACCGCCCTGCGCAAAGGAGAAACCGTCATGCAGTTCATATCCAACGACGGCATTATGGACCTGGCCAGCGTCAGGGTGATCGAATGACCGCGCGCCTCAGGCGGCTGCTGATTCTTCTCGCGCTGTGCGCGGCCGCCCGTGCGCCGGCGCTCGATTTTTGGCAGTATCCGGAAATGGCGGACAAGCATTCCATTTTTACAGGCGCGTTCATCACGTCCTTTTCGTTCGATCACGACTACCTGTTCGCCCTTGCGCCCGAATTGCACGCCGACTACTTGCTGCCGGTGGGGTTTCCCGTCTCGGTCGGCTTGTCGGTCAGGCCCTTCACTGAAGATTTTTTCGCCTTCAGCGTGCGGCCCGGCTACCATATCAATCTGGACCTTGCGAACAGCGACCTGTATGTCCTGTACGCCGTCGGCATGATATTTGACGGCGGCTATATCTTCCTGGAACAGGGCCCGCGCATCGGATTCCGCAGGCGCTTCGGAAAATTTTTCTGCATCCACCTGGAGTCCGGCCCCTATTTCAAATCAATCAATATCGGCGTTGAAATAAAGCTCAATTAATTGGGGATCAGGCCCGGATACGCGGGCGTTTCCATACATTCAAATTATTTCTTGGAGGTTGTCATGAAAAAATTTTGTTTTGCGGCATTGCTGTCGCTGCTCCTTGCTTCCGCCTGCGATAATGTCGCCGTCAAATCCCCGGCTCCGGATATTGCAGCGAAGCCTTATGCCGAACCCGCTGGCGGGGAATACGCCGAAGCGCAAACGGTCGTTCTTTCCACCGGCACTTCTGAGGCGGATATTTACTACACCGTCGACGGCGTCACCGATCCCTCGAAAAGCAGCGCCAAATATTCGGGCCCCATAGCCATCGGCTCTACCACGACGCTCATGGCCGTCGCCGTAAAGGGCGGCATGGAAGACAGCGAAATAATGACGGAGGTATATTCGATAGCCTTGCCTGAACAGGCGGCCAAACCCGAAGCTTCGCCCGCAGGCGGAAATTACCCCGCGCCGCAAACAGTAGCGCTGTCGACAGCCACCGCCGGTGCGGATATTTACTATACCACCGACGGCGCTACGATGCCCACGAGAAGCAGCGCAAAATATTCGGGCCCGATAATTATCGGTGAGGATGCCACCCTTATGGCAGTTGCAGTTAAAAGCGGATTGCTTGACAGCGATATAATGTCGGAGGCTTACGCCATAACGCTGCCATATCTGACTATTCAGAATATCCCTGCCGATATTGCAGCGCGGCAAATATCAAATATCTCCGTATATGACATAAACGGGATGGTTGCATCATGCATTAATAGCGATGATATTATTCTTGTCATAGATAATGATGCCGCTTCCCTTCAAATCCCGCTTTTGCATTCTTTCGGGGGCGGGCAATTCCTGGAAACGGGGAGTTTTTTTATTGCTTTCGCGGTTGATGTCGGCGATGATTTCCAGGTTGCCTTCAGCCGGAACGACGGCATTGCCGTAGATTTTGTCGGCGGTTCGGCTTCGTTTGATCTGGCTTCTTCCATCGGCTATTTCGACGCGGAATTGGCAAATCCTGGCGACGGCGCTGCGCCGATCATAAAAATGGGATCAGTTTTTGACATCAACGGCAGCCGCCACGCTGTGCCGACTGATTTGGCTGTTCCGGCAAGCCCTCCCGCCAATTCATGCATCTTGTATCTTTATGTGTTCCGCTCGGGTGCCGACATACAGTATGAATTTTCATCAGCAGCCCCTGCGTTCAATTCTATGAAGAACGGCTATTACAGCGGAAACAAGCGCGCTTTATGGAAAATGTTCTACATGCATGAGAACAGCCAGTTCTTATTTAAAACCTACGTTGCGGATAATTTTCCGCAGTTTGATACAGCCGTTGTCAGCAATGCAGTGTATGATTCGCTCACATCTTCGCGGCCTGCGCTCCACTCTATTGGCGGCACGGGCAGCCAATATTCGGAAACCATAACCCTTCAGCCGGGCGTGTATGCGGTCAGGCTGATCGGCGCTGGCGGCGGCGGCGGATACGGCGCGGTAGAAGGTTCAGCCGTTACCGGCTCATCCTCCGGCGGAGCCGGAGGCTTGGTCAATGAAATATTCACCCTTGGCAAAGCTGAATCGTTTACCGCTTTCACGGGGTCTGGCGGATATGCGGCATCAGCGCCGGCATCATCAGGCGCTTTTAGGTTTTATGGTTATAAAGGCGTTTTGCGCTGGGTAAGTGTATGGGATTCGGAATATTATCGTTATGAATACGCTGTTTTCCCAGATTACCCAAATATATATTCAGATCAAACTGTTTCGATAACTATTCAGCCCGCAGGATCAGGCGGAGGAGGCGGAGGAGGAGGGGGAGGATCGGGAAGTTTCCTGTTTTCCGACAGCGGGTATCTTCTCTGCGCAGGAGGAGGGGGAGGAGGATCGGGAGCGTCTTTTGTTACTCCTGGCGGCGCAGGCGGGGCCGGAGGCGCGATAGGCCCAGGTTCGGGCGGCGGCGGGGCTGGATATTTGCGGCAATTTTTTCAATCTCCAGCCACAATGGCCGCAAATGGCGGAAATGGCGGTAACGGCGGCGGAAACGGGGGAATAGGCGGACGCGTCAATATTACACCGTCTGCCCAAACAGGCGGCAACGGTATCTCTGTAATTCCGTACACAAATACTTATGCATCCGGCGGAACTGGAGCTTATTCATATTCTGCCTTCACTATTCCCTCCTCTTTAGTAGGAACATTTTCTTATGCTGGGTATGGTCACTCTTTAAATAGTATGACGGCAATCGAAATTATTTCTGTTGAAAATTACACTATTTTCTTTTCAGGCGGTTTTGGCGGCTCATCAGCAGCTATTTCGTATCCTCCAGGTTTTTATTCCTGGCTGAATACGAATGACGCGCATGGGGCAGGCTCCTCATCCCCGGCTCTTGGATTAGCATCTTTTTCAGGCATGTTTAATACCTCTGGCACTAGTGCAATGTCTGCTCCTTCTGGTTTCTCCTATCGCACTTTTAACAATTACACATCAACAATCGTATTATCGATGGGCAAATACAGCGGCATCAGCGGATCAGCCGGCGGGAATAACCGCAACTCCGCAAGAGGCGGCGGCGCTGCCGGGGGAAGCGTCAGCAGCAGCCGACCTTCCAACGGGGCAGCAGGTTCCATCACCATCTACAAAATTTACTAGCATCTGCGGGTACGTTCTTCCTTTTCGCGTCCTGTAATTTCAGGCCGTTTTCGGGTTTTCCCGGAGGCGGCCTTTTTTTTGCCCTCACATAGGTAAAGGGGCGCAGTTTTTAGGCAGCCTGTCTGACGTTACCAGTAACATTTTTGGGAGGGAGAACATATGCTGAAATTAGGAAAAAATAATGGCTTCTGACGGCTCGGAAAAAAAGGGGTATTACCGGGACATTACCATCCCTGGGGACGTGCTGCAGGATGACCGCCTGTCGGACGGGGCTAAAATCATGTACGGCAAAATAGCCCGCCTTTCCTACAAAGACGGGTATTGCTGGGCCAGCAATTCGTTTCTGGACGGCACCAAAACCGGGCGCAACGCATCCCGGCTCATTGCCGAACTCAAAAATTCCGGGTACCTCTCCATCGAAAACGAGGGCAGCAAGTCCCGGAAAATCAGGATTTGCGCGGTCACAAGCCTGGTGGGCGCAGCCGATTCCGGCCCTGCTGCCCAGAGCCCGGAAAAGCAGGCCGAGGCAACCTCGCCAAATTTGGCGAGGTTGGATAGTTGTGCCGCGAACCTCGCCAATTCTGGCGAGGTTGAAACCACACTTCTGGTTGTTTCGGATCACAACCAAGAGCGAACCTCGCCAAATTTGGCGGGGTTGGAGTCCCTGCTTCGCCAGTTTTGCCATGAATTTTTGGCCAACCTCGCCAATTCTGGCGGGGCAACCTCGCCAAATTTGGCGACAGAACAATTAAATTTAACATTAGCTGCTGCTGCAGCTCCAAAATTTCAAGATTATAAAAAAGCCCCGCCGCCATCTGGCGAATCGGCGGGCAAAGCCCTGATTTCGCCGCAGGAAGTTAAAAACGCCCTCCAGAGCGCCGGCAGGGCCCTGATCCTCCCGAATGCCTTTTATCCCAAAGCCGCCTCGTTCATGGCCCTCCACGGCCTCGATGACGGGTATTTGCAGTGGGTTTGCAGGCAGACCGAATCAAGAAAGCCGGATTCCTTCGACGGCATGTTTTTTACGCTCTTTTTTGCAGATGACATGGCGGAAAAGTATGCCGCCGCCCGGCGGGCCTCAGCGCCGCCCCCCAGGCCGCCGCCGCAGGCCATCTGCCCGGCTTGCGGGGCACCGCATCCGGGTTCCGGAGGGAAATGCCCATCCTGCGGCCTTCCCGATGATGACATCAATAACCAGGAAAGAATTGCGTATTTCCGGAAACTATCCGGCCTCCCGCCTGAAAAAAGAGAGGAGTACGAACGCAGGCTTGAGGCAATTTTGCTTGGCTGCGGTTTGGAAGAAAATGATAAATACAAATACCTCATAAGCGAATTGGAAAAGGAGTTTGATCTTGAGACAGCTTGAAATTGCCATTCCGGATCACAACGCGTTTTATTCCCTCTATGCGGATGGCAACCATTCCTGGAAGGCCTATGACTGCCAGAAAAAGGCTACAGTGCTGCTGTATCCCCCCGGCGCGGCCGTTGTGCTGTACTACACCTACCCCACCCACCGCGAAGCCTGCGTAATCCGCAACGATGACGCCCAGGGCGCTATCATGCTGCCGGGACTGGCGAAAAAAGTTTCCCGCATATTCCGCGCCCAGGCATCGCGGGTCGACAAGCTCAGGCACGCCGTAGGCTACCTCAGAGAACATTCCCTCCATGGCGCGTTTGGCCATGACGACGGATTTTATATCCGCCTCGGATTTCTATTGGAACAGCGCGGAAAGATCAACTATCCCGCATTGCGGGCGCTTTGTGAGAATTCTCCCTTAGAAAACGCACACAAAGAACAACAATACCGCTTGCTGTAGGAGGCCCCATGCTCATCCTCACTGAAAAGCCGTCGGTCGCACGATCATTCGCCGAAGCCCTGGGCGTTCCCCGCAAAGGCTTGTATTGGGAAAACGGCGATCACTGCATCGTCAGCGCCCTGGGGCATCTGCTGGAAAATTACGCGCCGGAAGATTACGACCCCGCATTGAAAAAATGGTCGCTTGAGACGCTGCCGGTCATTCCGGACACGGTACAATTCAAGGTTATCCAGCAAACAAAAGAGCAGCTTGCCGTTGTCAAAACCTGTTTTGACCGGCATAAAAATGATCCCCTGCTCCTGGCCACCGATGCGGAACGCGAAGGAGAGCTGATCGGCGCGGAAATTCTCAACTATGCCGGTTTCAAAAACTATGCCGGTGCGCGGCGCTTCTGGGTGTCCGAAGCCCTTACGCCGGAAGTGGTCCGCGCCGGCATCGAGGGTGCGAAACCGTTAGCTGCATATACCTCGTACCGCGACCAGGGCTTTGCCCGGCAGCACGCCGACTGGCTTGTCGGCATGAACCTTACCCGCCTGGTCACGCTGAAATCCGGAAAGCTCTTGCACTTCGGGCGCGTCCAGACCGCCCTGCTCGCAGCAATCTATGAACGCGAAAAAGTAATTAAAAATTTTGCTCCGCAGCAATTTTATGAAGTAAAAGCAGTTATGAATGGCGATTCTCTATTTTCGGCTAAGCTGGTAAATCCGGACAACGCCGAATTCCCTACCCGCTTCCCGGGGAACTCGCCCCTGCTCGCCGAAATCGCGGCCGCAAAAGACTCCATGGCAGCCGGTACTATCACCAGCCTCGAAAAAGAACAGAAAACCGTTCACCCGCCCAGGCTGTTCAACTTGACCGAATTGCAGAAAGAAGCCCATAAAAAATTTGGCTATTCGCCGGAAGAAACCCTGAACACCGCCCAGGCGTTATACGAAAAACATAAATGCCTGTCCTATCCCCGCACCCCGTCCCGCGTCATGGGCGATGATAATGTCGGCCTGGTGAAGGGCATCTATGAAAAACTGACAAGGGCGTATTCCGGAGACATCCTGAATGTAAAAATGGCAGGTGCTGATCCTTCCCTCATTTGCGGAACCAACAAACGGCTGTTCAATTCGGCAGAATTGCAGGATCATCATGCGCTTATTCCGCTGGCTCCCCATCCTGAAGGCTGTTCGCAAAAAGAAATGGATATTTACTTTTTAGTCTTTGAGCGTTTTTTCACCATCCTCAAACCGCCGTATGTCTATAATGCTGTTGCTATCGATGTTGACATTTCCGGACGCCGGTTCCAGGGAAACGGCATTGAGGTATTGCACTGCGGCTGGAAAACAGAGCCGGACAGCGATGAAGACGAACCGGAAAACTTCTCCGGGCTTGAACAGGGGAAGGAATACCCGGTTATGTCCATCGAAACCGTAGCAAAGAAGACCGAGCCGAAAAAGCACTACACCTTCGCTTCCCTCTTGCAGCTCATGGAGAACCCACGCGACGACGAGGGCAAGCACCTGATCGGCCTGGGAACCCCTGCTACTAGGGGCGCTATCCTCCAGAAGCTGGTTGATCGGAAGTATATTTTCCTGAAAGGCAAGAACGTCCTTATTTCCGATGACGGCATATTTCTTATTGAGAACGTCCTGAAAAATGAGGGCCTGGCCGCGTTCATCTCCATTCCGGAAACCACCCGGTGGGAGGAACAACTGCACCAGGACGCTGCTTCTTTTATTGCCGCCATCAAGGATTTTATCCGCAGCGCCGTCAGCAACACGGCGGTTGACGCATACCGGAATGAAAAGAAGCCCCTGGGCAGATGCCCGCTATGCGGCGGCGACGTGTACGAAGGCAAGAAAAGTTTCTATTGCGGCAATTACAAGGCGGAAAAACCGTGCAATCTTGCCATCTGGAAAGAGATTAGCGGAGCCGCCGTTGTCCCCGCCGACGCGCAAACGTTGATTGCCGGCAAGCAGACCAGGCCCAAAAAGTGCAGGAACAAAGAAGGCAAACCATTTGAAGCATCGTTCCGCCTGAATGACGGGAAGGTTGTTTTTGTATTCAAAAAGTGACGGCGTTATTTGACTAATCTGAAAATACTGCTTGGATCAAATATCAAAATCCGCCGAAAGGCCTGCGGCTTGTCCCAATCAAAACTGGCAGAACGGTCTGGTACGGCGGCTAGCTATATTTCTGCCATTGAAGCCGGAAGGCGTTTTCCGTCCGCAGGAATGATTGAAAAGCTTGCTTTAGCACTTGAAATCGACGCGCCTGAGTTGTTTTCCCCGAAATCCGTACAGTCTGATGCAGCAAAAAAAGAACTGGAAGAACTGGTTTGGCTTAATATCGGGCAAAATCTTTCGGAATATATTTCTGAAAACGTTTCAGCTCTTGAAAAGCGAAAACGGCAGCGCACCCGCTATTGAAAATATGGCGGGGAAAGCCCATAATCTGGCTACCATGCCTGCAAGCCCCATGGGCGGCGCAGACAGGAACTGGAAAAAATGGGCGAATTTGACAGCGGCCCTGGCTTCCCCCCGGTAATGCACTTTGTTGACCTCGAAAACGTCTGCGCGGTGCCGTGGAAGCTCTTGGAAGACCATCCCGATTACGATGCCGCGAAAAACCATGAAGACCGGCTTGCGGCCCTGAGCCTGGTTCATTTTTTCCTGAATACGCTGGAAAATAAGGTACAACTGAATTCCCTCAAACAGAACTACCCCGACGCTGTTATTGTTCCGGTTCACGCCATTGAAGCAAAGGGAAAGAATAGAATACCAGGAATGCTTGCGGAGTACATCGGTAAATTTACCGGCATTGAAATCAATGACAATATTGTACAAAAAAACCGTGTCCACCGTACTGGAAAAAATGAATGGTATCGGTTTGCTTTTAGGCCGAAATTTGATGGAGTTGTAAAATCAGGGCGCAATTACATTCTAGTTGACGATGTTTTTTCCAACGGCGGTTCTCTAAATGAGTTGCGCCTTTTTATTGAGCGAAATGGAGGTAAGGTAGTTCAAACTGTAACTATGTCTTTAGGCGGCCATGGAAATAGTATAGCTCCTGAACCTGAGATTATTCAAAACCTGCTTGACAAATATGGTCCGGATACGTTATCTTTTTTCTTAAAGGAGGTAGATCTTTATGACGGTAACTTTAAAGCGCTCACCAACCCCGAAGCATACGCTCTCCGAAGGGCCCCGTCCCTTGACGAAGCAAGAGATCGAATCCTTGCGGCGAGACAGGCAGGAAGATCACAAATGGGCGCAAGAAGCCCTAGAGAAGATGAATATCAAGCCCCTCGAGTAGACCCTCTGCAAATATATCACCGGCGCAAGTTTCGCCGGTGACAACCAGAATATAAAACGACGGAGTTGCATGCGCCGGTCGCCACAGCCGCCCCAGGGCGGCTTTTTTTATCTCTTAGCCCTCTTTGGCGTTGTTTTGCGGGGGCTGCTCCCCCGCCGCCCCTGCGGCCGCTGGGACAGGCCCCCGCGGCTTTGTTTGAAGACGCAGCGGTCAAGTATCGCAAAAACCTGTTTCGCTTTCTTTACCATGTTTTTCTTGCCCTGTTTGTCTCGGTGGTTGTACAATTTCGCCACATTCCCCGATACTTTGTGGCCCATGAATATTTCTTCAATATCTTCCCCCAAACCCTCGCAGCTCATCATGGTCTTCCAGAAATGTCGCCCGCTGTAGAATGTAATATTCTCAGCTTCCAACTTCTCCGAGCTGACTCCCAATTGCATAGCCAGGCATAAATTTGCGCTATTAAAAACCTCCGCCCGGTAATAATCGAATAATGGGGATTGAGGTGTTTTACAATTTTTTTCCACCCATATCTTTAGCTTTCGGTATACAAAATCATGAAGCGGAACCATCCTGACGCCGTTCAGAGTCTTGCTCTTTTTTATCCAAATAAAACGGCACCCTCCGATGCTTATGATGTCTTCGAGTTTTATCCGGTTTATTTCACTATTTCTCAAGCCGGTTGCGTAAATCAGCAGACACAAGAGCAATGACGTATCGTCCTTCCACCGTTTGTTAAAAATCCCCTTTATTTTGTCCAGATCGTAGCAGCCTCGGGCCTGTTTATCTCCCTGGCAAACCGGAACCCCCCTTACGCACTCAGCAGGGTTTTCCTTAATCATTCCTTTCCGGAACATGCTTGCCATTACCTTTTTAACCGCAAACATTTTGTTATTGACCGATTGCGGCTTGATATTTTCAGACAGAAGATGATCCTGGAACTTAATTAGTGCTGTTGCCGAAAGCTGTTCAAAACAGCTAATTTTTTGTTTTTCCAGAAATGGAATGAATTTATTGAGTATAACCCCATGGTACTCTCTTCTGCACCGTTCTGTTATGTTTAGGTTATAAATATCAGTTCTGTCTTTGTAGAAATTTTCAAGCATTATGAACATGCGTCTGTCTTTTCGCTGCAAGTACCGATCAACAAGGGCGGCCTTGTTTTCCAGCGCGTATTTTTCTGCAGTTAGTTCATCATTTGTATGGGTGTGGAATTTGGTAGGCAGCGTTTTCCCGTTATGGGAAAACCGTGCGTAATAAATGAATCCATGTTTTTTGCTCAGTACTTTAACCAGGCTGAACCCCTTCCGGCGTTTTGGCTGTGTATATTCAAGATCGATCATTTTCAAAGCCCTTAAGGTATCAGGATAATTGCTGGCTATAAAATTTCTTATGGATATAATGTCTTGCTGCTGCTGCCCTTTTATTTGTGAAATTACCTCTGCTAATCCTGTCATACGGTGCCTCCTTCAGAAATTCTTTCGAGCTTGCTGAAATGTTTGTACAAAACATCCAGATCGAACTGCGGCCGCCGGTTGACTAATTTGCATGGGAGTTCATTTTCGCGGGCTAGTTTTTTTACGGTGAATTCGCTTATATTCAAAATAAGCGACAACTGTGCCGAGTTAAAAATAACCGGATTCCTTCTATTCATGGCTTTTCCTCCTGGTTTTTTCCCCTCCCAGAGATCGCTATTTTATTTGTTTATCTTAAATGCCTCCTTTTTTGAGTTGGTTATATTCAAAAAAAGGTAAAGCAATTCCGAAAGCTCCTCTTTTTTCCATCCGGAAGTATTTTTCATTAGCCTTTTCATAAATTCCCCTTGCGTTATTTTGGCAGTATGTTTTTTTTCCATGCGCTTTACCCAGAGTACGATTTGTTTGAAACCGGCTTTATACATCTTGTCCTTAAATCTCCTCTGTCTTTCTGTATTTGATAACATTTTATCCTCCTAAATAGTTACTGGTAACATTATCCTCTTTTTTTTAAATAAGTCAAATTATTTTTTATTCTTGCGATCATCGATTTTGGTCACTAAATCTAGTTTTAATTTTATTAAAAAAAGTGATTTTTTTTGGGAT
>Ga0082212_10006305_pt1 | contig 15981 bp, 8 predicted proteins | sample TergutNt197P3_FD_71548 | JGI IMG/M metagenome (GOLD analysis project Ga0082212, IMG submission 71548) | Neocapritermes taracua P3 segment gut microbial communities from Petit-Saut dam, French Guiana - Nt197 P3 | ecosystem: Host-associated > Arthropoda: Insects > Digestive system > Gut ... | reverse complement strand
CACAAATTTTGGGATAATTGCCTTTCGTCAGACCGAACCATTTCATAATTATCATCATAACCGGTCCAGGCTGTTGCGGTATAATAGGGGGTATAACCGCTGAACCAGGCATCAGTAACGACGGAAGCGGTTTTTCCGGCGATCGTCATATCAGGGAAGCGGACAGTGCCGCCAGTACCGGAATCAACAACATCAATCATCGCGCTGGTTAGCAAAAAAGCAGTTGACTCCTTAATAACCCGCCGAGAATTAGCAGGGGAATTGTCAAGTAAAACATTATCATTATCGTCTAGTATTTTCGTATATAACTTCGGCTTAAAATAAATTCCGCCATTCGCAATCGCAGCATAGGCCGCATTCATTTCCAGATTCGTTACACCATCGATAAGTGCGCCGAGGGCCAAGTATTGAGTGATATCGGAATAATCCGATTCATCTTCACTCTCTTGCCCGACCAATGTCGTAAAGCCGAAATCCTTAAGGTATGTAAAGCCCAATTGGGGGGTGATTTGCGTCAGCGTTTTGACGGCGATAATATTCATCGAAAGGCGGATAGCGGTGCGGTACGAACTTAATCCGCGATATTCATTACCCCACCAGTTAGCGATCGGTGTCCCCGCGTTGTTATTAAATGGGGCGTCCAATTGCACGGTAGCTAACGTCATGTTTTCGTGATCAAGAGCCGGCGCATAAACCGCCGGAATCATTAAGCATGAGCCAGGCTGTCTTTTCATCGTTACGGCGCGATTCACAATTCGGCCGTCCGTTTCTTCGCCGCGCCCGCCGATCATTGCTAAAACATGGCCGCTTGCTTGGTCGGCAATCGTGAAAGAAACTTGGGGCTGAGATGCGAAATCGATATTGTCAGGGTAATTTTCTTCGTTAGTAAAAACTTCATCGCTCATTTTTTGAATTTTCGGATCCTGCGTAGAATAAATTTTTACACTGCCGAAATCAAGCAAATCAGAAGCTTGCTGAGCGGTAAAACCGATCGCCTGCAAATCTTTCATTACGTCATGAATCAAAGCATCGGTAAAATAGGTATCCGCCGCGATGATGCCCCCCTCCCGGTCAAAGATTCGGGCGGCATCACCCGGGATATTCATCGCCGTGTCTTCTTTCGGGACATCCGGCGCGTCACTAAGCGGCAAAGCGGCGGTATCATCGGCAGTATTGCTAGTTGCACAAGCGGTTAATGTAAGCGCGGTAACCAACGCAAGCATAAATAATTTTGATTTTGTGAATATGATATTTTTCTGCATAAAATACCTTCTGAGTTATCTACTACTTCATCTCTTTCACATAAATCCCCACCCGGTTTTCGATGATATCGGCCACTTGCTCCGCCGTTTTGCTGCCGCTGAAATAAGCGCCGGCTTCTTCCTTAATGATGGCGTCGATTTGCGTATCGTGGATGCGGACTTTATTGGCGCGGTTTAGGACTTCACGAAAAATTTGGAGCTCCTCTTCGGCCACATCACGAAGCTCATAGCTGATGAAGCCAAAATCAGGACCGCCGCCGCCTACCGAGCCTTGCGGCTTTTTCTCCCGCTCAATGCGTTCTTCCAGGCTGCTTTTTTTAACCGGATAACCGAACAGCGCATCGCTGGATTGAAATTCATCTGACAGCAAGTGCTTGATAAATGCCCAGGCGGTCTCGTTATTTTCACATTTTGCGTTAATGGCGATCAAAACGTGGGTTGTCACCAGATGGCCGCTGCCCTGCTCGGACGGATAACCGACATAGCTTACCGGTTCGCCAAACATCGCTAAATCCCCTTGCACACCGGCTACGCTGATACCACCGGGGAAAATCCTTATGTCACCATCACTGATGCGGTCATAGGCCACCCGGTCCAAAACATATTTATCATCATCGGTAAAACGATTGGCAAACGCCAGCATCTTTATAAGAAAAGCACGGTCAAAACCGGTACCGTCACTTGCCCAGTCAACCAGATTTTCACCGTTCGCCCTTAACATCATGTCAAGAACGGCGGTTTTAACCGGCTGATAAAACATCCCGCTTTCGGGAAAGCGGTCGGCAAAGGCGATAAATTCATCCAAATTCCACTCTTTCATTTCGCCGAGGTCAGACTGCCGGCCAACTAAAGCCTCAATCCGAAACGCAACCGGCAGGCCGAATAATTGGCCGTCCGTTTCATAGGCTTTGATAATATTTTCCTGATAATCAGCCCAGTCGAAGCTGGCTTCATAAGCCAGATATGGATAAATATCCTGCAAGGCTCCCTTCTGGGCGTAGGTCCAAAAGTCCGCTTCCGGGGGCAGAACCAAAACATCCGGGGCGTTGCCGGTGGCAATGTCGGCACTAAGCCGGTTAAGGGCAGCTTCATAAGCGGCTTCATCATTGCCGGACATATACTCAACGACCTCAATCCGGCTGTCAGGATTTTCTTGGTTAAAATCAACAATCGCTTGCTTGATGCCCCGGCTCATTTCGTAATAAGCATTGCCTATCGTAATGCTGCCGACACCGCTGGGGATAAACTGCGAATCATCCGCATTTTCTAAAGCCCTTGCCTGTTCTTCGGCACGCAGGCGTTCCCTTTCCGCTTTCGCTTCCGCCGCCGCCGCTATTTCGGCCGCCGTCATCTGGCGGATTAAGCTGAATGCTTTGGGGATGCCAACTTCGGTCGGATTCCCTTGTTTTATTAATAACATTCGCTGATCAGAAAGCGGTATCACCTGATCCGAATCATTCACCGCGATATTCGCCGATAACCAAGTAAAACGTTCGGCGAATGTCTGGTTCCCCATCTCGTAATCGTGGACACCACCCATATTCGCCAGGAAAAAAGTTTCGCCGTTATTAGCACCGAAACCGAGCATTTCGCCAAACTCATCCACATCACGGCTCGAAACTAAGTTTTGCGTTTCGAAATCAACGTTTGCCAATTGCCGGGAATCTCCTGTGGAATAGCGGACATAAATCTGACCATCGGCATCTTTAAACAGGGCGGATATGTAAATGCCGCAAGTAAGCTTAAAAGCCAAGTCCCCCTCCGGCTTGAGGACAAATATATCCTTGCTGACCGCTAAATAAGCGTTACCGGCATCATCGGTTTTAAAAGCAGTTGCCCAGTAATAATCACAGTCGCTGATTGCTTCACCGATCGTCATTGTACTTTTGATATTTCCATCCCTATCAACCTGATGCCAAAATGCCTCTATGAAATTTTCCATACTCGCTGCACTGTCATATTGAAACGTAAGGATATGTAAAGTTCCATCGGCGCCGGCATCCAGGCGTAACATCATCTGCTCCGTGGGTATCGCCAGCGGCTTGACCTCCGGCGGGTCCGGGTTATCTAAGTCAATCCGGCATAGAACGGCCTGTTCGTTTTCCCGGCTCAAATAAAATAATGTGTTGCCGAAGACAGCCTCACCATAAATCGCGTCATGGGGTATATGAAGCGGCACCGCATGATAATTACGATCCGGACTTTCAGTCCGGTTTTCTGTGTTTTGACCTGACGCCTGCTCAGTTGGTGCTTCTTCTTTCTTACCACAAGCAGCAAGAACCAAAATCAATGAAGCTGCTGCCAATAATAAAACTGCTTTTCTCATTTCTATAACCTTGCCTTTCAATATTTGAATACTTTGCTCCCTCAAAGCTAAAAGTAAACGCAATTATGTCTCAGCAACATTATAGCAAATAAAAAGAAGCAGTTTGCTAACATTTTCTTGTTTATTTCTTAAGAAATTTTAAAGGAAGCTTATAAAAAGATTATGCCAAAAGGGCATTCAGAAAAGCAACAAACAGATAATGCGCTTCCTTATCCTAATTCAAGCAACAAATCTTTAACCGCCTTAAGAAACAGCGGAAACAACTCCAGCGATTTTTCCCGGTCGTTACCTTTCGCCGCTTTTTCCAGCTCGACGGCCACTGACCGGGCTGCTTCGGCGGCGATATTCGCACATGAACCTTTAAGCCCATGCGCTAAAATGCCAAACTCATTCAGCAACTCGGCTGATACTTGCTCATTATCACGAATTTGCGGATAAATATTCTCCATCTGTTCCAGAACCGAGGGCGTATGGGCGATAAATGATTCAATGATCATCGCAAACATTTCATCATCGTCATCGTATAGCAGCATCGCTTTATCATAATCAAGCAAAGATACATCTTTTAAATGTTTTTCCATTTTATTCTCCTCACCGGCATTCATTTCCGTTTCTGCTAGTTCCGCTTTTTTTGTTTCGCTATTTTCGCTCTCATTTTTATAGTTACGAATCCATTTTTTTAAGATTGCGTCTAATTCTTTGATATGAATTGGTTTTGATAAAAAGTCCTGAAAACCATGCGTAAGAAAAAGCTCTTTCGCTCCGGCAACCGCATTCGCAGTGAGGGCGATAATCGGAACCTGCCTTGCATATAAAGAGTCCAGAGCCCTGATCCGCGCCACCGTCTCGATACCATCCATTTCCGGCATCATATGATCCATAAAGACCGCATCATAAACAGGCGTTTTGGACCGAATCCGAGCAATCGCCGCCTGTCCGCTTGTTAGGCAATCAATTTGCATTTTGTATTTTTTCATGAGACCGGACGCAACATCGAGATTGTTCGACATATCATCAACCACTAATACTTTCGCCCAGCTTAAATCTGTCCGAATCAGCCTAGCCTGCTTGAGATTATCGGCATTATAGTGAAAATCGCTTAAATTGCGAGCCACATCCGGGCCAATTTTTTGCTCACTGATAAATCCTTGCTTCACGGCAAAAGAAAAGTTACTTCCCTCACCATAAACACTGGCAACCGTTATCTCACCTTCCATCATTTCAATCAGCTTTTTCGTAATCGGAAGCCCTAAACCGGTACCGCCGATATGGCGATTCGTCCGACTGTCAGCCTGATAATATTCTGAGAATAACCCGGCGATATCCTCTTCCCGGATGCCGATGCCGGTATCGGTTATAGCCGCTTTCAGCCAGACAAAATCCGCTTCTTTTTCACATTTCACCGCCAGCGTTATCTCGCCATTATGGGTATATTTTACTGCATTTGAAAGAAGGTTGGTAAATATCTCTTTTAATCTAACTTCATCACCGAGCAGCTTAGCCGGCAAATTTTCGTCGATGGCCAAAAGGAAACGAACCGGCTTTTCACCAATATATGCGTTCGTCAAGATCGCAATATCATGGATCAAACTGGGAAAATCGTAATCGACCGGAACTAAGTCGAGCTTGCCTGATTCGATTTTGGAAATATCAAGAATATCATTTACAATGCTTAATAGCGTCCGCCCCGCATTCCCGATATTCCGTAAATTCGTTTGCAGAACCTCATTTACCCCTTCCTCCTCAATGCTTAAATCGGTAAGGCCGATGATAACATTTAAAGGGGTTCTTAGCTCATGACTCATATTCGCAAGGAAAGAGGATTTCAGGCGTGATGCCTGCAATGCTTCCTCTTCCATCGCTTTTCGCTTGGTGATATCGCGGGCGATTCCCATCAGGCCTCTGACCTGTCCGTCATAAACCAGCGGAACCTTTCTGGTCTCAAAAATGCAGTCTTCCCCATTAATGGTCGGCACGTTTTCTTCATAAATAAACGCCTTTTCTTCTTCAATCACGCGCCGGTTCATTTCATCAAGCTGCCGGATGGTCTCATCGGGAATTTTAAGAAGCTCATGGTCGGTTTTGCCGATTGCATCCGTTTCGTGAAAACCAAAATGCATGCTCATGCTTTTATTGGTTTTCATATAGCGAAAATCGGTATCCATGCAAAAAAGAATGTCCGGGATCGTATCAAAAATAGTCTGCATCTGCCCCGATTCCTTCGTTAATTCGCTGGTCCGTTCCGCGACCAGGTTTTTAAGGCGCTTTTCGTTGCCGCGCCGGAAAATATGCAGCAATACCGCCAGTATAATGACGACTACCAGCAAAATTACCACAACGACCAGCCACCTTGCCTGGTCCTGGGCCATTTTCAGCCGGTAATCAAAACCCTTTCGCATCCAGCGTTCGGAAATTTCCGGGTCAATGATTCTTAGGCATTTATCAACAATGCCCACCAAAACCGTTTCGCCGCTGTTAAAACCAAACTTCGATTCATAAACATAATCAACCAAAAAATTGATTTTATAGCCGGGCATCTCATGAAAGTTCGTGAGCAAAAGCATCTGCTTCTGATTGGTCATCATTAAATCAATTTCACCCTGATCCATTGCTTCAATGATTTCCTGGTAATCGTTATACTCAAAGGCTTCCATGTCAGGAAACCATTTACGGAAGATATCAATGTAGGCCGTTCCTTTAATCACCCCGATATTTAAGTGCAAAACATCATTTGCGCTCATGAATGGCGTATCGGCCGGCGAAATAAAAGCAAACTTATCTTTCAGGGTCGGGGTGGCCGGCCACAGGAAGCGGTCCTTGCGGTCCTCGGTATAAAGCAGCTCCGCCATCATGTCAGCGGCGCCGGTCTCCATCATCCGGAACGCATCGGCCCATGTCGTATCCGGCTGGCCGGCGTTCTCAAACCGGATGCCGGTCAGCGCCGTGATTTCATCTAAGATATCAACCGCGATTCCCTGCCATTCGCTTTCATGCTTGTTATAAAAGCAGAGCGGGTAATTATCATACTGGGAAACATATTTCACCGTCCGCCCGCTTTTGATGAAGGCATGCTCTTCCGCTGTTAATAAGGCGTTCAGCTTGTGCCGCAAATAATCTTCATAGCCCTGCGCGTAAAACTGTGATAACAGGCGGTTGCCATCGTCATTTAAAATCTTTTGGACAATATCAATGACGACTTCATATTCCGGATTTTGGGCAGTTAATGAAACCGGCCTTAAAATCAAGGGGAAAAAGTTTTCGACGATGATGTCATCATAACCGTCAAAATTAATTTCCGCCGGGCTGCTATAATAAAAGGCATCCATCCTCCCGCTGGCTAATTGCTCATAAACATCGCGGAAATCATCGACAAAAACCGTTTCGTAGGTTCCTTCAGCAAACTCAGCAATCACCGTATTGATCGTATTCGCGCCGGTGATAAAGCCAAGCCTTACGGTCCGGTCACCCATGATTTCTTCCATAGTCCGGCTTCCCCGCAAGCGGAAGCTGCTGACAATGCGTTCGGCAATCGCGTCCGTCATATGGTAAATTTCCAGGCGGGCCGGGGTTGCAGTCAATTCCCCGGTAAAATCAATGCTGCCATTTTCCAAAGCATCAAAAATTTCCGGCAAGGTTTTGATTTGCGGGCGGAACGGAATCCCAAAAATACTTTCCAGCCATTCACAAAAATAAGCGGTAAACCCGCTGACATCACCGTTTTTGTCAATAAAAGCTTCGGTACTTAGCGGCATCGCATAAGTAAAATAGGGAAAGCTTTCCTGCAAAGCTTCGACTTTCCGGATTTCCTCCGGCGTGATGCCGGGGATGTCCGGCAGCGAATGACGGTTATTGCTTTCCGCATTGGCGGAAAAAGTTAGCGGATTACCGGGGAAAAACGAGTTGCCGATAAATAGAGCCGCCCAAAAAAACAACGACAATAGAATGACACATTTGGCAAGAATTCCCTTTTTCATAATGTCCTCGTATATTCATACTATGCCTTGGGCAACCATCGCTTCAGCGATTTTCTTAAAGCCGGCAATATTCGCTCCGGCCACAAGGTTATAACCTAACCCATAATCGTTAGCGGCTTTCGCCGATTCATCGTGAATGTTTTTCATGATCATTTTCAGCTTCGCATCCACTTCTTCGGCTGTCCAAGCGTAACGCATCGAATTCTGGCTCATTTCCAAAGCCGAAGTCGCGACGCCGCCGGCATTTACAGCCTTAGATGGGGCAACAATCACACCGTTTTTCTGGAAATAGTCGATTGCTTCGTTGCTGCATGGCATATTGGAAACCTCCACGATATACTTCGTTCCATTCGCAACGATTTGCTTCGCTTCCGCAATGCCGATTTCATTTTGCGTAGCGCAAGGCATTACTACATCGGCTTTCATTTCCCAAGGTTTTTTCCCGGCATGGAAAGGCAAGCCGAATTTTTCGGCATAGTCCTCGGCTTTATCCCGGCCGGAAGCCCGCATAACCGTCAAATATTCGATTTTTTCCGGGGTGCTGACTCCATCCGAGTCATGGACATAACCGTCCGGCCCGCTGATGGTGATGACCTTCGCCCCATATTCAGTAAGTTTAAGCGCCGCGCCCCAGGTGACATTACCAAAACCGGAGAGGGCAACGGTTACATTCTTCATGTCAACGTTTTCATGGCGAAACATTTCCGCCGCATAATAAACCGCACCAAAACCGGTAGCTTCGGGACGAATCAGGGAACCACCATATGCCAAACCTTTGCCGGTCAAAACGCCATTTTCCCAGCAGCCTTTAATCCGGCGGTATTGGCCGTAGAGATAACCAATCTCACGCGCCCCGACACCGATGTCTCCGGCCGGGACATCCACGTCCGGCCCGATATGGCGGTAAAGCTCGGTCATAAATGCCTGGCAGAACCGCATGATTTCCCCGTCAGAGCGTCCGCGCGGGTCGAAATCCGCGCCGCCTTTTCCGCCGCCTAATGGCAAGCCGGTGAGGGAATTTTTAAATGTCTGTTCAAAAGCAAGAAATTTCATGATGCTCAGGTTTACGGAAGGATGGAAACGCAAGCCGCCTTTATAAGGGCCGATCGCGCCATTCTGCTGAACGCGGAAACCACGGTTCACCTGGACCTGGCTATTGTCATCAACCCAGCTCACGCGGAAACTGACGATGCGTTCCGGTTCGGCGATCCTTTCTAAAAGACCCATCTTTTGATATTCGGGATGTTTTTCAATCACCGCTTCCAGTGATTTGAATACTTCTTCTACTGTCTGCAAATATTCGAGTTCATTTGCATCGCGCTTTTTAATTTTTTCAATGACTTCTTGTGTGTAAATAATCGTGTACCACCTTTACATGAATTTTTTTGTTTCTATTACTTATGACTGCGAAAATAGAATAGCATAAATCGGGGGAAATGTCCAATAATTTATTCTAATCGGGAGCATTTTTTAATCGTGATAGTACTATGGCCGCGTGGGGCGAGAGCCATTCTAATCATTCATTGACTCTATCGAAATATGAAGCTCCGCAAGCTGCTTTTCATCAACCACGTCCGGAGCATTCGTCAGTAAACAAGAGGCATCTTTTATTTTCGGGAAAGCGATAACCTCGCGGATGGATTCCGCTTTCGTCAACAGCATCACGAGGCGGTCGAGGCCATAAGCAAGCCCCGCGTGGGGCGGAACGCCATATTTAAAGGCATCCAGCAAAAAACCAAAGCGGTCGTTTGCTTCTTCATGGCTCATGCCAAGTATCGCAAACATTTTTTCCTGAATCTCATTTTGGTAAATCCGGACCGAACCGCCGCCCAGCTCGGTACCATTCAAAACGATGTCATACGCTTTGGCCCGAATATCGCCAAGCGATTCTTCACCGCTATCAAGCAGATGTAAATCTTCATCCATCGGCATTGTAAAAGGATGATGGACGGCAACATAGCGATTTTCTTCTTCACTATATTGGAGTAAGGGAAACTCGGTAATCCAAAGAAAATGAAATGTATCTTCATCAATTAAGCCCATTTGCCCGGCCAGTTCCAGCCGGAGCGCACCTAAAACGCTAAAAACCAAATCATTCTTATCGGCAGCGAACAACAATAAATCGCCCGGTTCACCGGCCATTGCGTTGACCAGTCCAGTCAATTCATCATCAGTCATAAATTTTGCGAACGATGATTTATAGCTTCCATCTGCCTGGATGGCCAGATAAGCAAGCCCTTTCGCGCCATATCCTTTCGCGAAATCAACAAGGGCATCGATTTTTTTGCGGGGCATTTCTGCTTGTCCCTTAGCATTTAAGCCACGCACGGAACCGCCCTTTTCAAGTGCGCCCGCGAAAACGATGAACGCACTATTGGCTACCACTGCCGACACATCGGTAAGTTCCATCGCAAAACGGGTGTCCGGTTTATCGGAACCGTAGCGGGCCATCGCCTCCGCCCAAGTCATTCGGGGCAAGGGTAAAGCAATCTCGATTCCGATGGCATTTTTGCACACTTCTTTTAAAAGCCGCTCATTCACGGCGATTACATCATCAACGTCTGCAAAGGACATTTCCAAATCAATCTGGGTGAATTCCGGCTGGCGGTCGGCCCGCAAATCTTCATCGCGGAAACATTTGGCGATTTGGAAATAGCGGTCGTAACCGGAACACATCAGCAGTTGTTTAAAAAGCTGGGGGGACTGGGGCAAGGCGTAAAATTGGCCGGGGTGGACACGGCTGGGCACGAGGTAATCACGGGCACCTTCGGGGGTTGATTTATTTAAAATCGGGGTTTCGATTTCGAGGAAATTTTCGCGGGTTAAAAAGGCGCGGATATCGGCGGTGATTTTACTGCGCAGAATGATTTTCGCTTGCAAATCTGGACGGCGCAGATCGAGGAAGCGGTATTTTAAGCGCAGCTCTTCTTTCGTGCGGGAATCCGCCTCAATGGGAAAAGGAGGGGTTTCCGCTTCGGAAAGGATGGTGAGGGTTTTCGCCCGCAGTTCGATGGCGCCGGTTTTTATGTTTTCGTTAATCGCGCCGGTTCTCGCTTCGATGGTGCCACTGACAGCGATAACGAATTCGCTTCGCAGTTTTTCACCTTTGGCAAAGTTTTCGGGGCCGCAATCGGTTTCTTCCAGGATGATTTGGAGGATTCCGGTGATGTCGCGCAGGTCAACGAAGATGATACCGCCTTTGTTACGGTTTTTTTGGACCCAGCCCATGACGGTGACGGTTTCGCCGATATGGGCGGTGGTCAGGTCGGTTAGGCGGTGGGTGCGTTTTAAGGGGGTGATGGATTCAGGCATTGGGTCTCCTTTGGGGGGTGGATATTGCACACAAAATGTTGAAAAGCGCATTTTGGCGCATTGCAACCCTCGAAAATTGCGCTAAAGCGCAATATTATCTTCGCGGGATGGTGATGTCTGAACAGTAACATAGGGTTACATACGCACCTACATTATATTTTATGACAGTTGATTCGTCAATGGAGACATGATATAATGGCTAAGTTATGGATAATGTGAATACGGAAAAAAATAATCAGAATGAACAAAAGCCGAAATTTCAAACAGATTTGACCGAAGGCAGTGTCGCTAAGCAGTTGTTTCGCTTTTCATTGCCGTTTATGTTGTCGATGTTAATTCAGCAAAGTTATGCGCTGATCGATATGGTTATCGTAAGTCATTTCGCCGGTGAGGCCGCGGTGGCAGGGGTAAATAATGGGGGGCAGCTGACCTTTCTTGCGACATCGTTAGCGATTGGCATATCGGTCGGCGGCACCATTTTAGTCGGGCAATATTTCGGGGCGAAAAGAACAGATGATGTTCAGAAGACGGCGGCAACGATTTTGACATCCATGCTGATTATGGCGGTACTTATGGCGGCGCTATTCATTCCGTTTAGTAATACGCTGCTGCGGGCGTTGCGGGTACCGGAAGAAAGTTATACCGAAGCATGGCGGTATTTGACCATCAGTTTATGCGGTCTGCCGTTTATATTTATGTTTAACGCGCTGGCGGGGATTTTGCGAGGGATGGGGGAATCGAAATTGCCTTTGATTTTCGTTGCGATTGCGAGTGTCGCTAGTGCGATTCTTGATCTGATATTGATCGGGATTTTCCGCTTGGATGCTGCGGGTGCGGCGATATCGACCGTTTGTGCCCAAGCCGGCTGTGTTGTCGCCGCCATTATTTATCTGAATCGAAGCGGTTTTATGTTCGACTTCAGGATTAAAAGTTTTATTATTGATAAAGATAAATTGAGGCTGATCTTGAAATTAGGAGTTCCGGCCGGTTTATCGCAGCTAGTGGTCAATTTATCATTTCTGTTGATGACTGTGCTGGTCAATGGATATGGGGTTTCCGTTTCAGCGGCGGTCGGGTTAGCCGGACGGTTTAACGGGATTGCCATTATGCCCTTGATTGCAGTAGGTAACTCCGTTTCGATGATGTGTGCGCAAAACCTAGGGGCTAAACGGCATGACCGGGCTTTGCGGACTACCAATACCGGAATCGGTATTTCTTTGCTGATTGGGACAGCGTTATTTATCGTCGCGCAGTTTTTACCAAGGCCGATTATGAGTTTATTTTCCACTTCGCTTCCGGTCGTTGATGCAGGTGTAATTTATTTACGGGCGGCCTGCTGGGATTATCTGTTGGTTGCCTTTGTCTTTTCTTATAATGGGCTGATCACCGGCGCCGGACATGCCAATATTTCCTTAATTAACACTTTTATCAGTTCAGTCGCCATTCGCATTCCGGCCGCCCTGCTGTTATCCAATACCGCCGGCCTCGGGCTTAGGGGGATTGGGCTTGCCATTCCGGCAGCAAGTCTAGGCGCCCTTATCTTTTTGATTATTTATCTGCTCACTGGGCGCTGGCGGACCGTGACGATTCATCGGTCAGAGTCGAAGTAAGGCGGGGCAATTTCCTATAATAGAGTGCTGATAAACCTATCTAGTATAGCGAATAATAAATAGTTGATAGTTAACGTCATTGCTTGCAATGGCGTGTCACTACGTTCCTCGCAATGACGCAGGGTTTATCAGCACCCCCTATACTGTTCACTCACTCAAAGTTACTGATAAAGTGCCGTGAATTTTTTCTGCAAATAATCAACATAATAAGCCGGGTTAAATCCTTCCCCGGTCGCGCGGCGGGCCAGCTCGTCCGGCAAATGTACTTGCCCGTGGCGGTGGACGTTTTCTTTCAGCCACCCCATCACCGGCGCCAGATTTTTCGCTCTGACGGCGCTGTCCACATCAACAATTTTTTTCATCGCGTGCATATATTGAGCCGCATAGGCATTGCCGATAGCATATGAAGGGAAGTACCCAACGAGGCCGGCGCCCCAATGAACATCTTGCAGAACTCCCTTCGCGTAACTGGGCGGGCGCACGCCTAATAATTCTTCATATTTGTCCGCCCATAAACCGGGCAGGTCTTTCACCTTGATCTCGCCGCTGATTAGGGCTTTTTCCAGCTCGTAGCGAACGATAATATGCAGGCAATAGGTTAACTCATCGGCCTCGATCCGAATAAAGGACGGACGGGCAATATTGATGGCGCGATAAAGCATTTCATTGTCCCAGTCTTTGAACCCATCAAATGAGGCTTTCAGCTCCGGCAGAAGAATTTCGGCAAAAGCATGGCTGCGGCCGATCATATTTTCAAGCATCCGCGACTGGCTTTCGTGCATACCCATCGAAGCGCCGTCGCCTAAATCATATGCGTCCAGCTCTTCCGACATGTTTTGCTCATAGATGGCATGTCCCGCTTCATGGATGACGGAGTAAAGCGAGGACAAAATATTGTCTTCATGGTATTTCGTCGTGATGCGGACATCGTTGCGGGTGATGGTCGTACAAAAAGGATGCTCTACTTCGCCAATCTTTCCGCGTAAAACGTCATAACCAGTGACTCCGCATAACCACTTCGTTAGATCACGCTGCTTCGCTAGGGGAAAAGGGCCTTCCAGTTCGCGGGGTTTTTTATCGCTGGCGCCAATCATTTTTACCAGCGGGGTAATTTTTTCACGGAGCAGGGCAAAGAATTCATCCGTCATTTTCACCGTTGCCCCCTTTTCATAGTCATCAAGTAGGGCATCGTAAGGATGGCCTTCATAACCATACCAGTCACAGAGGCGGCGGTTATATGCGAAAATTTTCTCATAAAAGGGCTCGATTAGCGCAAAGTCATTCGTTTCGCGGGCTTTTTCCCAGACCGACTCCGCTTGGGCGACTAACGAATTGTAAGCTTTAACCTCTTCCGGCGGCACGGCATGGAATTTTCGGTAATCGCTCCCCCACTTGCGGACCATCGCCCGCTCTTTTTCATTAAGCTCGTTCGTGAAGCTTTCCAATGTCTCAATCGCTTCCAAGGTATCGGGGGCGACAAAGCGGGAAAATGTTTCGCCGTACAGCCATCCGGCGGCGTTCCCCCGGGCTTCCAAAGATTTTTCCGGTACGCCGGTGGTGGCGGCATCCCAGTGGATTAAGGACGAGGCCATGTTTAGCGCCCGAAAGGCTTCATTTTTTTTCGCTAGTAAGTCTAATGCGTTTGATTTTGTCATGGTTTGTCTCCTTCTTTGTGGTGTTTAATAACACGTGTTATGTTATTTAACCAGGTACTATACGGTTTATGTTTTGGTTCAGCTAAACAATTAGGTTGGGAAAATCAATGCCCCTGTATCCAGTAATCGATCGCCGGATACAGCCACTCCTCGATATTTTGAAAGTGATAGCCCATCGCTTGTGCTTTCTTGGTGTCCAGGCTAAAGCTTGGGACGCCATTCAGCGGTGCTGCCTCGCCGGCTTCATGAACGATGGCTTTCTTGCCGGAATGCTTTTCCGCATAAGCAATTATTTCTTTAAGGGATGCCGTGCCGTTACTGCAAGCGTTCACGCAACCATCAATCGGCGCTTCCGCACACCAAGCTAAAAAATCACCTGCTTGCTGCGAGTTGATAAATGAAAGGCGGGCATCATAATTATCAATATGCAGCGCTTGTCCGCTTACGATATGTTCAACATAAAAATAAAGCCGCTTTGTATAATCATCAATGCCGAAAATCCACGGAAAACGTACTGCTACAGCCGGGACATCCGGGTACGCCTGAAATAATGCCGCTTCCGCCTGACGTTTTATTTCATCATAAGGATAATCGTCGCGACCGCACCATTTGAGCGGAATGTCCGCCGCATTCAGTTCCGTTTCCTGCATATTCAGGCGAAAATCCCGGTATACGGAAACCGTTGAAGTCATGATATATTTGTTCGTTTTCAATACATCCAAAAGGATGCGGACATCATTAGAACAGTAGGCATTATTGTCAATCACCACATCATAAAATGTATGATTCAGTGCTTGCGAAAGGCTATCAGCGTTTTTACGCTCAATAATAAGCCGCTTCACTTTTTCACCGAAATGGTCGGGGGTGATTCCGCGGGTCGCGATGGTGATATCATGACCATTTTTGATTAGCTGATTTACCAGATGAATGCCGACGAACTGTGTGCCGCCTAAAACTAATATTTTCATTTTATACTCCTATCTCCGCCAAAGGCGGACTTAAAATCAATCGTTGAAAGTGCTTTTCTTTCAGCCTATACCCATTTCCGCCAAAGCGAACTTAAAAATCAATCGTTGAAAGTGCGGAATTCATTCTTTAAAATCCGCATCATGATAAAATCGCTAAATTCACCATTGTGGAAATATCCTTGTTCCTGAATGCCTTCTTGTTTAAATCCCATTTTTTCATAAAATGATAATGCCGGTTTATTCAGAGCGACTACCCCGATCGCCACTCTGTTCATTTGATAATGGTCAAAAGCGCGGCCAAGCATTATCCTAACTGCTTCACTGCCATAACCTTGACCTTGGTCGGTGGGGTCAGGAATGATGATGGTTAAATCCGTTGTCCGCCAATGCGGCCAGATGCGAAGTAAACCGGTCTCACCAACGATTCGGCCAGATAAATCGGTTACCGCATACCAATCACGGTCATCCGGCTCCGGTTTACGGATATTGGCTAATTCTGCTTCCCGCGTTGTCGGCTCATGAAAACCGCATTGAAACATGACCTCCGGGTCGCTATACCAATGGGCGAGGAAATCGGCGTCTTCTTCATGTAATGGGCGTAAAATCACTTTTTTTCCGTAAATTATATCTTTCATGCTGTATCCTTATCTTTTTTGCATTTCAAACAGGGGTGCTTATCGCATGGCCTTATTGTATCTTAATATAGAAGCTGAGATTTAGCAAGGGATAACAGTTGAATTGCTGGCAAGTATTGGATATAGAGTTTCTATTCACGCTACGCTGTGAACAGTAACGATATAGATTCGCAAGCAACCCCTTTGTCAGCATAAATAGTTATCATAAATTGTGGTGTGTCTTTTATAAGGCCTTTTAT
>Ga0082212_10006304_pt1 | contig 15981 bp, 14 predicted proteins | sample TergutNt197P3_FD_71548 | JGI IMG/M metagenome (GOLD analysis project Ga0082212, IMG submission 71548) | Neocapritermes taracua P3 segment gut microbial communities from Petit-Saut dam, French Guiana - Nt197 P3 | ecosystem: Host-associated > Arthropoda: Insects > Digestive system > Gut ... | reverse complement strand
AATGTAGGGTATGTCTGCCATTTTTCCCATTTTTCCATTTTGCAGAATTCGGTACCACGCACCCATGTCAACCCGGAACGCAGGTAGAGCCTATTACGATTATAATTCTGCGGAAGAGTTTATTTTGCAGAATTTTTGGAAAGAAACTTGAATTTAGGCTCGGAGTGATGTATATTAGCGGTGGTACAGCGGGTGTGCTTGTTATTGTTTCTATTCATAAGGAGTTTCGTTATGTTTATTTGCCGGGAAAAAATGTTAACTTGGGGGGGGAGGGGCAGTTTAGGAAAACGCGCTTTCACGCTCGTCGAACTTCTCGTCGTCATCGCCATCATCGGCATGCTCATCGCTCTGCTCCTGCCCGCCGTGCAGGCTGCCCGCGAAGCGGCAAGGAGAATGTCTTGCACGAACAACCAAAAACAGGTCGTGTTGGCGATGCATAACTACTGCGATGCATTCGGAACATTTCCGTGGGGGGCTCGTGGATCAACGTATGGAACTTGGGCAATACATTTGCTCCCCTATATTGAACAACAAGCCGTTCACTCTGAATACGATTGGGACAAAGAATTTCATGGACTCAGTGGGGGAAACAACGGAACTTTGTTCAAAGGTTCAGGTTCTGGGTGGCGTGTGCCGACCTATTCCTGTGCTTCGGATTCCAACCTGATGTCCTCGTTCGAAAATATGGCTCATCACAGTTACGTCGCCTGTATGGGACGTGAGTGGGTTTATCGTTTTGGTGAGGCGATGCGGAACGATGGAAAAAGAAATACCAAAAATATCCTTTACTCAACTACTTCCACAATTTGCGCGGAAACTTCCAGGTATAATGCTGCCTTCACGGGAAGTGCACACGATGTGGAGAGGGACAATTTCTTGGATTATCCGATGAATTGGGGGTTTTTCTCCTGGACGGATGGTTCTTCCAATACGCTCGCTCTTTCGGAAACGATTCAAGGCATGTCCCCTGACGGAAATTGGAACGATCTTCGCGGGTTGCTCTGGTGGGGACCTGGATCGTATTTTACCACCTGGACTTCTCCGAATTCGACCAGTCCAGACCTCACGAGTTGGGGATTCGGCAAAACTGCCCATAAGAAACATCCCCTTGAGCCTACGGTGGACGGTTTTGGTGACCGAGAGAGCAACCTTTACCAGGCTGCACGAAGTTGGCACTCCGGCGGTGCTAATGCGGGGATGATCGACGGCTCAATCCGATTTGTTTCCAACCAAGTCAATATAGACGTTTGGCGTGCGTTCGGTTCGGGCAACGGCGGTGAATCCGTTTCCTCGCTCTAACAACTGTAAACCGTGATTTTTAAGACCCTAAACCAAGAAACCCATTATGCAACGAATATCGCTCATCCTGATACTGCCATTTTTGTTTTGTTTTTCCGCATGTAGTAGCAACAATCCGCAGGGACGTGTTGCTGTCCGGGGGGATGTCATGCTGGATGGAAATCCACTCCTCGAAGGGAGCATCCAATTTGAATCCTTACCCGAGATGCAACCGGGTGTCATCACCGGCGGTACGATTGAGAAAGGAGTTTTTTCGATCGCAGCAGCGGACGGACTTATTCCTGAACAAGAGTACATCGTTCGAATCAGGTCCATGGAAGTGATTCCCGGTGCGGACAGCAGTGTGACAGCGGGTGCCATGACGCGTAATATCCAGTATCGGGATATTGTTCCTCCACAATACGGCAAAGCATCCACATTAACCTTCAAGTCAACGAAAAAATCGCCGAATGTGTTCCAAATCGACATGAAACCGTAGAGTCTTTCGCATGGTACGTTCTCTTTCAGAAGGGTTTCGGCGACTTGTGTCGGGTTCCAACCAATGCTGAGAAGATAGACGGATTTGAGACGGCTGGCTTCCCGCTTGGTTTTTGCCCTCCGATGCTGCTACTTTAACTGGATGATGTCCTTTCCTGGTAGTCGATAGCCGCCCATAAACGCCCCCAGGCGATTTATAACACATTTTGCAAGTCTAGGGAAGACCAATTCTCAATGGGCTATGGTGTACTTTTTCAAATAGGGTGAAAATGGGCGTTCTCAAACGTGAACTTCCACTATATCTTGGTCGTTCAGCACGTAGTCCCCTTTGACCATCGTACCATCGTGGACGGCACTACCCCAGACTTTGCCGGATTTCAAATTCTTGGCGTAATCCTTGTGAATCAACTCCGCAAGATCAAGCAATGTGTCGCCTCGGCTCAACGTAAACGGACGATCCTTATCCGCTTCCTTCTTTTTCGGGTCTTTCGTGTAAATTCGAATGACATCCAGCGACTCGTAAACAGCATTGCGGAGTTCCTCCAACGTCTCGACACGATTTGCCGAAATGTTGAACTTCCGAAAGGAAATCGGACAAATTTCACGGAACAGTTCCAGCCGGGCTTCCGCATCGGGATCGTCCATTTTGTTTGCCAAGAAAAACGTTTGGGTGAATGCTAAACCGACATCTTCTTCGTCCAAACTTGATTCCACCGCCAACCGGGTTTTCGTCGTTGCAAGTTTATCGAACACTTCCTTGCATTGCTCAATGCCGGAATCGTCTCCGAGATCGATCATCATCAGGGCAAGATCGGCACTGCGAAGTAATCCGACGATGTAAGGCTCCAGATAATCGGCGGTAATCGGCGGCGTATCCACCAGTTGCACGAATACATCTTGCCACGCCATCATTCCGGGTTGCGGCTGTTTGGTCGTGAAAGGATAGGGTGCGACTTCAGGAGTCGCACGGGTGAGCGAAGCGAGTAACTGGCTCTTCCCTGCATTGGGACCGCCGATGATGACGGCGGTTCCCGCTCCCTGACGGGGAATCCGAAAGGATCGGGAAGCACCGCTCCCTTTTTTGCCGCCCCCGGAACGTTGTTGTTCGACTTCTTTTTTGGTATCGGAAATCTGCGATTTCAGTTTTGCCTGAAGACGATCCGTCCCCTTATGTTTGGGGATTTCGGAAAGCATAATTTGCAGCCATTTGAGTTCATCCTCCGGCGTTTCGGCGCGTCGGTAATTATCCTCGGCTTTTTTGTACTGTTGGGTCAGATTCGCAGGCATACCAGTTATTATACAGTCAGACGTTCTGAGTCGCAATCGGACGCAACAGACGGGGTGCACGCAAATTTTGTAGGCAACGGCTATTTTACGCTCCGGGCACAATTTTAGGGTAGAATGGAGACGATTCCGCAACGTTGCACGGCATCACACTTGGGTTAGCAACAAAACATCGGATGGAAAATGATTGTGAACCAAAACATGACCAAAATATCATCGTGCGCATTGCCGATTGCAGCGACAGTGCATTGATCCTACAGTTTATTCGAGAATTGGCTGAATATGAACGTCTGCTCGATTTGGTCGTGATTACCGAAGATGCGCTCCGGCAATGGATTTCCACCAAACAGGTAGAAGTGCTCATTGCGGAATGTGAAGGGGAACCTGCCGGTTACGCATTCTATTATTCCATTTATTCAACGTTTCGCGGTCAACAGGGGATCTATCTCGAAGACCTGTTTGTGCGTCCCCACTTTCGCCGCCGGGGAATCGGTACACGGTTTTTTCATAAACTTGTAGAAATTGCGAAGGCACGTAACTGTTTTCGTATTGACTGGACGGTACTCGACTGGAATGTCAACAGTATTCGTTTTTATGAAAAACTGGGTGCAAAGGCGGTTACTGACTGGCTTCCCTTCCGGCTGCATGGTGCTGCATTGGAGAACGCAACTTACCATAGCCACAGCGGACAGGTGCGGGAAGATGGTGAGGTCGCTCTTAGTTGAGTAGGCAAGGAACGGGTGTTTTAGGTTTCGGCATGACACCGTTTCTGGGTTTCCCCTTCCGTGTCTCAATAGTCGCATACCATTGGTGCGTCAATCGCTTCGACAAATAGTAGTCTGAAGCCTCATACTCTTGGAATTCCCTTGCCTGGCTACTCCTCGACCACTAATCCGCTGTTTATCAAGTGGGTTTTAAGTTCCTGCAACCGCTGTTCGCCTCCGGGAGAGACCCGCACTTGCAGGACCGGCTTCCAGTGCATATTTTCCCCCGCACTGTCCCACGATTGCTGAAAATCCCAAATCGCCTGTACCAGTTGATCCGCCGCCGTCGTGACGGAACCGGTAATCGGAATCATCCGCCCTGTAGCCAATCCTGCTTGGACGGGCAACACAAAACGATCCGCCTCACAACGAATTTTCACGATTCGGGAATAACCCGTCGTGTACTGCGTTGCCCCTTGCAATGCCCAGTTTTGCGGACGTTGCGGAGTATTTTGCATCAGACGCTGCATCGAAGGAGACTCCTGTTGCTCCGGTGTCCCTTCTCCCTTTGAGTGAGTGTTAGAGGAAGAAGAAGCCGTTTTGGAATCTGTTTTCTTTACATCAGTGGCATCCGCAGTGTTTCCCTCATGAAGGCGAGGGGCTAACCGACTGGCGTGATCACTGTTCGCCGGAGTTCCCGCATGAGCGGGAATGGTGTCCTCTTCCGATGGTGACTCTGATTGTGTTCCGCCCCCCCGCCGCCGAGCCGCCAGTTGACCTTGCAAATACTCACTGCTTCGCATCGTTTCCTCCGTCGGAATGACATTGCCACGATGATCCATACGAAACTGTTGCGGTGCATTGCCGCCGCCATATCCCATGCCGTATCCTTGTGCTGGCATTGCCCTCTGCATGGCGATCATATAGCCGGTCAACCGGTTGCGAGCAGTTTCCAACTGTTGGAGAATCCGATGGCGAAGTTCTTCGTTCGGTTCAGGATATTGAATGTTCCAATCTTCGTTTACGATTTCATAGCCAAAATCTTTGACCCAGTTGCCATTGACCAGTCGGGTATGGGCATTTTCATACATTTCGACTCCCGAAGGACGAACGATCAACAACGGATACGGTTCGCTTCCACGAACGATTTGATCCATTTCGACGTAGTATTGCCGGATTGCACGGAGCACGGTATCAAACGGATTGTCCGGTCGGTCAAGAGCCGCAAAGTCTCCCGGTACAAGTTCGATTCCTTCCGGTTGAATGATGATTTTATTGTTCCGACATTCGATATAAATCGGTCGCCTGAAAGTTCCCTCCGCATTGCGGGCAGGGACGATGGCATACGATTTTTCCTGTTGAGCGGCTTCTTTTTGCAGTTCTGCAAGTTCCAATTCGGCTTGCTCTTTGCGCCGCTGCTGTTCGGCAAGAATACGTTTGAGATGTCCGACTTCTTCGGACGATACAGGGGTTTGCGAATCGAGTTGCTGAGCGAGTTGTTCCAATCGGAGAATCTCTTCTTGGATTTTTTGCGTTTCCTTTTCGGCAAGAGCAAGCCGGTCTTGATAGTCGGCAAGTTTTTCAGCGGCTTCCTGCTGAGCAAGAACGTATCGTTCAGCAAACCAATCGGCTTCTTCCGCCTGCATCTCGATATTTTCGCGGAGTTCCTCCGCTTCCTCGACGGTGAGCGTTTGTACGGTTTCTTCCGTTGAATGAAAAGTTTGTTCCCGAACGTTCCACGCCACCAAGACGAGGAGCATAATCATGGCTCCCATCATGCAAAGCAACACCGGGAGAAAAGGGAATAGGGATACTCTCATGCGCAATCTTTCACCAGCGAATCATGAGGAAATCGGGCAAAAAAATCAAGAGCAATTTCGGTAGAGAACCGCATTGTGAACGTTTTCAAAATTGGTCTGGCATACCGCGTTCTCTCACCAAGGAATCGGCGGGCTTACGCCCGCCGCTCTTGTGCGGAGTCCCTTGCTGCTTGCATGGGACTTTGGCGAGTGGTACAATGACCGCGTCTTTTTACTTCCGACCATAAAATGAAAGCAAAAAGTATCATCATCAGTTGTATTTTGTTGTCGGGTATTTTTCATGGCTACTCGCACGCGATGTCTTATCCGGCTCCTGCCGATGAAGAAGTCTCTCCCGATTTTACCGTGAAGATTGATGGGAACGAGGTTTTTGTTTACCGGGCAAGGGTTTCCGCATACCCCGAAAACCAGGTCTGGCCGGGTTATCAACGACCTCTCGATCAGACGGAACTGGCATCATTCTGCTATTTTGATGCCGACAAACCAGTCAACATCGAAATCGAATCCAAAAAAAAGAAGATCGACCAGTTGGTCATTCGCCCACTGTCGAAAAATATCAACCCAGTCATCGACGGCAATAAGATCACTTTTACGTTGACCCAGCCGTGCCCATTGGCAATCGAAGTCAATGACCGACATCACGCACTGCACTTATTTGCAAACCCGGCGGAAAAAAATCCCATGGATGGATCTAATACCAGTGAAAACGTGATCTATTTTGGACCGGGTATGCACCGTCCAGGTATTATTGAAGTGAAGGATAATCAAACCGTGTATGTTGCAGGCGGGGCGGTTGTCCATACTCTCCTCAAAGTGCGAAACGCTAAAAACGTGACCATACGTGGGAGAGGGATTTTGGATGGTTCCACGTTTGAACGGAGTGCAGGCAACATCATACAAATGCAGAACAGCGAAAATATCAGCATCGAGGGGGTTATTCTCAGAGACCCGCCCTCGTGGACGCTAACGATGTTCGATTCGCAAAATATTGCCATTGATAATGTCAAAATCATCGGATTATGGCGGTATAACGCCGACGGTATCAATATGGTCACCAGCAATCATATAAAAGTGAAAAACTCGTTTGTCAGAACCTTCGACGATTCCATTGTATTGAAAGGTTATAAACCGATAGATGCCGAACAGAAGAATGTTCACGACATTGAAGTTGACAACTGTGTGATTTGGAATGACTGGGGAAAGGCTTTCGAGATCGGTGCCGAAACGAAGACCGATGAGATTTACCGATGTTCATTCCGCAACAGCGACATTATCCATTTTGTACATATTGCTTTGGCTATTTCGAATGGCAATCGTGCGCATGTTCATGATATTGAATATGTGGACATTCGTATCGAAGACCCGATAACGGATCGTTACTTTCTGGGAGCCCCTGACAGTCCTGAAAAACTTGATCCCCATCTTCTCGCAACTACATGGACACCTCATCTAGGTCGTCCGATTGTGATTCAGGTGTATGAGGAAACTTTTTGGAGTAAAGACGAAAAGATGGGAAAAGTTTCCAACATCCGTTACAAGGATATTCACTATACGTCTGCTCATTCGCCGCGAATTTTGGTTGCCGGATACGATGCCGACCATGATATTTCCGATGTCACTTTTGATAATGTAACGATCAATGGAAAGAGAATCATGAATGTCGCTAGTGAGAATCTTCAAGTCAATGATCATGTGCGAAACCTGACACTCAAATAGCCAAAACTTAATACGACCGCGCAATGAATAGAATGCTCTGGACACTTTCGAATTGCAGAACAAACCTAGAATGAAATGCCGATGTTAAGAATTTTTACTTGTGCCATGATGCTCCTTTTGGTTGCCTGTCCGATTTCACAATGGATAGAAGCCGCCGAAACGCCCAACATTGTCGTTCTCATCGTCGATGATATGGGATTTTCCGATCTCGGCTGCTACGGCGGCGAAGTCGAAACGCCCAACCTTGATCGACTGGCAAAAAACGGTCTCCGATTCACTCAATTTTACAACACCGCCCGATGTTGGCCCACACGCAGTGCCCTCATGAGCGGCTATTATCCGCAACAGATTCGCATGGACCCGATACGACAGAATGCGAAACTACCAGCATGGACAGCACTGTTGCCGCACCATCTCAAACCGCTCGGCTATCGTTGCTATCATTCAGGAAAATGGCACGTTACCGGTGCCCCCAAAGTCGTTGCCGACGGCGGCTTTGACCGATCTTACCATCTCATGGATCACGACCGAAACTTCTATCCGAGGTGGCACGAAGTTGATGATCAACCCCAACCGCCTGTTGAGCCGGGGAGCGGATACTACACGACATGTGCCGTTACCGATCATACGTTACGGCATCTCGACGAACACGCACAAAACCATGCGGGCAAGCCGTTTTTTGTGTACACGGCATATACCGTGCCGCATTTCCCGCTCCATGCTCTTCCCGAGGACATCGCAAAATACCGCAACAAATATTTAGTTGGCTGGGATGCGATACGTACACAGCGGCATGAGCGTTTGAAAAAAGAGGGAATCGTTAACTGCGGACTCTCTGAGCGGGAAGATGCGTGCGGACCGCCTTACCGTTTTGATAATGTTCCCGGCAATCTCGGCGAGGGAGAGGTCCTCTTTCCCGTCGCTTGGGAAACGTTGACCGACGAACAAAAACGATTCCAAGCAACGAAAATGGCAATTCATGCCGCAATGGTTGACCGAGTGGATCAAGAAATCGGTCGGATTCTCGAAAAAATTCGCAGTATGGGAGAGTGGGAGAACACGATTCTATTTTTCCTTTCGGACAATGGTGCCTCGGCGGAAGTGATGATTCGCGGCGACATGCATGATCCTGTGGCACCGGCAGGGTCGGCTACGTCCTATCTTTGTCTCGGTCCCGGTTGGTCCACAGCATCGAACACGCCGTTCCGTCGGCATAAAATCTGGAATCACGAAGGAGGAATCGCCACGCCGCTCATCGTACACTGGCAAAAAGGAATTGACAAACCGGGAACGATTCGGCACGATCGGGGACACGTCGTTGATTTGGTTCCAACACTCCTTGATCTTCTCGGTACGTCATCACCGAAGCAGCATCGTGGCGAAACGGTGCCGCCGTTTCCGGGAGTCAGTCTTCTACCGGCAATTCGCGGAGCGGAGCAAACCGTCCCTCGGGAGTCCCTCTATTTCAATCACGAGGGCAATGGTGCATTACGGGTGGGCGATTGGAAAGCCCTCTATACGAAGACGGGGGAACCGAAAGAACATCTGCCGGTTGACGAAAATGATGGAACAACAGGCTGGTCGCTGTACGATTTGTCCATTGACCGTTGTGAACAAAACGATCTTGCTTCCCGGCATCCAGAAAAATTATCAGAAATCGTAACCCTTTGGAAACAACTCTACGAGTCGTTCCGCAAACAAGCAGAATAGCACATTTTATGGAAATGACCCCTTGGGATACGATTGTCCAGCAACACTGGATCGGTCTTTTCGCATCAATTTCCGAAATCAACGCACGTTTTGCCGATAAGGAAGAAGTTCTGCATGCCGACGAGATCGACGTGTTTGCCAACATTCGTTCTAAATCATATCGAGAATCATGGTTCGCCGGTCGTATGCTGGCAAAACAATGCTACGTACAACAATCGGTGTTGGTACAACAGATCGACTGGAAAGAAATTTTGATCGTCAGCCGCAATTCGTCGGGAAAGTCCATTGCACCGCGGTTGTTTGTAGGGGAGACGGACACCGGTTTTGTGTTTTCTCTTTCCCATGTTGCCGATAAAGTAGCGGTGGTCGTTCCTGCCGATTCCGCCGACAGAATTGGCTGCGATTTGGTTTATCGGAACACCGCAACACAAGGCATCGCCAAAACGTTCTTTCACGATGACGAAGTGAATGACCACCAGAACTTCGATTCCATCTGGGCGGTCAAAGAGGCGGCATACAAGTCCTGCAATAGCAATGATTCATTCCAACCGCTACAGTGGCGCACGGAAAATATCGGTGAAAACCGCTATTTTTGCCGTCATACCGCCGGGGATCGGCAATTATCTGCGGAAGTGGAAACGTTGATTCTCGGCGATTACACGTTGGCGGTTGCGAGAAAATCCTCTGTATGCTATACTGTTGGGGCGTTTTCTGGGTAGAAAATCTATACAATTTAGCGTAACCTACGATCTGATAACCGTTTATGACTTGTGATATTGAAGCGGACAGTCGCAGAACGTCCAAAAACGAGTTATTGGCAGTTTGCTTCTCTGGAAATTCAGGCGATGGAATGCTCTTGGTCGGGGAAATGTTCGCTTCGGCAACGGCATTTCAAGGCTGGGATGTTTTTACCACCGCAGATTATCCTGCCGAAATACGATCTCCCGGTGATTCTCCTTCGGGCGTTTCCTCCTATCAAATTCATTTCGGTCATTGTGTTTATGCGCCTGCGGATCAAATCGACGTTTTGATCGTTATGAGTCCTTCGGCACTGAAAGTGAATCTGCCCTATTTGAAAGAACAAGCGGTCATCATTGTTAATGACGATGCGTTTACCCCGGAAAGAATCAAAAATGCGGGATTCGATTCGAATCCCTTAAAAGGTAAATTCCTTTCCCGGCATCGTGTTCTAAAAATAAACGTTTCGTCGTTGATCCAAAAGGCTCTTGAGGGAACAGGATTATCTAATAGACAGATCGAACGTAATAAGAATTTTTTCGTTTTGGGTCTTGTCAGTAAATTATTTCAGATACATAAAAAAAGTGTTTATCCATGGATCGAACGCAAGTTTCAAACGAAAACGGATTTGGTGGAAATCGGCAAACGTGCATTCGAGGCAGGTTACAAGTATTGCGACGAACATGAGAAGTTCGGCTTGAACATCGTTGTGAAAAAGAGCAACAAAAAACCCGGTAAATACAAAAACCTCAATGGAAATAGTGCTATTTCGCTCGGATTGCTCGTTGCAGCCAAGAAATCTAATCGGAAATTATTTCTAGGGGGCTATCCCATCACCCCAAGTTTGGATATTTTACATGATTTGAGCCGCTACAAAGATGCTTCCGTCAAGGTTTTTCAAGCCGAAGATGAAATTGCCGCCATCGGGGCTGCACTCGGTGCATCATACGCGGGAGCATTAGCCTCGACGGCAACGTCGGGACCGGGCATGGCACTCAAAGGAGAATTCATCAATTTGGCAGTCATGGCGGAATTGCCTTTGGTGGTGATCAATGTGCAACGAGGCGGTCCCTCGACGGGACTCCCGACTAAAAGTGAACAGGCGGATTTATTTCAGGCGTTGTATGGACGGCACGGTGAATCGCCGCTGGTGGTCATTGCGGCGGATTCTCCCAGTAATTGTTTTGCTTCCGTGCTTGAAGCAGCCCACTACGCCATCAAGTACATGACTCCCGTGATCCTGCTCACCGATGGAAATTTAGCGCAGGGTTCAGAGCCATTAAGAATACCGGACTTGTCGGAATTGCCCGACATTGCTCCCCCCTGGAAAAATAAGCCGCCAAAACATGGCGATGTCTATTGTCCCTATGTAAGAGACGGTCATACATTGGCAAGACCCTGGGTCATTCCGGGCACACCGGGATATGAGCATTGTATCGGAGGATTGGAAAAAGAAGATATTACGGGAATGGTGAGCGATGATCCGCTGAACCATGAAAGGATGGTAAAAATCAGGAATGAAAAAATCCAGAAAGTGGCGAAGGAATATGCACCCCTCGAAGTTTATGGAGATGATCGAGCGGAAATACTCATCATCGGCTGGGGAAGTCCATGCGGGGTGATTAGGCAAGCCGTTGAAAATCTGACAAGTCGAGGTATCCCGGTTGCGTGTTTACACGTAAGAAATATCCATCCCTTTCCATCAGAGATGAAAGAGGTTTTATTCCGATATAATAAGGTGCTCGTGGTAGAAAATAACCTGGGGCAGTTGAATGATAAACTCCGGGCAGAGTATTTAATTGATACAGAATCACTGACCAAAGTTCAAGGACGACAGTTTAAGGTTCATGAAATCGAACACAAAATTAAACAACTGATGGGCATTTAGAGCAACAATCATGCGAAAAAAATACACGTCACAAGATTTCACGAATGGAGTGCCGCCAAAATGGTGCCAGGGGTGCGGAGACTATGCGGTTTTCAAGACTCTCACAACCGTTTTTGCCCATCAAACGATTCCGAAAGAACAGTATGTAGTGGTATCGGGCATCGGATGCTCGTCAAGATTGCCCTACTATATGAGTACGTATGGATTCCATTCCATCCACGGCAGGGCTCCCACGGTTGCATTGGGAGTCAAAATGGTTAACCCTCATCTTTCCGTTTGGGTGGTTACAGGCGATGGCGATGCGTTAGCGATTGGCGGAAACCATTATAACCATATCATGCGCCGCAATCATGATGTGAAGATCATTTTGTTTAACAATCAAATCTATGGTTTGACTAAAGGGCAACATTCTCCCACTTCTCCTTTGGGTTTGATAACAAAGACCACTCCATTTGGTTCTATCGAATCTCCTGTCCAGCCCATTCCGCAAGCCATCGCGTCTGGTGCAACGTTTGCCGCACGCGTTCCTTACACAGACATGGATTTACTTGGCGAAGTATTAACAGCGGCGGCGCAGCATCGCGGCACTGCCATTATTGAAGTTTTGGTACGATGTGCCATCTATGGTGAAGATTTATTTGATTCCCCAACATCGGACAACACAAAAAATAATACCATCTTGCTTAAAAACAAAGAACCGTTGATATTCGGTGAGAATAGGGACAAGGGAATCATCATGGACAGTTTTGAACCGAAAATTGTATCACTTGATAAGGTCAATAAGAGGGACCTTTTAGTTCATGATGCCCACAGGGAAAATGCCAACCTTGCGTATCTGCTCTCCACCATGTCGTTTCCTGAATTTCCTCTGCCGATGGGCATATTTCGGCAGGTGAGCAAGCCCACTTATGAAGATGCGTTGCATGAACAAGAGCAAAAGGTCATTGCGGATCAAAGGCAACACGGTTTACTGGATACTTTTATGGATAGAGGAACTTGGGAACTCAAAAATTCCGTTTAGAAGTGCATTTTTATTTCCAATTTTGGGCTCTAAAAACCCTCGCCTTCAGGCGATTTCCGTTTTATAATGTTGCGTATGGACAATTTCGTAGCGAGTGCCGGTAATGTCCCCGACAAAATTGTTCGTGAGTACATTGAGAAACAAGAGATTCCCAACCCGGATGACAATTTCAAGGTGGGTAACGGAAACTGAACCAACAGTCGGGCTTTCAGCCGACGTACTGAACCCGCCGGCTTTAGCCGACTGGGGGGCAGTGTGGCGATGACAAGGATTTATTGACAGAATGGATAGGATAAACTAGGATATACGTTCGATTGCTCCACGCCCCTACCGCTTATGCCCATACAATCGCAGTTGCAGGAAAATGCAGCGAAACTTTTGACAGACAGGAAGGTCAACGCCGTAATCGGCTACGGGCGGCTCGAAACCGGTGAGATCGGGGCGGTGTTCATTACCAGCCCTCACCAAACGGACAGACTACTTTGGAACGATCAATGTTCGGGCAATTTGACCGTCTATTTGACGCGGAAGGAAATCAAAAAATGGGGCAAAATCGGCATTGTGGTCAAAGGTTGCGACGCAAAAACGCTTGCCGTACTCGAATCGGAAAACCAAATTGACCGGAACAATGTTGTCGTCATAGGAGTCGCCTGTTCAGGTATTCAAGTGCGAGGAACATTACAAGAAAAATGTGATGCTTGTGACGTTCAGCCGCCGCCGCATTGTGATATTGTCATGGGCGATACTGTATCTGCCAACCCCAAAACCGACCGCTATGCTAAACTCGAATATCTTTTGTCGATGACGGTTGAACAGCGGCTCGAATACTGGAAAGGAGAATTTGCCCGATGTGTCAAATGTTACGCTTGTCGGCAAAATTGTCCGCTTTGCTACTGTGATGTTTGTGTTGCTGACAAGAACCGACCGACTCGAATAGACACGTCCGCAACGCTCAAAGGAAATTTTGCGTGGAACATTCTTCGGGCATTTCATCTGGCGGGCAGGTGTGTCGGTTGCTCGGCTTGCACGAATGCGTGTCCGGCAGGAATCAATCTCGATCTGCTGAATATGACGCTTGCCAAAGCCGCCGAAGACAATTTCCAGTTCCGGTCAGGCATGAACCGGAATGCCGAACCACTCATCGGATCATTTTCGCCGGATGACCACGAAACGTTTATTCGATAAGACCGGTGGACGAAAACATATTCCGTCCCCTTCGCTCCCGGCTTTCTTTGACAGAATGATTGATGTAAAATAACGTACTTTCCTGTTCGTGTGATCATGCCCTTTCCATTCAAGCAGCACAGCGTTTTACCCGGATTTGGGTTGACCCTGGGGTTCACATTAACGTACCTCAGTTTACTCGTTATGTTGCCGCTCACGACACTGGCGATCTGTACCGCCACGATGTCGTTCGCCGACTTTTGGAAAATCGTCTCCTCACCGCAGGTCGTTTCCGCCTATAAGTTGTCCTTCGGGGCTTCGTTCCTTGCCGCCTCGATCAATGCCGTCTTTGGGTTCATCGTCGCATGGACGCTCGTCAGATACAAGTTTCCCGGTCGGAGATTCATTGATGCTCTAATCGATATTCCCTTTGCCATGCCGACAGCGGTTTCGGGAATCGCTCTGACGGCAATCTGTGCCAAAAATGGTTGGATTGGTTCCTTGTTTTGGTTCGAACCCCATGAACCCCGACCCTGCTGGATCGCATCCTGGACAGGATTTGAACCGCACGGTATTCTCCCTGAAGGCGAACCCTACGGCATAGAAATTGCGTACTCACAGATCGGTATCGTCATTGCCCTCATCTTCATCGGCTTGCCTTTTGTGGTGCGGACGCTTCAGCCTGCCCTCGAAGACCTTGACAAGGAAGTAGAAGAGGCTGCCGCATCATTGGGAGCGACAAGGCGACAGACGTTTTGGCGAATCATCTTTCCGTCGGTTTTTCCCGCTTTGGCAACCGGTTTTACCCTGGCACTTGCAAGAGCGTTGGGGGAATACGGTTCGGTAATTTTCATTGCCGGCAATATGCCATTGGAAACGGAAATCGTGCCGCTTTTGATCATTCAGCGGTTGGATCAATTCAACACTCCAGCCGCAACGGCGATTGCCGCCGTGATGCTCGCCGCCTCCAGCGTGTTGATGCTCTGCATCAATTTGATTCAGTGGTATGCCAGAAGACACTCGTAGAGCAAGATGAAATTACGTTTTTCCCCTTGCGACCTTTGTGTTGATAGCAAATCCAGAAGAGCGCTCGGCTACTCTTGCCATGAGAAGGCTTTATTGCGATGAACAGGAGGAAAAAATGTTTTTGATCCGCAGTTTGTCCACTGCCAGTCCATCGTGCATATCTTCGCTGATCAAAAAACCACATCCGGCTGTTTTCGCTGCGGCAACAATGACGCTGTCCCAAAAGGAGAATGAATATCTCTCACGCAACATCGAAGCGAGTAAACAAACCTCTTTGGATATATCCTGCATTAGGCAGATGCTCGTAATGTTTTCAATTACAGCACGGATTTTGTCTTCTGCAAGATCGTGACGTTTTAACACGTTGCATACTTCATTCACCACCTGGTTGGAAGTAACGAAAACAGACGCGACAGCGTTGTCGTCAAGAAATGTCTCGACAACTTTTGCTTTGTGATTTTTGTCATCGGAAAAAAGATAAATCCAAACATTACTGTCAATAAACACTTTTTCGGTCATAGCATTCTTCTCGATTGAATTGATAATTTTCCTCAAGGATTTTATTTTTTGAGGTAAAATCTAGGAAAGTTCGAACTCGTTCAAGTTGATTTTTTGCGGAGACAAAATCAATGATTTCTGCCAAGACGTTTTCGTTATCACTTTTGATAAGAATCGTCGTCGCGTCCAATTGAACGATCTGACTCATAATCGGCTCCTTTTGCGACGTTGTTTCCGCCATTCTAACGGTTTTTTGGGTAAAGTCAATGATTTTTTCGTTTTTGGCACTTGATCTGCAAAGTTTGAATTTTTCGAGAATTTTCCCAACAGTCGGTCATTTGGAACGTAGTAGGATTACGGCTTTTGGGGCTTCACAAAAAGCGGTGTTAAGGGGAGTCGTGGGGAAGTTCCATTCTTGAGAGCGGTTTTTTTAGGAGCCGCAGCGATATTATTGCGCTCGTGGGGCGTGAAAGGAGCGGGCAAAAGATGAATTCGGGACGACAGTGAAGTCTCTCGAGCGATTTCACGGCGATGCCGACGACAAAAGGAAACGAGGAAACACAAAATAGCAAACTTTGCAGATCAAGTGACACTTTACTTTCAAGCGCAAACGACCTCCTTATTTCATCGATTGTT
>Ga0082212_10006303_pt1 | contig 15984 bp, 4 predicted proteins | sample TergutNt197P3_FD_71548 | JGI IMG/M metagenome (GOLD analysis project Ga0082212, IMG submission 71548) | Neocapritermes taracua P3 segment gut microbial communities from Petit-Saut dam, French Guiana - Nt197 P3 | ecosystem: Host-associated > Arthropoda: Insects > Digestive system > Gut ... | reverse complement strand
TAATCGAAGTAATCTCTTCAATTTCGCCTGGATCTAGTACTCCATCAGCTCCAAACCCGTAGATATTCCAAGGGTTCAGTAGCCATTCCCGGAAAACAGGGTCGGGAAAATTATCTTCGTTGATTTCTATATAATCATCCGGATCATAATCCCGTTTATAGGTCAGATTCAGGTTACCGGAAATGATATAGCCATCCTTACCGGTTTCAACCACAAAATAGGTGCCGTTAAAGCGGCGGCTGGAGCTTTTAAGAATACCATCCTCATAAGCAATGGCATCATCATCAAAAATGGGGTTGTTTAATTCAATAGCAGTTGAATAATAGCCATTTTCTATGTCCCATTCCAGGGTAAGGGTTGGTTGTTGCCAAGAACCATAAAACCAAAGATCATTTTTGTAATGGCTTAAATCCAAGGCTATAAGGCGATTGCCATAGCAATAAAGCCATTCTAACACAGGGTTATTCGACAAATCCAGTTCAGCCAGCTGATTATAGCTACAACTAAGCTCAATTAGCGCCGAATTATTAGATAGATCCAGCTCTTTCAACTCGTTGTTGTAACACAAAATCCAATACAGCCCCGGGTTATTCGACACATCCAATTTTGTCAACAGGTTCCTACCACAGCTAAATCCGATCAATTTGGAATTACCTGCCAGATCCAGTTCAGTCAGCTGGTTGTCGTGGCAGTAAAGATATTCAAGCAAAGGACTATTTGACAAATCCAGTTCAGTCAACCGATTTTCGCTACAGGAAATATATTCCAATATTTTATTATTAGATAGAATTAATTTCGCCAGCTGGTTATAATTGCAAAACAACCGCGTAAGTGCCAAATTATTTGATAGGTCCAGCTCCTCTAATTGCTGACTAGAGCAACTAAGATATGTCAAAGATCCAAAGTGCTCTATACCAGACAAATCGTAAATAACATGCTCTGTATTCCAGGCATCAACAAATAATTCCCTGATCCTCGCTACATCGTAGTCGAGGATTGGCCCCTCGGGTTTGCCTATGATTTCGCGCACAGTTGTAAGGAAACCGGGATCTTTAAAGGAAGCGGTGATATCCTTTCCGGTCGGCAGATCGCCGGAACATTGCGGATTAAAGTAGAATGTATTATTCGGAATCAGTCCCAAAACTGTCTCCCAGCCGGTAACATTATCGATAGTCTCCATGTAATTATAAGTGCAATTGAGCCATTCCAACCCAGCATTAACGGATACATCCAGCTCAGTTAAAAAGTTGAAACCGCAATCCATAATTTTAAGCGCCGGGTTTTGAGAAATATCCAAAGCAGTCAAGCGGTTGTCATAGCATTGCAGCCCCGAATCATAGATCTCATTTCCGGAAATATACCACCACCCCATCGTACCGGACAAATCAGCATAAGCTACATACAACTCAGTCAATAGATTTCCAGCGCAATTCAAACCTTCAAGAACGGTACTATTACTCACATCCAGTTTAGTTAGTTGGTTATTGTAACAATTTATGAATGAAAGATCAATATTTTTCGAAACATCCAAGGCGGTCAGATTGTTATTTCTACATCCTATGTGTGTCAGTTTAGTGTTTTGCGACACATCCAACGTAGTTAACCTGTTGTCACTACACCCCAAATGCATCAACCCGGTATTCTTCGTCAAGTCTAGCTCGGTCAGTAAGTTGTAACCGCAGAACAATTCCTCCAGAGCAATGTTTTTCGACACATCCAGATCTGTCAACTGGTTACGGCCACATATGATAATATTTAGCTCAAAGTTTTTAGACACATCAAGGGTTTTAAGTTGATTGCCGCTGCAATCAAGTCCGGGATAAACGAAATATCCGGAATTATATCCGCCTAATTTGGTGTTTTTCGTTATATCTAATTCAGTCAGCAGATTGTCAGAGCAATTGAGAACCTCAAGATTGATGTTATTTGATACGTCTAACTCAGTTAGTTGGCAAACAAGACAAAACAGCTCCCTTAGATTAATATTTTTTGAGACATCCAAATTGCTAAGCCGGTAATTCTGGATGGAATACAAGACTTCAAGAGCTGTACACTCTGATAAATCTAATTCCGTAAACTCATTTCGGGAGCAATTTAAGTATAAAAGCTTGTTGTTGTTTGACAAATCCAACTCATTTATCTGATTATCAGAGCAAAATAAACTCTCAAGTGCGGTGTTATCCGAGACATCCAATGCAGTTAAATAATTGTCAGAACAATATAGCCATTTTAATCCGGAAAGATACTTTAGTCCTGTCATATCAAAAATGGACATATTTGATACATACAGAAACTCCCAAGCAGCGAGCAAGTCTAAATCATCCATAATAAAGCTGCTATCTCTTCTTTGCCCGCCATCCTCTTGATTCAACTGCCGCAGCACTTCCCGGCGGAAAATGGTATCAGGGAATTCCAGTATGTACATACCGTCTTCAATTTTGATCCATTTCGCATCAAGTTTGAGATCCTTCTCCACCGCAATAGAAAAGTCAAATTCATCTTCGGCGCCACTTAAAAACCACCCGCTAAAGGCATAGCCATCCCGTTCGGGCCAAGTTGGTTCAATCAACTTACTGCCGGGTACTGCTATCACGGTCACCGCTTCCCGCTCTCCATCGTTGAAATCATATCTGACCTTATACAGCTTATCGATCCCTAAGGCCGCTCCATAAGCATTGATTATACCCCAGCCATAATAAATGTCTTTGTCATTGCTCAAGCGGCCTGCTTGCCGTGCTGATTGGCAAAGAAGATCCCGCACCTGCTCCGGGGTATAATCCAGGTTGAGGGATTTAATCAAGGCGGCTACCCCTGCTACATTAGGAGAGGCCATAGAGGTTCCGGACAAATACATATAGCCGCCGCCATTGGCAGTGGAATAGATATCGCTTCCGGGAGCGGATATGTCTATCTCCAGCCCGTAATTGGAGTGGAAATTCTCAAAAACCGGGCCCCATCTTAAAGAGGAAACAGCGATTGCTTCCGGATAGGCTGCCGGAAAACCTGCATGGTCATTACTGTCATTACCCGCAGCGCAGATCACGGTCACGCCGTTTTTCACGGCGTTGATAATAATTTCATGTTCCAAGTCATCCGCGCCCCAACCATCCGAATAATGCCGGCCGAGGCTCATATTAATTATATCCGCTCCGTTTATCGCCGCATAGTTGATGGCGCGGTAGAGGGAAACGGACTCAAAAAAGTTGGGCGCTGAAGGGATATTTGCTTTTATCGTCAGGATCCCGGCCTTTGGCGCAATACCGCACACGTCCTCGTCGCCATCCATTGAGGCTGCAATAATGCCGCTGACATGGGTACCGTGGCCTTCGTCGTCCTGCACATAGGTTATGCCTACTCTATCAGCATGGGAATCGTAGGAGTTTTCAAAAATCCTCCCGGAAAACTTGGGATGTTTGAGATCTATACCCGTATCAATAACTGCCACGACAACTCCCTGGCCTGTGGACAAGGCCCAAGCCCTTTCGCTGTCCATAACTTCATGATGCCACTGGGCATCGCCGGCAGGCAGAGGAAAAGCTCCTTTCCCCCCGCTTGCCTCTATATCCCGGCCGGACATGGAGGCCTTCGTGTATTTTTCCCAGGCAGTCATGCCGGAAGAAGATCTTCTATTTCTTTCCCACTCCATCTGAGCAGAAGAATACTTTGCAAATTCTTCTTTGCCTAATTCAGGGGAAAAAGCCTTTTTGTACCTTTCCCGCTCAGCCTCTTCAAGAACACGATTTGCCTCTCTCTTCTCCTCGTCCTTATTAAGATAGGTTTTTTCATACTCTTCCCTGCCGCGCCTGCCGGAATAGTCATCTAGCCCGGCATAATCAATATACGGATACGCCGAGCTATCCTGGTCATTACTGTATGTACTGTAAAGCATGTTCAGGCCTAGCATGGGAATTGCAGCTCCACCAGGCGTACTGCCCAATAGATCCCTTACCAAGCTGCTTTGGGATACTGTCTCCATTGGACTTTCTGCCGCCAAAACCGCAATGCCCCAGGCATAGGATTTGAGCTCCAAGCCATAGGCTGTTGCGATTTCCTGAGCATTTTGCCAGGAATCGGCAGGCGCCAACACCTCTCCCACGACAAAATCATCGCCCTCTTCACCATTAAATCCGGAAAAAACAGTATCTGTTGAAATTGGCGATCCGCCATCGGTGGCGATCGCGATAATACCTGGCAGAATAAAAAATAGAAATGTAATGATAAGAGTCAGGGGCAAGAAGCATTTGAAGATGTTTTTTAAATTGGACATAGTAATCCTCCTATTAATAAAATGATTTTTATTCCGAGATATTTTACTCATGCTTAACCAAAATGGGGCTATGGAAATATTATCCATCATTTCTGCCCAGTTGTAAAGTGACTGAAGTCATAATTTACTATGACTTCAGTCATGTTTTTTTATGACTTTATATGACTGATGTCATAGTGACTTGTTAAAAAATTTCGGATAATTTTTAATTGGCTTTCAAGAAATACAAAAAGACCCGCCACCAATAATTATAGTGACGGGGCTTTTCTGCAATAGACAAGCCTTATTTATGCTTTTTATTTAGAAATCGTACTTGGGATAAAGCCACAAATCTCCTCCTACGGTTTGCCCACCCAAGGCATAAAAAAGTGTATTCAGAGTATAATAGTCTTTTCCACCGAACTCCACTACATAGCTACCTGCAGGCAGATTTATGCTAAATACCCCGCTTTTGGCAGTAATTTTGGCAGTAATCAAGGCTTCGGCCAATGTATCATAATCTGCTGCTCTATAAAAAGTAAGTTCTACCTCCTCGGTAACAGGAAGCCCCGTATAGACATCTATAATCCTCCCATTAACCAGGCAAAGTTCTGTAGCAACAGGAACGAGAAAGATGCTATAATAGTTTCCCCCTTCTTCTAAAACCTGAACCTGTACGGTTTCGGAAATATAACCATTAGCTGAAACTTCCAGGTAATAGGCACCTACCTGGAGGTTTTCTATATTAAATCCGCCTGAGGCTGTAGCCAGGACAGGCCCATCAATTTCAGAACGCAAAACCACTTTTGCTCCCTCAATATAAATACCAGTCAACCAGCTGTTTATGCCTCCATATCCTGTAATTCCGTTCACTGCACCGCGCAGTGTTCCTGTCACAACTGCCGGTTCAATTACAATCGGCCCCCGGTTATAATTATAGGCCAGCCAGAGTATGGTCAAATCAGCATCATTGATCAAGCCGTCACCGTTTAGATCGCATAAGCGGTTTTCCGCATCATCGGCCTTTTTGTTGTAATTGCCTGCCCGCCATAAAATAGTCAAATCAGCGTCATTGATCAAGCCGTCACCGTTAATATCACCGCAGCGCAGAGTCATCAACTGGACCTCGGGGCGATCATCATTGATTAAATCCAGATCCTCCCTACCAACGACCACATCCTTTACGGTAAATTTTGTATGAAGCGGCTTAATGATAACCAGATCGTATGTCCCAGGTTCTACATATTTAAAAGCAAAACTCTGCTCCACCTGTCCATTACCTTTATCATCGTTGATCCTTGTTTGATAAACAACTTCCTTTCCCTGTATAAGCTGGATGTTGGTAGTGTAGCCTGGGTTATGGCTCTTGATCCTTCCGCTTACACTGACACCGGCCGATATATGTTGAGGGTAGAACTCAAAATACTCAAGTTGATCTCTTATTGCCGCCAGCCCGATAATTATGCTCTCGGAAACCAAATAATTATAAGTGCAGTTGATCCCGATCAATTCGGTATTATTTGCCACGTCCAAACCGGTCAGGATATTATCGCCGCAATCCAGCCATCTCAGCTCGGGGTTTTTCGACAGATCCAAGTCTGTCAGCTGGTTATTCCTGCAATAAAGCCACTCCAGCAGCGGGTTACTAAACAAATTCAGCGCTCCCAACCGGTTGCCATCACAATCAAGATACCTCAGCCCGGGATTCTTTGATATGTCTAATTCGGCCAGTTGGGTATAGCTGCAACACATACTTTCCAACATGGTATTTTTTTCCAGGCTTAACTCGGTCAGCTGGGTTGCGTGACACCAAAGCGATAGCAGCGCGGGATTGTTTGACAGATCCAGTTCGGTCAACATATTATTGCTGCAATCAAGATATATCAACTGAAGATTATTTGATATGTCCAGATCTGTCAGTTGGTTATCGGAACAATAGAACATTAGCAGCTCGGAATGATCTGACACATCCAGTTCTTTCAGCCGGTTTTGAGAACAGTAAAACTCTCTCAAAGCCGGGTTGCCTGATATATCCAGCTCGGTCAAATCGTTATTGTAGCAAAAGAGATATTCCAGCCCGGGGTTATTTGACAGATCCAATTCCTGCAAAGGATTACTGCCACAGTTAAGTAAAATTAGCTTGGGATTATCTACAAAACTCAGTTCCGTCAGCCCGATATTGTAGCAATAAAGATATTCCAACCCGGGGTTATTTGACAGATCTAGATCCAGCAACGGGTTGTAGCTGCAATCAAGCCCCACCAGCATGAGGTTATGCGATATATCCAATTCTTTTAAGCGGTTATCACTACAGCCAAGAACTATCAGTTCCGGATTATCCGCCAGACTCAGTTCCGCCAAGTCGTTGCCATTGCAATAAAGCCATCTCAGTTCGGGGTTATTTGATATATCCAGCTCCGCCAATCGGTTGTAGCCGCAATCAAGTTGTCTTAGCTCAAAGTTGTCCGACACATCTAATCCCGTCAGCCGGTTTTCGCAGCAATAAAGCGATTCCAGCAAAGGGGTGTTCGATAGATCAAGTATCATCAATTGGTTATAGTTACAGGAAATATTTGTCAGCATCACACTCCCTGACAGATCCAGGGTCGTCAACCGGTTATCGTAACACCAAAGATTTCTCAAAGCAGAATTATCAGCTATTTTCATTTTTATTAATTGATTGTTCCCGCAATCAAGATATTCCAATTTGGGATTATTCGCTAAATCCAATTCTGTCAGCAGGTTGTTATAACAATACAACTCCCTAAGCGCTCCATTCTTTGCCAGATCCAGTTCTGTCAATTGCTGGCTGGCACAACTGAGATAGGTCAATGAACTGAAGTGTTCTATACCGGATAAATCGGAAATAGGATGCTCTGTATTCCAGGAATCCAGATTCAGCCCCCAGATCCTCGTTACATCATAGTCGAGGACCGGCTCATCCGGTTTGCTGATGATCTCACGTATGGCTGCGAGAAAAGCCGGATTTTTGAAGGAAGCGGTGATATCCTTTCCGGTCGGCGGTTCGCCGCTGCATTGGGGATAAAAATAGAATGTATCCTCCAAAATCAAGCCCGAAACTGTCTCCCAGCCGCTGACCTTGCCTGGAGTCTCCATATAATTGTACGGAGTATAGAGCCACTTCAGTTCAGGATTGGCGGACACGTTCAACTCTTTTAAAAAGTTGAAACTGCAATCTATCATTTTAAGTGCTGTGTTTCGGGAAATATCCAGAGTAGTCAGGTGATTGCCAAAACATTGAAGCCCTGGAGTATAATTCTCATCACCTTCACTAAAATACCACCAATTCGTACCGGACAAATCAGCAGAGCCCAACTCCAGTTCAGTTAAGAGGTTTTCATTGCAATTCAAGCCTTCTAGAACAATATTATTACTTACATCCAGTTTAATCAATTGATTATTGGAGCAATTTATCCATGAAAGATCAATGTTTTGCGATAGATCCAAGGCAGTCAATTGGTTATTTCTGCATCCCAAATAAATCAATCTGCTGTTTCGTGACACATCTAAAATAGTTAGCTTATTATCACTACACCCCAAGTGCATCAACTCAACATTCTTCGTCACATCCAGCCCGGTCAGCAAATTATTGCCGCAAAACAATTCTTTCAGAACAGTGTTTTTCGCCAGATCCAGCTCCCGCAACTGATTATTGAGGCAAATAAGCGATAACAGGGCGGGATTATTTGTCAGATCCAGGGTCGTCAGTTGATTAGATCTGCAGTCAAGCCACTCCAAGGCAGGATTATCGGATAGATCAAGCCCTGTCAGTTGATTGCTGTCGCAATTAAGCCACCCTAGTTGAGGATTGTTTGATACGTTCAGCTCTCGCAACTGATTACCCCAAAGACCGACAAGCCATAATTCAGGGTTGTTAGATATATCCAAGTCCTGCAGCTGATTGTGGGCTAAATCAATCGCGATCAAATCCCGGTTTTGCGAAAAATCCAGCGAGGTCAGCTGATTATTGTTGCAGAATAAATATACCAAATCGGCATTTGCGGACAAGTCCAAATCCGTCAATAAATTATTGCGGCAATTGAGTTCCTGCAGAAGATGGTTCTTTGATATATCCAGTGTAATCAGTTGATTGTCATAGCAATATAAATATAGGATACCAGTATTTTCCGAAAGATCCAACGAGGTCAGCTGATTATTATTGCAGAAAAGAACTTCCAGATCTCCAAAATAAGCCAGTCCGGTCAGATCATAAATACCCTGGTTGTCCACACTAAGCCAGGTAAAGGAAGCAAGCAAATCCTTGTCCTCCATACTAATCATGCCTGCAGGGGTTCTTTGGGCATTATCCCCATCATTTAGCAGCCGCAAAACTTCCCGGCAAAAGTTGGGGTCGGGGAATTCCGCTGCATACATACCGGGTTCAATTTCGATCCAGCGGGCGTAAAGAACTATATCTTCATTTATTTCAGCTGTAAAATCAAATCCTTCACCGCCGCTTGCATCAGTGTACCAACCCTCAAAAGCATAGCCATCCCGCACGGGCCAATTTTGTTCAATCAATTTGTTGCCGGGTACTACCCTTACGACTATTGGCTCCCGCTCGCCGTCATTGAAATCATAGGTAACTTTGTGCAGCGCATCAATTCCCAGCGCCGCCCCGAAAGCATTGATAATGCCCCAGCCATAATAATCGTTCTTACCCAAAGCGCCGGCCGCCCGCGCCGTTTCGCAGAGAATATCCCGCACTTGCCCGGGGGTATATTCCGGATGAAGGGACTTGACCAGAGCAGCTACACCGGCCACATTAGGCGAGGCCATAGAAGTGCCGCTCAGGTGTAGATAATCGCCGCCGTTGGCTGTTGAGTAAATATCGCTTCCGGGAGCGGATATATCGATCTCCGGTCCATGATTGGAATAGTAGTTTTCAAAAACTCCGCCCTGCCTTAAAGCGGAAACGGCAATTGCTTCCGGATAGGCTGCCGGATAACCCGCATGGTTATCACTGTCATTTCCTGCCGCACAGACTACGGTCACCCCGTTTTTTACTGCATTGATTATGATTTGATGTTCCAGTTCATCCGCACTCCAGCCATCTGCATAATTCCTGCCCAGGCTCATATTAATGATATCCGCCCCGTTTGCAGCCGCATAGTTGATGGCGCGGTAGAGGGAAGCGGACTCAAAGAAGTTGGGCGCCGAGGGAATATTTGCTTTTATCGTCAGGATACCGGCCTTTGGCGCAACGCCGCAGGCATCCTCATCACCAGCCAGTGAGGCGGCAATAATGCCGCTGACATGGGTACCGTGACCCTCATCGTCCTGCACATATTCAATTCCGATCCTATCAGCATGTGAATCGTAGGAATTATTGGCTATCCGTCCTTCAAACTTGGGATGCTTCAGATCTATACCTGTATCGATAACTGCCACAAGAGCACCCTCGCCCAGAGCCAAATCCCAGGCCCGCTCAGTATCCATTAACTCATGATGCCACTGAGAATCACTGCCGGACATAGCAGGGCTGCTTTGCAGCCCTAGTTTTGAGTGCTGAGTGTTGAGTGTTGAATTGAGGTCATTTACCTTGTTTCTGATTGAAATTTCGAATCCATAGGATAATGATCCCTGATCTGTATGCCTGTCATAACCGGGTGTAATAGCATTTGCCTGCATTCCTTCATTATGTTTATAGGGAGGAACACTTGCATATCTTTCCCTGTCAATTCTATAGGAAGGAGTCCTTGTATACCTTTCCCCGTCAGTTTTATCAGAATGAGAACTTGCATACCTTTCCCCGTCAGCCTTACCGGGATAAGCCTTGCTATATTTCTCCGTGCCAGCCCTGGAGATACTGCTTCCATATTTTTCCTCATAACCCATACCGGGAAGTGTCTTAGCATATCCCTCTCTGTCAGGCTTGTCATCAGAAGCATATGGCCCGGTGGAGCTGAAATATGAATGTTCCATATCGTACTTACGGTCATCTGTGTATGTACTATAGAGCCTGTTCAGGCTTAGCTTGGGAATTTCGATCCTGGCAGCTAAACCTCCCATTAAGCTGTTCAACAAATCGCTTTGGACTACCGTCTCTAGCGGATCAGAGGCAGCTAAAACTGCAATACCCCAGGCATAGGATAAAAGCTCTAAACCATAAGCCTCTGCTATTTCTTGAGCGTTTTGCTGGGAAGCGGCAGGGATCAACACCTCGTCCAAAACAAAATCAGCGTCATCATCACTGTTAAAGCTGCCAAAGGCACTATTTAAAGAACTTGGCGGGTTGCCGGCAACAGCTATTACAGACATACCAGGTATTGCCCAAAGCAACAGAGTTAAAACAAGAACCGATATTAGAGAATGTTTAATTGTGTCTTTGCAGTTTTTCATGATTAAACTCCTTTTTTATGCTTATAGATTTGGATTTATGTTTACATATGGAAATATTATATATCATTTTTCGAAGACTAGCAAGCATTTTCTTATTTATTTAGAGCGATTTGTCTTAGATTCTAAGATGATTGACAATTCAGTAAAATAACTATAAAATGAATTCAAGCAAGGAGTGTGACTGATATGCTGTTTATAGACCGGGATGAAGTGTTGCATCTGCTTAGCCCAAAGGATTGCATCCAGGTGATGCGCCAAACCCTCATGGACTTGGAGAACGGCTGTTCAGAACAATATCTGCGCACCGTGGTGCATTTACCCCAGGAGAATATTTTGGGCCTTATGCCCGCTTGGCTGAGCTCCGATGTCATGGGGGCAAAAATCATTACCGTATTTCATAAAAACTCCAGAGTTGGACTGCCTTCGCATCAAGGGCTTGTGCTTCTTTTTGACTCCCGGACAGGCTCACCCCTTTGTATTGCAGATGGTAATGCCATCACCCAGGTAAGAACCGGCGCAGTAAGCGCTGTAGCTACTGATCTGCTGGCACGGCAGGATGCTTCCCATGCGGCCTTTTTGGGGGCCGGAGCTCAGGCAAGATCGCACCTGGCAGCCCTGATGGTTGTCCGGGAGCTGAAGGCAGTCAGTGTTTATGACCAAAACCCCGGCTTTGCATTGGCTTTTGCCGGATGGGCAGAAGAGTCTTTTGATTTATCTGTACATGTAGCATCAACAGTGAGCGAAGCCGCAAAAGAGGCGGATATTATCTGCACCCTAACGCCCTCCCCCACCCCAATTCTGTTCCGGAAGGATGTACAGGAGGGGACGCATATCAACGCAGTGGGAGCATGCACTGCCAAGCAGAGGGAACTGGATAGCGAGCTGGTTTTGATCTCCCGCTTTTTTGGCGACAGACTGGAATCGGTTATACAGGAGGCAGGAGATTTCCTCATCCCTCTGAGTGAGGGAGTAATTACCCGGGAGCATTTTCTAGGCGAATTAGGCCAGCTTCTCTGTGCCAAGAAACAAGGAAGAATAAGCAGCAGTGATATCACAGTGTTTGAGTCGCTTGGCCTGGCGGTGGAAGACTTAGCTGCTGCATATTTCGTCTATAGCCAAAAGTGCATAAAAACATAGCATAAACAAGTGCTGAAAACAAGAACACAGCTTTTTAGCAATGCTATTATACAAAGTTAAAAAACAGTCTGCGAGATTTTTTCTCTCGAACTATTGATTTAAGCATACAATGTTGCTATAATGGATAGTATAGACATAAAAATTGGAGAAAACTTCTCCTGAATGGAGCGAGAGTTATGTTATGCCAATTCTCTTTTGAAAACTATAAATCCTTCCGAGATGAAGCTACACTTGATTTATTTGCTGAAAAAATAAAAGAACATGAAGGCAGTTTAATCATTGATTCCTATGATGGCGAAGCATTCTTGCCGGTAATATCAATTTATGGGCCTAACGGCGGTGGAAAGTCTACTGTCTTAGAGGCATTTATTTATTTATCACATAAAGTTCTTCTGCCGATAATAACACTGCTGTCAAGCTCTTCCTTACAAGGTAAAACCCTTGAAGAAAGAAGAATTAAGGAATTTAGAAAGTTTAATTTCTATGGCAAGGAAAAATACCACTTATATGACAGAAATTGTGAAAATTTTCCAACAAAGTTTGACATTCTCTTTCGAATTGACGAAACAGAATACCGCTATCAATTAAACATTTTACACGATATCGTTGTGGAAGAAAACTTGTATTCTAAAGACATCACATCCAAAGAACCTGCGATTCTTTTCGAGAGAGATAGTTCCGATCTTTATATTGGTGATATTTTGGGAGATATTAGAGTCGGGAATATTAAACCGTCAATACCTATGCTATCGCACTTATCTATCAACTATGATTTGGCAGCGATAGATAAAATAGTGTCATGGTTTCTGCATTGCGGGATACTTGATTATAATGACCCTTTTCGGGAGAAAAGAATAATTGTCTTTAAAGGTGAGCATAAAGAGGACACTTTTTTGAAAATCCTTGAAGAAATGGGTATTAATATTGCAGAGATCAGAACAGAAGAAGATTCAAATGGTAATATTACCGGGGTTTATACAACTCATTACCTCGAAGATGGTTCACATATCGAGTTGCCCATTGAAGAGGAGTCCAGTGGAACTCGGAAACTTTTTGGTTTGCTGCCATTCCTATTAGAGCATTTGCATGTTGGTGGCCTTGTAATAGCTGACGAAATGGATGCAAAACTGCATCCAAAGCTACTGCGCTATATTATTGAGCTTTTCACAAATCCTAAAATCAACAAAATGGGCGCTCAGCTTATTTTCACCTCTCATGATATGAGTACCATGAAGTCTTCTGTTTTTAGAAGAGATGAAATCTGGTTTTCGGCGCTCAATAAAACAAATGCATCTAAGTTATATTCACTTGTGGAGTTTCGCAAGGAAAACGGGGCAAAAGTACGTCCGGATGAAACTTATGATAAGCAGTATATTGAAGGAAGATATGGCGCCGACCCTTATCTCAGGAATATTCTTGATTGGGGGACGCTATAGTGAGCCTTAAGCCATTAAAAGCAAGTGACAGAAAAAAATTGGCGTCTACCATGCAAAGAAAGGTCAAAGAAATTGAAACCCTGCATGAATTGCCGCCTTATACAGTGATTTTTAGTGAAGGTGTTAAAACAGAGCCGCTCTATATTCAAGGGCTGACAAAACAAGTTAATAATAAATATGCCCAGTATACCACCAATGATCGCATCACTGTTGTGGGAACAGGCAGAAATACCCGAAGTTTGCTTGAGTACGCAAGAAGGACTGTGGCACAAAAATACCCATCATGCACAGTCGTCTGGCTTATGTATGATAAGGACGATTTTCCCTATGATGATTTTGACAATACCCAATTTAGCGCAGAAGGAAAAAGCAGTAACCAGAAATATCATGTTGCTTGGTCGAATCAGTGCATAGAGCTTTGGTTTATACTTCATTATCAACAGCTTTCTTCTGATATAGGCAGGGAACAATATCGGCATATATTAAAAGAATACTTCCCCTATGAAAAAAATCTAGAAAATATATATGACATTTTAAGAGATAGGACACAAGCTGCAATCGCCCACGCCAAAGCTCTATATAACAGTTATGAGGAAGGCACGCCTCCTTCTCAAAGAGCTCCGGCTACACGAGTTCACGAATTAGTTGCTTTCCTGCAGAATTACCTTTAAAATAAACATACCGCAAACACATATAGGGGCGACCGAGATGGCCGCCCCTTCAAATTCTGTCCTCCGTCCTCTGGCTTCCGTCCTCTGTTACCCTACAACCATGCGGAGGATCAGGGCCGCATCGGTGGCATCGACTATGCCGTCACCGTTGATATCGCCCAGGAGCAGGGCTCTGGGAGTCCAATCTATCAGGCCTACAATTATTTGGAGAATAAGCATGGCGTCTTCCGGGGTGACTTGGCCATCGCCATTAACATCACCCGGAATGCCAATAACCAAAGTACCGGGATCCACTTTTACTTCCAGATCAACCAGTTTATCAATAAAGGAAGCATACTGCATTTTCACCACTTCAACCTCCAGCGGATGGTCCAGAATGGCAGGTGCGGCAGCAATTACTTTATAGGTGACAGTAAAGAGGAGGCCATCGCCAATAACATTCTCTGCGGCAGCAAAAGCGATCCGCATAGTGCCGGCCGCATATAGCGGATTGGCTACAAAGAAGGGATTGGCTAAAGCGCCGGCAGCAGCAACAGTTTCGGGCGCATAGATGCTGCTATCATAGGGTATTAAGAGATCCAGAGCGGAAAAGCCGGATTCATTGCCGCTGATTTTGTAGGTGACATCAACCGAATCACCGGGCTTGGCCAGAACATTGGCTACCTCTATGGTTACGGGAGCTTCCGGTTCGGCAAGCTTCAATGGGATAATGGCATAGGAAGAAGCGCCGATCTCAATATCGAATCCGCAGGTACAATCAGCGTCATAGAGCTGGCTATAATCCGGATCGGTGCCGAAAATCATGATGCCGATGCGATTGCCTGCCTCAAAGGTATAATCATAGGGTTCCAGCTCTATAGTGTAGGGATAGTACTGGCCGGGGACAATTTTGGTGGTTTGGAAATAGAAATTGGGGGTATAGTTGGTATCCTCGCACTCTATCCAGGTTTTTCCGTCATGATTGGGATTTTGGACATCGCTCCAGCCTGTAGTTACATATTTGTAGTTGCTGAAAGAACCGGTAGCAGCGGGATTATCATAGCGTAAAACATTGGTGGTATTAGTAAGACCGCCGCCATAGGGCAAGACATAGGAAGTAAGATTGACCAAAGAGGCAGTGCGGCGGCCGCTTTCAAAACGGCGCTGGCGGCCTATTTCCACCAAAGCTGCGGAAAGGTTGCCTGTACCCTTGTCAGGTGCGGCCAGCAATTGAACAATGGGGATACCGTTTAAGCGCATGCTTTCTTTAAGAGGCTCGGAAAGATAGAGCAGGCGGCCTGCTACGGGCTTGTCCACTGCGGCAAAAATCTGTTCATTGGGCAAATCAACAGTCCGGTTGACGCCAATAAAGCGGCCTTCGGCAAACAAGGCTTGGGCGGTATTGACTCTGGCATTACCATCGCCGCTGACAGGAATTACAGTTTTATTGGCATCACTTAAAGCAACAGCTCCGGGATAGAGGTCTGCGTTTAGTTGGGCAAAAATTTCCATATCCTGGAAGCTATCAATCGCAGTTTGAGGTTTATAATAGGAAAGGGTACCGGCTTTGCCGCCTTTAGCGGGCACCAGATAGATTTTTTGATCCTGGACCCCTGGAATCGGTAATTGGTCGAAAGCCTCGATCTCGCCGGTCCTGTTATTGGTAATATTGATATTTGGCAGTAATTCCACCACATTATTATCCAAGCCTAAAAGGAAATGGTCCATCCACATATGCCACCATTCGATCAGGCTGCGACCCACACCATCGCTGCCGGGGATCTCCCGGGTGTTTTGGCTGGCATGGCCGGAAATAGCGGTAAAAATTTTATGGGGACCTTTATGCCTGGCCTCCAGGGTTTGCCACAATTGATAACCATTTTTGGGCTTCAAGTTCCAGTCCATCAGACCATTAGTAACGATAACCCCCACATCCTCGCCAATATGACCGATATTACGCAGGAGATTGCGGGCATCCCATTCGGCATTATAATCGCCGTTCTCCCCGCCTTGCCCCTCCATCATATGGGACTGCACTGAAAGATATACGTCTTGGATCGCTTTGGGGAAAAATTCGCCGTCTTCTTTGGGAATATAGCCGCCGGGGAAATTAGTATTATAGACTGATGCGGAGCTGTTACTGGCTAGGCCG
>Ga0082212_10006302_pt1 | contig 15984 bp, 16 predicted proteins | sample TergutNt197P3_FD_71548 | JGI IMG/M metagenome (GOLD analysis project Ga0082212, IMG submission 71548) | Neocapritermes taracua P3 segment gut microbial communities from Petit-Saut dam, French Guiana - Nt197 P3 | ecosystem: Host-associated > Arthropoda: Insects > Digestive system > Gut ... | reverse complement strand
AATGATAAGAACTATACCAATAAGTATAGCGCCCCGGTTTTTCTTCTTGCCGGTGTTTTTATGAACCATAGGGCAGTGTAGCACTAAATACGGAGAATGGGCAGTGGGCGGGTTCAATTTGACAACTCACCGTACCCGATGTAGAATAAGAAAAGAATTATGTTTGACGCGAGAAAAACCAAAGACGAAGTGACCCATTGGATTCGGGAATATTTCGACAATAACGGGGCAGGTCTGCCCGCCGTTGTGGGCTTGAGCGGGGGGAAGGACAGCTCGATTGTCGCCGCCTTATGCGTCCAGGCCCTTGGCGCGGACAGGGTCTACGGCGTGATTATGCCCCAGGGGGAACAGTGGGATTTGCAGATAGCGCAGGATCTGGCTGAACACCTGAGGATACGGCATTGTGTCATCAATATAGGGGAGGCTGTCGATTCGCTGGCGGCGTCCATTGCGAAAGGCGGCCTGCCTATGAATCGGCAGGCGGCGGTTAACACGCCGTCGAGGATACGCATGGCTGCCCTCTACGCCGCCGCTGCGGTTATCGGCGGGCGGGTGGCGAATACCTGCAACCTCAGCGAAGACTGGGTCGGCTATTCGACCAAATTCGGCGACAGCGCCGGCGATTTCAGCCCCCTGTCCCGGTTGACGGTGACGGAAGTAAAGGCTGTCGGCAGAGTACTGGGGCTGCCGCCACAATTCATCGACAAAACCCCCGAAGACGGGCTTACCGGCCTGTCCGACGAGGATAACCTTGGATTTACCTATGATGTTCTGGACAGGTACATCAGGGAAGGGGTTTGTGAAGACGGCGCTGTCAGGGAAAAAATCGGCCGGCTTCACGAGGCAAATCTGCACAAGCTGAATCCCATGCCGTGCTATGAGCTGCGCTCATAATTATATATAATAATAACATGGCTAATCTGTCTGCCGGGGTTCAGACACTTTTTTACCGGCTGGGTTTTTTTGCCCGGACATTGAAGGGTGTCGGTACCTTTATCAAACGCTGGCATGTTTCGTCGCGTATTCTGGTTATGCAGATTTTGTTTACCTTTGTCCAGGCAATGGGTATTTCCACCCTGCTTGCCCTGGGAATTGGCGCCGCGGTTAACGCCATTGGCCTTCCCAATCTGGAGAGAATTTCCCAGCAGCAGCTTATCTATTCCCTGCTGATCATTATCGTAACAAGGGAACTGGGCCCCCTGTTAACGGCGTTTATCGTAATTGCACGTTCGGCGACCGCCATCGCAACGGAGATTGCCGGCATGGTGATCAATCATGAGATAGAGGCGTATATTTCCGTCGGTATTGATCCTATCGAACATCTGGCTGTTCCCCGTTTTCTTGGCGTAACGATATCCGTGTTCCTGTTGAACGTGTATTTTTCCGTATTTGGGCTTGTCGGTTCTTTTGTGGTCGCGCAAATTTTTCATACCATACCGGCGGATTATTATTTCGGCAATATCCTGCACAGTTTAAGCATCCAGGATGTTTTTATTTCGATTGTTAAAAGTATTTCCTTCGGGATGATCATTTCCATCGGGGCAATGACTGAAGGACTCAGCGTGGAAAGGGCAAGCACCGAAGTTCCCGTTGCGGGATTGCGGGCGGTCAGCAATGCCTTTGCCGGCTGCATAGTGGTGGATATTATTCTTTTAGCCCTGTATTATATAGTTCTGGTATAAGGGACGGGCGGCGATGTCGTGTTTAATAGAAATGAAAAACATTGGTTTTTCGGTGCAGGGCAGGGCACTTATCCAGGATATTTCCTGCCAGTTTGAGGAAGGAGTGACGACCGCCCTTATCGGCCCTTCCGGCGGCGGGAAAAGCACCGTACTAAAACTTGCCGCAGGGCTTTTCCCCCCCAGCAGCGGAGAGGTTTTTTTTCGGGGCAGGAATATTGTACACATGAGCCGCTCTGAGAATCTTGCGTTTAGAAAGGAAGGAGCTGTGGTTTTTCAGGATTCGGCGCTGTGGGCAAACCAGACTCTTTTTCAGACATTGGAACTTCCGCTGTTGGTGCATTTTCCGAAGATGACCAAAAAAGAACGCGAGAGGAGGATAGAATCGGTGGCAGCCGATGTCGGTTACAAAAAGGAACTCGGTATACGGCCGGCCCAGCTTTCGATGGGAGAGCAGAAGCTGCTTGCCTTTGCACGGGCGATGATGTGCCATCCAAGGCTGCTGTATCTTGACGAATGGACCGAATCACTGGATGAATCCGCATCCCGGCGGCTTATCGGCCTGGTGAAGAATTTCCGCAAAGACGGCGTTTCGATTATTCTTGTCAGCCATGACATCCGGATTATCCGGGATATTGCCGATATTGTGATTGTGGTATCAGGCGGGCGCATATCACTCAGGCTTACCAAAGAGGAGATCGACAATGATTCAGGACTCAGCGGTTTAATTGAAAGGGGTATGGCTTCATGAAGCTGATGATCCGTTTTGCCGATCAAATTGTCGGCGCGTTCATTATCCTGGCTCTGGGTATTTTGATCTTTGTGATTTTTATGCTTGGCTCAAGTCAGAGGTGGTTTTCGCGCGATTACAACTACAAGACCTATTTCAACTCAGCTTCCGGCCTTAGCCAAAACATGGCGATACAGTATAAAGGCTTTACCATCGGACATGTAAAATCAATCAGGCTCGCCGAAGATGATCGGGTTGAGGTGCAATTCACCATTTTTGACACATACATAGACAGGGTAAGAACAGGCTCGCTTGTTGAAATAATGGTCAGCCCCATTGGCGGCCTTGTGGGCAACCAGTTTCTGTTTCACCCCGGGCTGGGCGATGATATTATCCCGGAAGGGGAGACGATTCCCGCTGCCAACTCAAGCGAGGGAAAGCGGCTGTTGGCTTCCGGACTTGCAAAACGGCCGGAAGCAACCGACGATATCAGCGTTATTATGAACCGCGTCGGAACCCTGCTTGAGACCTTTAATGAAATTGCCGCCGATGTTCAGGAGGCGTTTGAGGGAAGCGACCGTACCAGTTTAGGGAGGACATTCGGGGATCTTGAATTGGCAATGGCCGGCATCATGAATCAGATGAATCCCATCCTCGCACATCTTAACGCGCTTACCGAAAGTCTTTCCGACCCGGATGGCACCGTCATGACGATTCTCGATTCGGACGGAAAAGTGTATTCCGACCTTGCAGAACTGCTTGACTCGCTTTCCGGCACCTTGCGGAATGTTGAAAAAACCAGCGATTATTTCCCGTCACAGGTTGGAGGCGCCCTTGCCGATTTGCATAACGCCCTGATGTCTGTGCAGGACATTCTGGTTGCGGTAGCCAACAATCCCCTTTTGAAGGGGGGCATACCCAGGCGGACGGAAACAAGGGCGGGCGGCGCCCATGCCAGGGAAGCGGAATTTTAATTTTAGGGATAGCTGAATGACACGATCAACGAATGGCACGAATAATATACATAAACATTTTTTCTTCAGTCGTTTACATTCGCGCCTTTCGCTGATTCTTCTCTTGCTGCTGACGGCCTGTTCAACGCAGCCCAAAAATCCCGGCGATGTATACGAATTAAGAAGGCGCGCCGAATCGCAGCTTGATCAGGGCAACCGTCAGGCAGACCGGGGCGACCTGGATCTCGCCATGGTTAACCTTGACGACGCGCTCCGGCTTGCGGTCGCAACAGACGACGGGAGTCTGCGGGTGCGCGCCGGTCTTTCCCGCAGTAATGTGCTTTTTTTAATGGGGCGCGCCGAGGAAGCCGCCGAAGGCTGGAATCTTGCCCTGCTTGAGGCGGTACAAACGGGTAACCAGGAACTAGCCGCCGTTTGCCGCGTCCACATTAACCGCTCAAAGCTGCTTTCCCCCGGCGGCAGGGCTGCCGCGCAGTCGATTCGTGACGAGGTAAACCGTGACCTTGCCCTTATCAGGTCCGACCGGCTGTATATTGCCTTCGCGTGGACGGTTATTGGTCTTGCCGAAAAAGAACTTGGCCGTTACGCCCAGGCGGAAGCGGCACTAAAGCGCAGCCTGGACATTCACGAAAAAGAAAAAAACTTTGAACTTGCCGCCTACGACTGGTTTCTGATTGCCTCGTTCCGCTCCCTTTCCGGCGACTACCGCGGTTCGCGGCAGGCGCTCGAATCGGCAATCGCATTTGACCGCCGTGTTGAAAATTCCTGGGGGCTGGCAAATGACTGGCGGGCGATGGGCGACGTGCAGAAAAAAGCCGGCGACCGCGAAGCTGCCCGCGCCGCCTACACCCGCGCCGCGGAAATTTTCCGCGCCCTGAACAACGAAGAAGCCGCCGCCGAAACCCTCGCCCGCATCGACGGGTGACTGTCACCGGCGACCGGCGGCGCCCCGCCGGCATTTAGTTTTGGCAGAAAACGGCCGATAAATAAGCAATGCGCCTCTTGCGATACCTTTTCGTTCCCTGGACGATGTTCCTGATCTATTCCTTTTTCACCGCCGTGCTGGGACAAAGCGGCATATATGCCCGAAAGCACCTGGAAGCCGAATTGTGGCAGCTTCAGGAAAACCAAAAGGCGCTCGAATACGCCCATAGCGATTTTCTGAAAATCAAGGACAGCCTGATGTACGATCAGGACACCATTTCGGTATATGCCCGCCAGCTTGGCTACGGACGGGAAGGCGAGGAGTTTATCCGCATCATGGGGCTGAGTATCGCCAATACCGCCAATACGCCCGCCGGCGATGTTCTGTACGCCGCAGACCCGGTTTTTGTTTCCGACAAGACCATTAAGATCATTTCCGCGTTTTTCGGGATGGTTGTGCTGGTGTATTTCCTTGTCGGCGATTTTTTATCGCGGGGAATTCGGGGCGACTAGCGGCCAATTTTTGTCCAGAGAACTTCGCGCACGTCCCCATTGGGCAGGAGATCCCTGACCACCCCCTCGGACGACATACGGGCGGCGGTTGATATCCGTATCCCGCCGAGAACCGTTCCCCCCTGATACATTGAAAGTTCCCAGCTCATCGGCTCGGCGCCCCGTGCAAGCTCCCTTGCCGCCTCAATGGGCAGCGGATAATAGTACCGTTCCGAGTTGGGGGAAATTTGCAGGATTTTTAGGGTATTGCCCTCAATCGAATAGGAAAGCACCATTTGGGCGCCCGACGAAAAAATCGCCAGACCCCGTCCTCCCGGCATTAAGCGGATTATCTCGATGCCCGCTTCCGGCTTCCAGGTACCGGCAATAAGGGTTTCACTGGGGCGTTCCGGACGGCTGGACGGTCTTTTTTCCATCTCTAGCCCGCCGGCGGCAAAGGCGGATTCCAGGACGGATCGCGCCTTGAGGGCTATTTCTCCGCTATTCTTGTAAATCGACCGTACCGAATAGCTTTCTTCTGTTCTGGTATTGGTTATTTCGACCACAAATACATGGCCGTCCGGCTCAATGCGTATCGTTCCGCTGATGGTAAAGTCGGCGGATGGGGCGCTCTGGGGGCGCTCCTGACGGGAACCATTAAGGGCGTTGCCCACAACGTTCCCAATGTCCGAAAGATAGGACTGTACCAGGGACGCGATAAGCCGCGATTCCTCGGTCCCGATACCTTCGATGGAAAAAGGGTTAAGCTGTATAAGGGGTTTGCTTTCCTGCCCCCTGGCGGCATGGGTAATAAAGACCATGAGCACAAGGAAAGCGGCCCGCTTCAATCCCATATTATAAGTATACAGTATATCAAGGTTGTCAACAACCGGTCTTTAAGGCACCCCGGCAAGTCTACTTGACAAAGGCCATGCGGTAATTGCATCGTAAGGTAATGTTTGAGGGTGATGCGTCAAAGGCTGATTCGTTAAAGGCCCTTTTTGAAAACCCGATTTTTCTGTCTTCGGTTGTGAGTCTTTTTGTTGCCCAACTGCTCAAAGGGATTGTGTACATTTTGAACGGCAGGAGAAGAAGAAGAACCAGGGAACTTGTTGAGATAATTACCTGGCGCACCGGGGGAATGCCATCCAGCCATTCGGCTTTGGTCTGTTCCCTGTGTACTTCGGTTGCCTTTGCCGAAGGTATCAGTTCGAATTTATTTATAGTTTCGTTTTGGTTTGCCCTGGTTGTACTGCGGGATGCGATGGGCGTAAGGCGTTCGGCGGGTCTTTTGGCGAAGGCGCTTAACAATCTTGGCAGGCAGTCGTCCGAAAGAAACGGTATTGATTTCCATGCCGTAAAGGAAATCGACGGGCATACTCCCCTGGAAGTTCTGGTTGGCGGTTTGTTGGGGATTTTTATCTCAGCGGGCATTTTTCTTCTGTAGCAGTTGTATACCATGTTTTTTACCAAATTCCGGTCGGCCGTTATCCTTGTTTCCCTGCTTGGCTCTGCGGGACTCTGGATTTTGGGCATTGTGCAAATTCCGGCCGGAAGAAGTTCCCGTTACGGAACGCTGGTTGTGGACGAGGAAATTCCCGACAGGGAAATTTGCCGCCGTCTGGAAAGCCGCGGATTGTCCGGCCTGGTTTCAGAATCCGGACAATGGTTCCTTCTGGATTGTTTTGGCGGCGTAGAACAGATTCCGCTGGATGAATATGATACCCGCCTTCTCTCATTTGATCCGAGAAACGACGGTTACGCGGAAAAGCTCCGCTCCCTGTTTGTTCAGGACGGAAAGCGGGCAGTGTATGTTCCCCTTGGCATCCCGGCGCAGACGAATAAAAAAATAGCGGCAGCTCTGGAGGATATTCCCTATTCCTTTGCATATGGCCGCAGGGGAATTTCGCCGGGTTTCCTGCTGTTTTTGTTTTGCCTGGCCTGCGGCGCTTTTGTGGTGGTCCGCCCCCTGCGCAAGACGCTGATGCCGGATGCCGCTTTCCTGGTGCCCTGTCTGCCGCCCCTGTCGCCGCTGGTACTGGCCGGCGCGGCAGGATTTGCCCTTGCCGCATTGCTTGCCGGTCTGGCCGTTTACCTTGCCGGGCCTTACAAGCCGGTTAAGCAGCGCTGGCTTTTACCGTCGATTTTTACGGTCTGTTTTTTCCTCGTGGCTTTTCTTGCCGGCATCCCTGTTCTTTTTACCTTATCAGCGCCTGCACTGTTCGCCTGCGTTTTGGCGCTGTCACTGCGTAACGCGCCGCATAGGGCGGCAAACGTTCCCATACGCCGCACAAGTTTCTCATTGCGCCGCATAAATGCCAGAAATACCGCAAAGGGAAAAAGAGGCCGGCCGCTATCCGTCCGGCGGCGGGACATTGGGCATTCGCGTTTTGCCCCGGTATCGATAATGGGCCGGCAGCGTGGTTTTAACATCAGCTTTTCATGGGCAATGATTCCCTTTGCCGCCCTCTCGCTTGTTCTCGCATTAATCGGCCTTGCATCACCCGTTTCGGCTGCCGGCGATCCTTCGTTTGTCCCGCCCGCCAATGGTATCACCAGGGAGGACTATGAGGATCATGTGTTTTTTCAATCGACTTTTTCGCTGAGGACGCTGCACGCGGACGGGGATGCCGGCATGAGTTACTACCGGCTTGCCCCGGACGGCCTGGTCGATCTGGTTCTTGATGATGATTTTGAAAATGGCGATCTTGCCCGGAGTATTTTTCCGCTGCCAACAGTCCCCCATTTCCCCATTGGCGGCTTCCTGCGGGAACTGGGCAGAAAAAACGGCGGCACAGGCCGGAGCGGAATTCCCGAAATGATCCTTGCCCTGGTGCCGCTGCTCTTTATCATTCCCTGCTTGATTGTAAGTCCGTATTCTGATATTCTGATACATAATTCTCATGAAAGTATATTCGTTCCCCCGGGGCGGGCTTTCCTACGAAGATCCCACCGTTCCACCTAGAAATTCAAGCGTAACGGCGTTTCTGCCCGCCCTTTCGGTGATACCTTTGATACAGGATCCCGGCGAACGGGTAATTCCCCTTGTGTCCGTAGGGGACTCTGTAAGGGAAGGAATGCTTGTCGGCAGGGGAAAAAAAACAGGTTCGGTAAATGTTCACGCAACGGTTCCGGGAAAGGTTGTCCGCAATGTCGAATGGCTTGACCATGAGGGCAGAAAGAACGAGGCGCTGGTCATTCGTATGGAGGGCGCCTTTGAGCGCCTGGGCAAAAATGAAAAAATTTTTCCGGACGGCCGCATCAATCAGCAGGAACTCCTGCAGATATTGTCAGACTGCGGCATTGTTGAAATGGAAGGATCGGGTAGACCGATTGCGGAAACCCTTTCGGCGCTGTACGGATCGGGAAAAATACAGACCCTTGTTGTCCGCTGTGTTTTTGACGATCCCTGGCTGGCTGCCGATTATGTGCTGTGCAGGGAACGGCTCAGGGAAGTAGTGGAGGGGAGTTTTATTATTGCGAAAACCGGCGGCAGAATAGCGCGTGTGATCTTTGCCGTCTCTCACCGCGAAAAAGATATTGGCGAGGCGATGCTTGAAGAAGCGCAGCGGTACGACATTCCCTCGTCAATGGTGCTGACCGGTTCGAGGTATCCCCAGCGAAACCGCCGGGAACTGGAGCTGGTACTGCGCGATTATGCAAAAAAAGAAAACGCCGAACTGGGAACCCTTCTCATGCTTGGTCCGGCGACCCTTGCCGCGGTGTATGACGCGGTGAGATACCGCCGTCCGATTCTTGACCGCTATGTGGCGGTAGGCGGCTCCGCGGTGCGCAGCCCCCAGGTGATGCGGGTGCGTATAGGCAAGCGGATTGGCGATCTTTTTGAAGAATGCGGCGGCTTTGTTGATAAACCCTGCCGGGTTGCTACCGGATCGCCCATTTCCGGCAAAACCGTCGTTGACCTCGACGAACCGGTAACCAGGACCAGCTATGCTGTTTTTGCCATGCTGCGCCAACAGGTCGGGGATTATCCGGTACGGGACTGTATCTCCTGCGGGGAATGCAGGGGTGTCTGCCCTGTCGCCCTGGATCCGGAAGAATTGTACAAGCGGATAATACTCGGCATACACTGCACAGAAGCGGAAGAATGTCATGGCTGCGGCTGCTGCGAAATGGTCTGTCCATCCCGCCTGCCGCTTGCGGATGTTATTACCAGAGTGAACATGGGAGGCAATGCCTAAGTAATGGAAGCAAGGCGCGCCAATCCCCAGGTTAATATTTCCCGTTCAACGGCGACCCGTATGTGGATGGTGTTTTCCTGCGCCCTGCTTGCCGCCGTTCAGTCGGCGCTGACCGATTCCGGGGTTTCGCTGTTGGTCGCTTTTGCCGCGCTCATTGCCGCACTGCTGGCGGAACTTGCGATGACCTACAGGGCGTATGGCTTTGCAAAAATAAAGGATGGCAGCGCGGCCGCCTCTGCCCTGGTGCTTGTCCTGCTGCTTCCCAACCACATCAACCCGCTGTATGCGGCGCTGGGCGCGGCGTTTGCGATGGTCGTGGTCAAGCACAGTTTTGGCGGCCTTGGATCCAACTGGATGAATCCCGCCCTGGGCGGCTGGCTGTTTATACGCTGTTCATGGCCATTGGCCTTTGCCGGCGCGCTTGCAGGTTCGCAGGATTATTTTTCGCCTGTTGGCAGCGCCGCGGATCAGGCGGTCGGCACATTTCTCAACAATACCGTTCTTCCGTTGTTTGGCGCGGTAATGCCCGCCGGTTATATCGATCTTTTTGCGTCGAAAGCGCCGGGCATTATTGCCGACCGCGCCGCGGGGATACTTGTCCTGGGTACGATCTGCATCGCCGCCTTTCAGATAAGCCGCAGCTGGCTTTCCCTTGTATACCTTGCGGTTTTCGGCTTTTTGGTTCGGATGCTGGGGGATATTCCCTCAGGCGGCATCTTGTGGAACGGCGATGTTCTTGTGGCATTGCTTTCCGGCGGTACTCTGGTAACGGCGTTTATCCTTATTGCCGCTCCGTCCAGCGGGGCAAAGTCGGCGGCGGGGAATGTTGTTTTAGCGGTTCTTGCCGCCGTGTTAACCTTGCTCTTCCGTTACTTTGGCGGAATATTCTACGGCGGTTTTTTTGCCGTTGCTCTGGTAAACGCCCTTACCCCGCTGGTATCCAGAGCGGAACGTCACCTGCTCTATGCCAGAGGGAATAGCGTCCGTGAAGGACTCAGCGCATGAACGATTTTACTTCGACCCTGAAAGACCGGGCGATTTTGCTGGGCTGGATTACCGGTCTCTTGCTCGTTGTTATATTGCTCTGGTCTTTGACTTTTTCGTTTCGTTCCGCCTGCCTCATGCGTTCGGCAAACAAGGTTCTGATCTCCCAGGAAGATTCGCGCGTTCTCTCCGCGCCGCTGCCCCAGCCCTTTGCTGCTCCGGTTCCCCTGGGCTGCTGGTACAGCCTTGCCGATACGCCCTCGCTTTTCTTTGTATTTGCCATTATGCGGGACGGCATCCTTGTTCCCTGCGGAGCGGAAATATCGGTTCAGGGTGAAGTTACGGACATTATCCCGCTTGGCAAACATGCGCGTAAAGTAATGGACAGAATTCCGCAGGGTGTAATACAGGTCTATGTGCGGCGAATAGAATCCGCTGCCGCAAAAAAGGCGGAAACATGACAGGAAAACTGCGCCGTATCTTCAGAAATCTGTCTCCGCTTTCCGGTCTTTTCGGCATTGGGCTGTTGGTTATGGCTTCCGACCGGCTCGCCCATGCCATTACGATTCTCGGCGCGTTGTTATGGGTATACTGTCTTTCTTCCCTTGCCGTCCATGCCGCTTTTGGAATATTCCCCCGGCAGGGCAGGCAGGCTCTGCTTGTTTTGCTGATCTCGTTTGTTGCAAGCGTATTTGCCCTGCTGCTTTGGATCATTTCCCCCCTGTGCCTGTTGGAAACGTTTTTTGTTATTTCCCTGGTCCCCATTATTTGTATGGCTTCGGGTATTCTGGAGCGGTTTGAAACGGAAAGCCTTAAGGAAAAACTGCATAATGCTTTTTCCCAGGCCTTGTTTCTCGGTTTGTTGATTGTCGTTTTTGCCCTTGTCCGCGAGCCGCTCGGCTATTTATCGCTTTCCCTGCCCGGGGGGACACAGGGAATAATTCTGATAGGTTTGGATGAAGGTTTCTTCCTGCCCATCCATCTGATTGCCAGCTCTTGCGGTGCATTGCTCCTTTTGGGCTATTGTATGGTGCTGTATAATTATTACAGGGAGAAAAAGTAATGGCTGCGCCTTCTTCCGCTTTGGCGATGCTGGCGGTTTTTTCCGGCCTGTCCATGAACCTGGTACTCCAGTTGGGTCTTGGATTGAAGGAGTTAATTACGGACGAAAATCCGGATTATGCAAAAAATACCAATGCAAAAGGAGTTCTGGCAGGGCTGGGAATTCTTTTTTTGAGCAATTTTTTTCTCTGGCTGGTTTTTTCGTTTGTCCGATCGCTGCCTTTGGGTTTGGCTGAGTATTTCCTGCTGTTTCCCGCAAGCTATCTGTTCTTTTCCGTGATCGAGTCCTTGTCAAATCAATCTGCATCGTTCAAAAAAATAGCCGGCATTTTTGTTTTTTGGAATGTGTTCAGAACCAGCGCTCTTGTTACCGCGGCGCTCTTTATCACCCTTAATGTTGCCGGCAATATGGCTGAGGCCGCCGTACTTTCGCTGGGTTTTACCGCCGGAATTGCGCTTGCGGTTGCCATTGCCGGTGAAATTCGCCGCCGTTCGGAAATGGAAGCGGTTCCCCGGTTTTTACGGGGCGGTCCCCTGGTGCTTGTCAGCCTGGGTCTGCTTTCACTGGTTTTTTCATCCGCGGCGCTGATGTTTTTTGAAGTCCTGGGGGCCAACTAATGGCACAGACCAGGATTAGTTTGGTGCTGGGATCGCATGCCCATGTACCCTATGGCGCGGATACGCCGGAATTTGAAAATGTTTACGAATACTTAATGAAGCCCCTGGTTACCAGCCTGTATAAATTCCCCAAAATACAGGCGGCGCTGCATTATTCCGGAGTGCTTTTACACTGGGTTGAACGTTCCCATCCGGAACTGTTCATGCTTTTGGAGGACATGGTTGGACGAAAGCAGGTAGAAATGCTGGGCGGCGGTTTTTATGAGCCGATGCTGTCCATAATACCTTCGCAGGATAAAATCGGGCAAATAGAACTTTTAACCACCTACCTTCGCAAACAGTTCGGCAAAAGACCTCAGGGCTGCTGGATACCCGGTTTTTTCTGGGAACAAAATCTGGTAAGTCCCCTGGCCGCCTGCGGCATGGGTTTTACTTTCCTTGGTGAGCGGCAATTTGCTCTGGCGGGGGGTGCAATGGCTCCCTCTATTTGCGAGGATCAGGGGAAAGTCATAACAATCTTCCCCGTTTTGCAGTCCATGGAAGAATCGCTTGCCGCCGGCAAAGGCATCGGCGAGCTGATGGCAGCCCTGCGGGATGATTGCGGCAGAAGGGGGGAAGGCGAGGCTGTTGTCTCGATCTTCCCTGAAGGGTTTGGCGCAGAAGCGAACGAGTCGTCCATCATTTCCTGGTGTCGTTTTTTTGAAGAGCTTTCCTGCTGCGAAAACTTTGTCGAAACGGTAAATCCGGGCAAGCTGATGCGGAATCTGAAGAATATGTCAAAACTGTACTTCCCCAATTCGGCAGGAGCGGAAAACGGCATACCGCCCCGACGTTTCATCATCGAAAATCCCGAAGCGCTCAGGATATATTCAAAAATGATATTTACCAATGTGCTGATAAACCAGCTTCGGGGCGACAAATCGCGCAAGCAGGCTGCCCATAATGAACTGTGGAAAGCGCAGAGCAGCGTTCTTTTTCAGCGCACAGGCAGGCAGGGGCTGCACAACCATCTGTTGAGGAACACCGCTTACAGCGCCCTGCTCGAAGCGGAGCGAATAGCCAGAGATAAGGGAAAATCTGCCTCTTCGCTGGTACCATTTGACTTTAACATGGATGGCGAGGAAGAATGGCTCTTTCAGGACGCGAAGATCAACTGCTATGTGCAATCATCGGGCGGCGGAATTTTTGAACTGGATTACCTTCCCAAGGCCTGGAATTACCTGGATACATGCCGGAACAGGACAAGTTTTGCCGATCGCCTCCTGCCCGCCGATATTGGGTCTGATAACCTTGTTCCAGGGACGGTTAACGACGCGCGAATATGCAGCAATGAACGCTATGAACTTGCCGATTTGGACAAGGTTCGCCGCAAACTACGCCTCGTTCTTGCCCCAAATCCCGCTTCTCCTTTTGGAACGGTTGAAATTGAAAAATTATTCCAGGTAAAAAGGGATACGATCAGTGTGGGGTATTCTGTGCGTAACAATGGCTCCGCTGCGGTGTCTTTTCAATGTGCGCCGGAGATTGACCTTGCCCTGCCGGGCGAGGGGGATGCCTTTGTCCGCTTTTTTGTCTGCAAGGCATCCGCGGAGGATACGCCGTTTTCCGGGCAGCTATTACGCGATGCCGACGGGATAAAGATCCACGACATCAAAAACGAGGTCCAGATTACCCTGGCGGCAAACCGGCCTTTTGACGGACGAATATGCCCGTTGTACCTCAGCGAAGGCGAGGCGGGCGTGAAGTTATATCAGGCGTTCTGTGTTATGCCGCTTTTTTCCGTCTCGCTTCAGGCCGGTGAATCATGGGCGGTTGAGCTTACGCTGAAGTTTACGCATTAGCAAACCGCTTTTTGATTTTTTCCATTATGTCGTCCACCAGCGCCTCGCTTTCTTCCGCTGAAGCGCCCTGGTAGTATTGAATCAGGTGGGCGGGAATTTCATCCAGAAAAGGGGAAGGGCTGCATTCTTCCGTGCTTTGCAGATAACGCCGTTTTTGGCAGCTGGTGATGTAGAGTTTTTCTCTGGCGCGGGTAATGGCGACATAGAACAGCCGCCGCTCTTCTTCGAGACTGCCGCCTCCATCCCCGCTGTCAGGATCGATGCTCTTTTCGTGGGGAATAATCCCTTCTTCCGCGCCGGCGATAAACACGACAGGAAACTCAAGCCCCTTTGCCGAATGGATCGTCATCAGGCTGACCTTGCCCAATGCGTCCGCTTTGCCATCGTCTGACGACTTTTGATCGTCTTGTGTAATAAGGCTGATTCGGTTCAGCCATGCGTACAGGCCGCCGTCCAGAGTGTCGCCGTCGCGCTCCCAGTACTCAATCATTTTGATAAAATGTTCGATGTTGCCGAATTTCCAGCGGGCTTTTTTTTCTTCTTTGCCGTGCTCGGTTACCAGATAGCTCCAGTAATCAATCTCGTCGACCAGCGCCCGCACTTTTTCCGACAGCAGCCAGGGTTTGCCCGGCGCGCCTTTTCGTTCGAGAATTGCCGCGCGCTGGGTTTCGATCAACCGGCTGAATTCCTCCAGTTCGCTCAGCGCCCTTTTGTCGCTGAACAATTGCTGCTGCCCGCCATGACGCTCATGATTCAGGCGGGAGATTGCGTCCCAAATGCAGGTGTTGTTTCTGCCGGCGATGTGGCTTAACGCGGCTACGGTAACCTTGCCCAGACCGCGGCTGGGTGTGTTGATAATCCGCAGAAGGCTTACGTCGTCAAAGGGATTGGCGATAACCCTCAGGTAGGAAATGATATCCTTTATTTCCTTGCGGGCAAAAAAACTGGTGCCGCCGGAAACCCGGTAGGGAATGTCTTCGGCAAGAAAAGCCTCCTCAATATTTCCGGCAAGGGAATTGGTCCGGGTCAGCACGCCGAAATCGTAGTATCGAAGAGTGTCGCTGTACATCAGCGTCTTGATCTGCGCGGCGATAAACTCGGCCTCGGCGCTTTCGTTTTCCGGGAAAAACAGTTCTATTGGCCTTCCGCCCTCCTTGCCTGTCCAGAGGGTTTTTTCCTTGCGGCTTGAGTTATGCGAAATAACGCCGTTCGCCGCCTCCAGAATCGTGGTAGTCGAACGGTAGTTCTGCTCCAGTTTAATCTCTTTTGCGCCGGGAAAGTCTTTTTCAAACAGGAGGATGTTCCGGTAATTCGCCCCCCGCCATGAGTAGATCGATTGATCGTCATCGCCAACAACGCATATATTCGACAATTTGACTTTGTCAAATTGTCGAATATCGGGAGAAACACCTTCGGTATTTCTCCACACACTTTCTGTAATGCCGCCCGCCCCTCGGGCCAGTAGGCGCATCAGACGGTACTGGATAAGGCTGGTGTCCTGAAATTCATCCACCATGATGTACCGGTAGCGATTGCGGTATTTTTCCAGCACTTGAGGTTGTTGATCAAAAAGTTCCAGAGGCAGGACCAGAAGGTCGTCAAAATCAAGGGCATTGTATACCTTCAGTCCGTGCTGGTATTCCTCGTACACCGGCCGCATAAGGGGATCCGCCTGACTGTCGTTCCATGACCATATTCCAGTCTTGATATTTGAAAAAAGCTGCCCCAAAGAATAAAAATCAATTTTCTTTGTGGACATGCGGCAGTCCCGCAGGCTTTCCTTCATCAGGGTGATCTTGTCGGTCTCGTCGTAGATCGAAAAATTTTTTCTGTAGCCGAGCAGTTCCGAATCCTCCCTGAGAATCGAAAGGCCAAAGGCGTGAAAGGTGCTGACCGTCAGGCTTTGCAGCTTCTTTCCCGTCAGTTCCTTTACGCGAGTCTGCATTTCCCTTGCCGCCTTGTTGGTAAAAGTGAGGGCGAGAATCGCGTGCTGGGGTATTCCTTTTTCGAGCATGTACGCGATGCGGTAGGTGATGACCCTGGTTTTTCCCGATCCTGCACCGGCGATTATCAGCACTGGTCCTTCGATGTTAGTCACCGCCTGCATCTGCGGTTCGTTGAGTTCAGCTTTGAGGTTTATTCGTGCCAAGTAAAATACTCCTTAGTATTGCAGCGATGATTTTTCCGGCTTTTGCCCGGTGGCTGATGGTATTTTTTTCTTCTTCCGAAAGTTCGGCCACCGTGCGGTTCAGTTCGGGAATACAAAGAATCGGGTCATAGCCAAACCCGCCCGACCCTTTCGCCGCGTCGGGGCTTTTGACAATCTCGCCTTCAAGGGTTTCCTGTGCGAGAAAAAACCGGTCGGGGCTGAACAGCAGCGCCATGGCGCAGACAAAACGGGCGCTTCGCCGGGGATTATCGCTCAGTTCGGAAAGAAGCAGCGCATTGCGCTGTGCTGCGTTCGCGCCCGGTCCGGCG
>Ga0082212_10006301_pt1 | contig 15986 bp, 16 predicted proteins | sample TergutNt197P3_FD_71548 | JGI IMG/M metagenome (GOLD analysis project Ga0082212, IMG submission 71548) | Neocapritermes taracua P3 segment gut microbial communities from Petit-Saut dam, French Guiana - Nt197 P3 | ecosystem: Host-associated > Arthropoda: Insects > Digestive system > Gut ... | reverse complement strand
TTTTATTTGCGAATTTGTTAAGGTGGGCGAAGGAATGTTAAAGTGGGTGAAGTGTCGGGGGCATGACAACTCCACCAACATTCTTCCGGCGGGGTCAATGCTACGGTTCGTCCTGCCAGTCGCGGTGTCGTACTTTGATTCACTTTGATTGCTCTTGATTGAGATCGGTAAGCGAAGCGTTAAATTCTTTTGGAAATACTTCTTCCAATTTTTTTACATATCTGCCAGCGACATCCATTGGAAAATGCTTGAGGTTTCCAATTCCCTGAAATCCACACTCTTTCAGAACAAGAACCCAAAGAATTTTATTTTTCGATGTCTTGATCCAAGTAACAATCTTTTCAAACTCCTTGTCGCGAGCCGCTTCGGTTTCCTCGGCATAGCGTAGATCGACCAGTAGCCCTCGCAACACAATAAACTCTTTCATGTGCGAAGAAACTTCGGAATCCGGCAAAGCCAACAGTTTGTTTGTCAATTCGTTAGTTCGTTTAATACGTGCATCAACCTCTGGGGTACGTGTCACCATTTTGTTACAAAAAACAATATAATCTTCGTGTGCCAATTGTCTTTTGTCAGCCATTTCCTGCGGGGAAGAGGCATTTACGTTATAGGGCGAGCCAGAAACGTAAGATGGTGACGCAAAGATTCCATCGATTGGCCAAGCAGATGGCGACCATGTCGCAGATAGTTCGAGAAACCAGCGTGCCAATAATTCTTTCGTTTCTGGTGACCGTGCATATATTTTGAGAGGAACATTTTTAGGTTGGACGATGTCAATCATGCTATCGGAGTATGGAGTAGATTGCGACATTCGGATTATCTTGTCGGGATTCAGGAGATCAATGAAAAGCACCGAAATTTCAGTCGAAAGAACGAAATTGTTCTGATTTACCACCATTTTTTTGAATCTATCAATACTGAAGTCTGTAAGTGGTCTAGAGCGATTCGCTACGCCAACAAAACGTTCAAAGTTAACTCGAACCAAGGGATAAGATGAAAATTCGTATTGCGGGCACCACAGTATTTTTGCACCAATCAAACGTGATTCATTTGCTTCGAGATTTTGCTTTGGGTAGCCACTCGGTAATTCGTATGGTGGCGGGTTCCCTGGGGGCACGCCTTCAATCAAGTCAAGGGCTTCTACGTCCCATTTATAGAATACTTCCTTCTCCTTCGATAACTGGTTAACAATGCCGAAAAATGGCGCATAGAGTCGATGGGGATGTATAAAACGATGTGGCATAACGAGCGTTTCATTGGTATTGTTTTTAATTTCAATGAAGGTAAACAACGCATCGCCGTATTGGATTTTCGTGGGAAATACCCCTACTGTGATGTCCAGAGAAGGACGGATTTCTTCGGCAGTTAAATTCATCGGAATACTCACGTAAAGGAACATGAAAAGCCATTGTAAAGGTCGCATGGTCAAAATTGGCGGTTATGGCACGAAACGCACAGGGTTGGGCAAGGATTTCTCCTCACCCAATCCTTCGGTGCATTGTAACTCACGATTGTTCGTTACACAATACCCCTACGTAAAATTCGAAAACCCAGGGTGTGTAAAAATTTTGTGGGTGTTTTGACGTTAAAATGGGTAATTTTTTTTGCGAAATACAACGCCCGCTGGGTTTTGGGATTTGATTTTTACGGCTCCCGGCAGGGAAAAGTCTTGTGTCAATCGGGGGGCACTTGCCAGTACCCACTTTATTTTTACACACCCGAAAACCCACAGAGCATGGCAGACGGATCATTGTGGATTATTTTTTGCTTGAATTTTGCGGATTTGTTCGGGGCTAAATGTTTTCCAGTCGTTTGGTGTTCCCTGAGTATAGTAATCGCCGGTCATTATCAAACCATCGCTGGGATTATCCTCAAATCCGAACAGATGTAACACTTCGTGTAAACAAACGGCTTGAAATAATTCGGAAAAGGGTCTGGGTGGTTGCGAATAAAGTCCTTGAAAAAACTGCCTCTGCATGAATTCACGCTGATCTCTCATTGCTTCACAAAAAATGAGAAACAACCCCTTCCCGTTGTATTTTTGACCGATTCATTTCTCTGCGGTTCCGCTTTGAGCGTTTTACCGTCATTTTTGTTGCCCTTTGCGATTCACGCCGTACCGCTGTGACATTTTGGCGATTTCTGTCTTGATTTCTTGCCGGAGTGCTTCGGGTTCCAGTACTTCGGCATCGTGTCTCAATTTCAATATCCAGTTAATCAGTTCATTATCCGGCACGACTTCGAACTGCACGATGACACTGCCGTCTGGACGCGGTTCAAACTGTTGCGTCTCATGCCAATGATGCTCCTGAACATACCGAGCCATTTGACCATCAACCTTGATACGAATCTTTTGCACAGGGTCGTCACTGAAAACAAAAACACCAAAACCTTTGCGTCGATAGTTGTCGGCATTGAAATCTTTCGGCTTTTTGAATTTGGTCGACAAACACTTCGCCGAAACGATTCGGTTCAATTTCCAAACCCGAATTTCGCCATGGTTACAGTGAAACCCGATGATGTAGAACGTTCCACCCTGCACAACCAACCCATAAGGATGGATTGTGTAATCCTGCTCTTCGGTAGCAGTATATGAACGATAACGAATGATGGTCTCTTTCTTGTCTTCGCATGCCGAGATCAATGTTTTGATGATATCCGATTGTTGGGAATAGTCACTCCACCCCGTTGTCGATTCATGGAAAACATCCAGCAATTGGTCGAGAAGACGAACACATTCTGTACCGAGTTGCCCCCTAATCTTTTGCAATCCACTCTTGGCTGAATCCCAGAGAAAAGAATTGATGAGCGGTGACAAAAAGCGATGACCGAGATACAGTGCCGCCGCTTCGTCAAAATTGAATGTTGCTGGTACGGATGGAGCTTCTTTGATAAACCAGAGTTTGCGACCATGAGCCTCCGTCATTTCCTGAATGGGAAAGTTCTGCTCGGACAGCATTTTCAGATCACGCCGAATCGTCCGTTCCCCCACATTTAGCCGCTCAACAAGTGCTTTGATTGTAACACCGCTCGTCGATTCTTTGAGAATCGAGAGCAATTCCCATTGCCGGGAAGTTGGTGGATTCTTGAGTGGCATGGCTTTGTGGCATCCTGGGAGCAGCATATTCAACACCGTCGCTTGAGATATTGTAACACTTGCGCACCGAAAAAGAAGAGACAGACCCGCATGATATTGGACTGTTTCACAGAACTGTCACCATGTATGGATCGTTTGGGTTGGCAACAGTCCACAAAATTGCCATTCGCCCCAATCCTCCCGACATTACAACGCGGAGGGCGTAAACTGGACTCACACAGCCTTCAGCGTGATTTTGGCACCCTTGGTGGATTGGAGGACATTGCCCAACTCGTCCAGAATCACCGCTTTGACGGTATATTTTCCTGCCATGAGATCGGCTCCCGTGAACGTTACCTTGCCGAGTGCAACCGCATCACCACTGGCAGTTGTCACCAGCGTACCGCTACTATCGAAGAGTTGGAAGGCTTCGTAAGCACCGGCAATGGGATTTTTCGGCAACGTGACATTCAGCACCAATTCCGTCGGACTGAAGGAATCTTGTTTGAATTTAGCGTCAGGGTACTTCAGCGTCGTGATGCTGACTTTGGCAACCTTCTCTGTCTTATGGGTAGCCGTTTCAAGGGACTCACCGGTGTAGGCTTGTACTTCGACCGTGTACTTGGTGCTTGCCTTCAAGCCCGTGATAGTCAAGGTTGTCAGGGCGTTACCTTTCTTATCTGTTCCAGTGTTGTATCCCAAATTCGCTGTTACTTCCTGCTTGGTTTTGGCATCTATCACTTTGACTGCAAGGTTCTCTCCCTCCGGTCTGCCGGCGGTAGCCCATGTCAGAGTAACGGAGTCAATCGTGGTCGCAGTCCTGCCTTTGGCATCCCCACCGGTAACAACCATGCCCTTGGTATCCGCCTTCATCTTGGGGGCGACGTATTTCGGAGTCTTTGCCGTGACGTTGACGTCGGTAGCCTCTGTACCGTCTGCATTGACTGCCGTAACGGAAAACTTGTAGGTCTTGCCGGGCTGTAGCCCTGAAATAATGGCACCGGTACTGCTGGTTTTAATTTGCGAAGGCTCAAGCGTGATGCCCGGCGTGATACACGTAATAATATAGTCAGCATTGCTATCAAGGGTGCTGGTTTTATTAGGTGCCATAAACGTCAGTGTAACGCTACTGATGGTAGCCTTCTTCGGATCCACTTTAACCTTCGGTTTTACCGGATCCGCGGCAGGGATGTTTTTCGTGGTGGCAGTGGTCTCCGAAGACTCTTCACCGGCGGTATTGATTGCTGACAACCGGAATTCATACAGCGTGTTTGCAGTCAAGCCGGTTATCGTTACACTGGTAGCGGCTACTCCCGGTGCTGTCCAAGTTTTCCAGTCATCGGTGCCGGACACCTTATATTCCAATGTGTAGCCAGTCAATCCGGTCTGCGAGTCCCACGTCAGTGTAACGGAATTCATTCCCTGCTCTGGGCTTTGGAAGTTCACAGGGGCTACCGGTGGGTGAGCATCAGTCGTTACGGGTAGGGTAGCAGACCAACCAGACTCGCCATCGGCATTTACCGCCCTAACTTGGAATTCATACGTTGTGCTGGCATCAAGCCCCGTAATTGTAGCCGATGTCCCCGTGATGGGATTGCCCATCCATTGTCCAAATGACGATTCACCGGATTTGCGGTATTGAATTTCATAGCCGGTTCCCGGATGATGAACCGACGCTTGTTATTATGGATTACACGGACGAATGGGTAAGAGCCTCATTGAATGACACCGAAGGGGCAAAAAAAGGTTTTTGGAAAAGGGTGGAACATGACAATAACAGCAGGAACAAGTACAAATATATTACATTCGTTCAAATATTCCCCGAATCTGCGGTCGTCATTGCACCTGATGATTGTGGTTATGGTTTTATCACAAAACAACACCACTACCATAGCACGGTTGCCAAAAACGGCAACACAACCGAGATCGAAGATTATTTGTTCTTGGCAGAGGAGGCAATTCGAGGGGATGATCGAGACAAAACGCTGGAAAATCCCAACGAGACACTTTCGTCATTAGAATCAACTGCCGATTCTCCGCTAATCTTTATTGCGGCAAGTGGGAAGGGAAATCCAAAATCGAAAAAAACAGCGTTGGAAATGTATAACGAGTCAATACCGCATGTGGATGAACCGGATGAAGTGCTAATCGCAAACAAAGAACCGATAAACGTGAACCCGCCGGGGGAGTTCCGACAACGTTTTTTCAAAGTCATCGGGATCGACGGGTTTAATGTCCCGAAATTCGTGCGCTCGGGTTCGACCTTTTTTCAGGTTGTCCACCACTTGCAAGGCATAACTGGTCTGGGGACTTGCCCACCCAAACTTTGCCCCGTGCTTGAAAGCCCGCTTGATGATACCAACGTAGCGGTTCACCATCGGACGGGCGTACCCGTGCTCCACCAGTTTTTTTTGTATAAAGACGAGGGATGTCGGGGTGAAGTTGTCGGCTGATTCCCGTCCGTAGTGCTTCACCAAGAATCCCACCGCTGTCTTGATGTGGGCAAAGGATTTCGGCTGGCTCATGAAATACTCCTCTGCCCATTCGAGGAAGTGGACTGCTAATTCTCGGCAGGACACACCCGTCTTCGTATGGGTCGGCGGCAATTTCCGTCCGTTTGCGAGATATTCAGCGATCCGGCGTTCATACTCCTCCCGGCTCGCCTTGCTCCCGTATTTTCCCAGATAAAATCGGCGACCGTCCAATTCGACGAATCCCTGCCCCGTTGCCTTGTGAAGGCGATAATTTGGAATGTTTCTCTTCGGCATTTTTTTGCTCCTGTACTACGTTGTTGAAAAAATAACGGGTACTACCCGTTATTCCGGCATTTTTGTAGCACGACGGAACACCCGCCGGTAAGTCCTAAACCTTTCTACTTTCGGCATTTACGCCATTACGCCCGGAGGGATTCGAACCCCCAACCCTCGGTTCCGAAGACCGATGCGCTATCCAGTTGCGCCACGGACGCTCAACCCTCACCTCTCGCCATTCGACAATGAGCCAACGCTACTTTGTACCCGCTCAGGCAAATACGTCAATACTCCCCCCCAAACCAGGTGTCTTCACCGGTGCTTGCACCGCTTGCAGTGTCGCCGTTTCAATCAGACCAACAAACATCTCGCCAATATTGCGCTGAACATCCATACTCTTTTGCAACACGGACATCTGCACCTTCAATGCCGTCTCCGCCTGCTGCTGTTGCATAATTCCAGAAATAATAGGATCCATATGAATCTCCTTTTAAAAAATTGACCATTCTTTCTGTTTTTGCTATTTTAGCAAACAAATTCGAGTTTTACCGTCTAAATTGGCTCTTTTTAGCGTTTTTTCCCCCTTTTGCTCTTGCATGATTTCCTATTATTCGAGATACTCCGGTTGTGCAGGGGAGTTTTGCGCTGACGCAGGATGCGAAAACTACGGTCTGTTTGCCTGTAACGCCGTTATTGATATCTCCGCACAGAAAAAGTATCGGATAGAAACGAAAAAAACATGTCGAAAAATCGTTCACATGGTATAATCGCACAGAAGATTTTCGGAAATTTTCCGATTTTTTGAAAAATTCCCCCCACAAATCGTTGCCATATTCGTAGAACAATACGACAGGCGAAGGACTCGCTATTTGACAACACTACAAAACGAAGGAGAGAAACATGGAAATCACTAATTTATCATCCATTCAATCACCGCAAAACATTCAAGGATTGCACCGTTCCACCGCCGGACAACGTGGTGTAGAACCCATTCATTCGACGGAATCCTTGAAAGATTCGGTCTCTTTTTCGGAAGAAGCCCTTCGGCTGAGCGAAGTGACAATCACCAACGCAGAGTCCACGAGAATTCGGTTTGATCTGGTCAATCGAGTCAAAGCCGAAATCGCCGCCGGAACGTATGACACCCCGGAAAAGATGGACATCGCTCTCGAACGGATGGCAAGCCGAATCGTTTAAGTACCTCCGGGACTTTTGCACAATATGTGATTAACAAAACGATAACGGCTTACAATGACGCTTTCACTCAAACGCCTTGCGTCGTTCTTCGATTTCGTCGGGCGTATAGAGTTTTCCGCGGTTGCAACCTGGACACGTGGCGGCAACCGCCTTCCAAGTGTTTGGCGAAACAAGATTTTGCGGCCAAAAGGGCCACGTTCGGCACTGAATCGGCCGCTCCGCATAAACCCGGCAACGGTGCGTTTGGTCGCTCAATAAAACGCAATCCCCGTTGGGATATTCCTTCAACGACCGTTTTTGCGGACGTACCGTCCAAACGAATACCTGCTCGAACATCGAAGGGACGAGTCCCATTTGGGCGGCAATGCTGTCGATTTCGTCCTGTGAAACCCAGACGTATCCTGACCCGCCAGTGCAGCATTGTCCGCAAACCGTACACTCAAATTGCAACCCCTCTTTATACCACGGTAAAATTGTCATGGTCTCATTATACCGAACGCACTTAACAATTCCAGACAATTTTGCGTGAAAACGCAGAAAATACAGTGTTTTTGGATTGATCGACCGGAATTCTCAACCGTGATGGGTCTAGGGCTTGTCGTTTTTCAAACAATCCTATACACTAAAAGGCGACTCCCAGTAAAGACCACTTACAAAAATTCTTGGAAAGGGCAGGTAAATGCCATGCTGATAAAAATCGCCCATGTAACTGCCTCTCCTAATTTCGGCGGAGTCGAACGTCTCATTCTCGAAATCTGCCGCTCGCTCCAACGCACCAAAGATGTCGAACAAATCATCGCCTCCTTTCCCGAAGAAGGGAGATGGATGCCATTTATCCAGGAAATCGAGAAAGCCGGTCTCACCGCTTACGGTTTCCAAAACGATATGCCGCATCTCCTCGCCGCCACGCGGGAATTGATCTGCTTGCTCAAACGGCACGAAATCCAAATCCTGTGCGCTCACGGACACAAAGCCCGAATGCTCGGCTGGTTCGCCGCCCAATGGCTTCGCATCCCCATCGTCGGCATCTCGCACGGCTGGACGGGAGAAACCAAAACAGTGAAATTGTATGAACGTATCGATAAATGGATGCACCGGCGGATGGATCACATCGTTTGCGTCTCGCAGGGACAAGCGGACAAGGTGATTCGCTTCGGTACACCCGCCAGCCGGATTTCCGTGATTTACAATGCCGTGCGGATGGATCGGTTTGATGTACCGTCGCACATTTCGTATCGGCACCGCTTGGAATCGCTCTTTCCGAACAAGCCGAAATTGATCGTCGGAGCGGCAGGTCGCCTTTCGCCGGAAAAAGGATTCGACGTTCTTGTTTTCGCTGCCGAAAAATTGGTGAAAACCGTACCGGATACTGGAATCGTGATTTTCGGCGACGGTTTTTTGCAGGAGCCGCTGCAAAAACAGATTGCTGATGCGGGACTTTCGTCGTCCGTCGTGCTTGCCGGTTTTACGGATCAACTCGATCAATACATGCACCATTTTGATTTGTTCGTACAGTCGTCTCACACGGAAGGAATGCCGAGCGTGTTGTTGGAAGCGATGTCGGCTCGGACGGCGGTTGTCGCCACGCAAGTCGGCGGAACCGGCGAATTGGTCGCCGAAGGTTCCACAGGCTTGATGGTTTCGCCGAACGATCCCGATGCTCTGGCAGATGCGATGGTAAAAGTGTTGAGCGACGATGAACTCCGCCGAACGATGGGAGAAAATGGACGTGAACGCGTCGAACAGAGTTTTGCTATTGAGCCGCAAGCCGCAGCGTACTGGGAGTTGTTCTGTCGATTGCTCGGTACACCCAATTGACAAGGAATAGTCGTTTCTGTAGAATGCTCCGAAACCTGAAGACGTTTTTCACCATGTCGCCTCCCATTATCGAACTGGAAAAACTGGATTACCGTATTCCCGTTTGGGAATCAGAGGAATTGCATGAACGCCCTTGTCCGCTGTGTGATTCTGAGGATCGACTTCAGCAATTTCGTCGTCCCGACCGGCTGGTCGTCAACTTGTGTCGTTGTTGCGGACTTTATTACGTTTCGCCAGCACCATCGGAAGCACGTCTGGATCGGTTTTATTCGGAATATTGGGCAACGCACAAAGACGGAAACGATTTTCCAAAAAACAGCAGAGTTGCCAATGCAATCAGCCGGGAATATGAAAACCAAGTGCCGTTCGTTGAATTGGTATCGCTTCTTGACTTTCGAGACAAAAACGTACTCGACATCGGCTGCGGAGCAGGAATGTTCCTCTATACGGCGAGTCGAAAGGGAGCAAACGTGTTCGGTGTTGATCCTGACAGCGATGCGGTCAATTACTCCAGTAACGTCTTGGGAATGTCCGAAATCCAACAAGGGGATATTTTTCGATATTCGGTGGAATCGCACGGGAAATACGATTTGGTTGTCATGAACGACTTTTTTGAACATCCCCTAGCAATCGGTTCCGTGTTGCGTCATGCAATGGACTTGGTTGTTCCGGGAGGATTCCTCGCGATATTGACTCCGAACGGCACAGCATTTACTGGACACGACTCCCCTACGGGATTGCGTGTTGATTTGGAACACATGCAATATATGACGCGTGAAGCATTGCATTTTATCCTTCGGGAATATCCGGGATGGAACATTGCCCACTATGAAGAAGTGGGGTTCCCGTTCCTTGCAGCATTGCAAAAGCCCCCTTCATTCGTTAAAAAAACGTTGACCCATTTCCTAAAAATGGTCATTCCACCATCTCTTGTACGAGTGATTCGTGGCATCCTTTCGAATGGGAACGGAGAGCGAGGTGGGACATATCATCTGTTTACCATTTTGCATAAACCTGTTCTACTTGGCAACACGAGGATTGCAAAGTCAGGAAAAGGCGATAGCGGGTGAAATAGCACTTTTCCGAAGTGGCGGGAATTTGAGGCTCTGCAATTCCGAAATCTTTCTTGTTCCGCCCAAAATAATGGGAAAAATCGACTTTGCAATCCTCGTGTACTTGGCAATACCAATGAATGAGTCCCATTACTCGCAGTACGCAAGGACAAGCGGACAAAGTAATCCGCTTCGGCACTCCCGCCAGCCGAGTTTCCGTGATTTACAATGCCGTGCGGATGGATCGCTTCGATGTGCCGTCGGACATTTCGTATCGGCATCGTTTGGAATCGCTCTTTCCGAACAAGCCGAAATTGATCGTCGGGGCGGCTGGTCGCCTTTCCCCGGAAAAAGGATTCGACGTTCTCGTTACCGCCGCCGAAAAACTTGTGAAATCAATATCCGATGTCGGGGTGGTCATTTTCGGCGACGGTTTTTTGCAGGAGCCGCTGCAAAAACAGATTGCCGATGCGGGACTTTCCGACGTTCTCGTTACCGCCGCCGAAAAACTTGTGAAATCAATATCCGATGTCGGGGTGGTCATTTTCGGCGACGGTTTTTTGCAGGAGCCGCTGCAAAAACAGATTGCCGATGCGGGACTTTCATCGTCCGTCGTGCTTGCCGGTTTTACCGGGGAACTCGATCAGTACATGCATCATTTTGACATGTTCGTGCAGTCGTCTCACACGGAAGGAATGCCGAGTGTGCTGTTGGAAGCGATGTCGGCTCGGACGGCGGTGGTTGCAACGCAAGTCGGCGGTACCAGCGAATTGATTGTCGAAGGTTCCACCGGCTTGATGGTTTCGCCGAACGACCCCGTTGCTCTTGCCCATGCGATGCAAACCGTGTTGGGTAACGATGAACTCCGTTGCACGATGGGGGAAAACGGACGGCAACGTGTCGCCCAACATTTTGCACTGGATGTCCAAGCCGAAAAGTATTGGGAGTTGTTCGAACGATTGATACACCGCTAAGTCCATAATCGAACACTGGACGTTTTTGCGATCTCTGATATAATCCGGAGTGAATTCTCCAGATTTTTTTTCATTCATTTTATTTTGCGGAACATGCCGAATACGAGTAACCTAGTCAGCCCCAAACTTCCGAAAACCGACATCAAGAAAGTTGCCATCCTCTTTTCGGGCGGTCCCGCTCCGACCGCCAACGCCGTCATCGGCAGTGCCTCCATGTGCTTCGCCAGAGCAGGCATCGAAGTTTATGGCTTCAGAAACGGATACACCGCTCTCACCGAATACGAAGACGGACAAACTTGGGAAGAAGGAAAACATTTTTTACGGCTGGATAAAATGGTCTTCGACGGACGCGGCGAAGGTCTTCGTACTGCTCGTGGAATCATTATCGGTACCGCAAGAGTTAATCCGGGGAAAAGTCTGAAAATACCTATGGACATTAACGATCCCGAAAAGACTGCCCCGCTCAAGACGGTCTATAAGGCACTCCGTTCACTGGACATTGATGCCCTCATTTCCATCGGCGGAGACGACACGCTCACCACCGCAGCGAAGTTCAAAATGGTTATGGACGCACTGCCCGACGGCGAAAAACGGCTCAAAGTCATCCATCTTCCCAAGACCATCGACAACGATTACAGAGGAATCGACTTTACGTTTGGTTATTTCACTGCCGTCGAATTGCTTGCCACCCAAATACGAAATCTACTGGCAGACTCCGAAGCGTCCGGCGGCGGCTACATTTGTCAACTGATGGGTCGGAAAGCCGCCTGGCTTGCTTATGGTGCCGCCATTGCCGGTGAGGGAAGTCTCGTCATCGGTCTCGAAGACATTCACCAAAATTGGTACAATACCGAGCCGACGATTGACCCTGAAACCGGCAACGAAGTTATGGGGCAAGACGGCAAACTACTCATGCGGCAGGTGTTCGATGTCCAAAAAGTGGTGGACCGTTGCGTCGATGTGTTGCAGGCTCGTGAGGCGGAAGGCAAAACATCGTTCGTTGCCGTGATGTCGGAAGGTTTGGCAGAGTATCTTCCGCTCTCCGAAATCAAAATGTGTTGTTCCGACGACGAGTACCGGTCGTTGAAACCGGACACGTTCGGACATTTTCCGGTGTCGCAACTCAAATACAGCAGCCGACTGGGACGTTTGATTGCCGAAGAGTACAAACGCCGCACCGGCAAGTCGCGAAAGATGGTCGGTTTGCAACTCGGCTACGAGGTGCGCTGCCATCAGGCGACGGCGTTCGACGTGATTCTCGGCAGCCAGATTGGCGTGGGCGCGTACAAAGCGTTGGTGGAACAAGAGAAGAACGGCATCATGGTTTCGGTGGGGGGCATGATGGATATTTCCTATCCGGCGTTTGAAGAGTTGATCGTTATGAGTCGTCTTCGGGCGCATGAACGTCCGATAGCCGTCAACAGTGACATGCACCAACTCGCCCGATACCTCGAAGGCTGGGTCAAGGAATAGAGACCACACAGGGAAGATTGCGGTGCAAAAAAAGTCGAAAAAGAGGTATCTTTTCAAAAAAAAATGGACGATTTCACCTATTTCATGCAAATGGCACTGCAAGAAGCCGAAGCGGCGGCGGAAGAAAACGAAGTCCCTGTCGGAGCGATCATCGTTCATGGCGAACGGCGAGTGATTGCGTCGGATCATAACCGGCGAGAGCAACTTCGTGATCCGACGGCTCATGCGGAGATGTTGACACTCACCCAGGCAAGCGAAGCACTCGGTTCGTGGCGGCTTGATGACTGTACGCTTTATGTTACGCTCGAACCCTGTCCGATGTGTGCCGGTGCCATTTTGCAGGCTCGGATTCCGAGAGTCGTGTACGGTGCTGACGATCCCAAGGCGGGTGCGGTGCAATCACTCTTTAAGTTACTCAATGATGTCCGGCTGAATCATCAATGTTCGGTCGTGTCGGGAGTGCTATCGGAACCGTGCGGCAATGTATTGAGTCGATTTTTTCAACGGCAACGGAACGAAAAACAGAACCGCAAATTTATGGATTGATATACAATAGAGGGAGCATCCAATGATTTTGGAAGATGATGTAGTCAAGATTTTGGGACTTCAACCAAAGAAAACAAGGAAAATTTAGGGCTGACTGTCGACTTGGGGGAGAAGTTCCCTGTAAGCGAAGCCTTATCGGGAGTTTGCAATCCTCGTGAACATCGGTTTCGGTCTCTGGTAATTCAGAAAAAAATTGCTACACTGGACGGAACGAAGTCCGATAGACATTTGGCAAGCCATGCAGCCTTTTACCAAACACGCCGGTCTGGTCGTTCCCATGGACCGTAGCGATGTCGATACCGATCAGATTATTCCGAAGCAGTTTTTGAAGCGGATCGAACGGACGGGCTTCGGTCAGTTTGTTTTTTACGATTGGCGTTATGGCGAGACCGGCAAACAACCGAATCCGGCTTTCGAACTGAACAAGCCGGAGTATCAGGGAGCATCGATTCTGCTCACACGGAAAAATTTCGGTTGCGGTTCCAGCCGGGAGCATGCGCCCTGGGCGTTGTACGATTTCGGCTTTCGAGTCATTATGGCTCCGAGTTTTGCAGACATTTTCTACAATAATTCCTTCAAAAACGGACTTCTGCTCGTCCGTCTTTCGGAGGAAAGAATTGACGAACTCTTCAAAATCGAGTCGGCAAATCGACCGTTGCAGTTGATCGTCGATTTGGAGAACAACACGATTTCCGACAGCAAAAAATTGTCGATGCCATTTGAAATCGAGACATTCCGCAAACACTGTTTGCTCAACGGTCTCGATGACATCGGACTTACGTTGCAATCCGAAGCCGGAATTGTCGAGTACGAAAAGAGTCGCGGAATCATTTAGAGCGTATATCCGCACCGGTTTTCGCGGGACATGACAGAGGTGATCCATGAAAACCGATCCTGAAATCATTGAAGCAACCGGTGTCTATTTTCACGAATTGAAAATCCTATCCTTGTATTTCAATGCCGATTTGCTAGAATTCCGGTGCCGATGGAGGTAATTTATCTTGTTGCATGGCAACAGACACCGTGAACCAACCAGACAGTGAAGTGCTGAACCGAAAGCGAGGCGTACCAGCAGGACTCTGGGTGCGCTGTCCCGGTTGCCAAGCCACCATATTCCGCAAAGAAGCGGAAAAACGGTTGAACGTCTGTCCCGATTGCAGCAACCATTGGTACGTACCGGCTCGGCAACGCATCGCTCAAATTTTCGATGCCGGTACCTTTGAAGAATGCGATGCTCACTTGACCACTGCCGATCCGTTGCAGTTTAGTGACCGCCGTCCCTATCCTGAACGGATTAGAGCCGACCAAGCCGCAACTGGTCTTACCGAAGCCGCCGTGACCGGCATCGGCAACGTTCGGGCACGGCGGATCGCTTTTGGCGTTACCGATTCGCATTTCATCATGGGAAGCATGGGTTCGGTCGTCGGTGAAAAATTGTCGCGGATTGCCGAACGAGCACGAGACGAAAAATTGCCGCTGGTTCTCCTCTCTGGCAGCGGCGGCGGGGCAAGAATGCACGAAGGAATCTTGTCGCTGATGCAAATGGCAAAAGTTTCGGCGGCACTGGCGCGGTATCACCAATCGGGCGGCTTGTACATTTCGGTCATGACGAATCCGACGATGGGGGGCGTGGCGGCAAGTTTTGCAATGCTCGGCGACTTGATTTTTGCCGAACCAAAGGCACTCATCGGCTTTGCTGGTCCGCGAACCATCAAGGCAACGCTTCGGATGGAGTTGCCCAAAGGATTCCAAACGAGCGAATTTCTATTGGATCACGGTTACATTGACCGAATCGTGCAGCGGCAAGACCTCAACACGGAAATCGCCCGTGCCGTGGACTACTGTGGGTTTTAACTCCGTTTTTTTCCTCCTGGTTTGTGGTATAATGCAAGCCGTCAATATGCAATATCAACGAAAAGATGAGTACCCTTCGAGTCGGCGTTCCTCCATTTCGCAGTCAAAAGGACATTTCGATACCCGAAGACATCGTCGAAGAGGTTCTTCGTGTCTATGGTTACGACAACATTCCACCGGTGATGCCTTCCGTGCCGGTCATGCCGCTCCACGTCGAAAAACCGGTCAAAATGGAACACAGAATCCGCCGGGTCTTGTCGGTATCACATCGGTTTCTCGAAGCGCATAATTACATTTGGTTCAACGATAACTGGCTCAAAACGTTGGAGTACGATCCGGGGGAAACGTTGGTACTGAAAAATCCGACCACACCGGAAACGAGTCGGTTGCGGACAACGCTCATACCGAATCTGCTGGCATTGGTTCCGAAGAATCGACCGTTTCGGGAATCATTCCGCCTGTTTGAAATCGGTCGGACATTCCAATCGATTCAAAAGAAGGAAGAGTGCCTCGAAAAACGTTGTCTCGGCGGTGTTGCCTATCAACATGCTGGTTCGGGAGAAGAGTTTTACCTCTTAGTCAAAAAAGCGGTCGAAGACGTTTTAGAAACGTGCGGCATTCAAAATGTTACGTTCAAGGAACCAACGAATAATTCCCCTCCTATGGAGGGGTGTCGCGAATGCGATGGGGTGGTCTGGCAATCCCCCGGCAATTTCGTAACGATTTACTCCGGCGACAAGCCGCTCGGCAATCTAGGAACTCTCGACAAGAGTTTCACCGCAAAAGTCTGTCGCGAGGGAGGGCAAATCGTTTGGTTTGAAATCGATTTGGACGACGTGATAGAGACTCTCTACGCTGTTCCGAAATTCGACGAGCCGCCGCGCTATCCGCTGTCGTGGCAAGACTTTTCGTTGCTCTGGAACGTGGAAGACGGTTTCGACAAATTGGAATCGCTACTGGATCGGTTCGTAAACCCGCTGGTGATTCGCAGGGAATTTTTGGTGTCGTATCGCGGCAAGGGCTTGGAAAAGGGAACGTCATGTTATTCCTTCCGTTTTTGGATCGGCTCGCCAGATCACACGCTTTCCGGTGAAGAAATCGAGTCGTTCCATCAGCAGTTTTTGACGTACATCAAAGAACACGGTATTTCGTTACGGATGTAGCCCAGTCCGTTCACAAGTTCCAAATAGGTAAAATCGTAACTATTCAGCCGTTTGTAGCGTGTCGAATTTTTGCGTTAAGTTGC
>Ga0082212_10006300_pt1 | contig 15989 bp, 11 predicted proteins | sample TergutNt197P3_FD_71548 | JGI IMG/M metagenome (GOLD analysis project Ga0082212, IMG submission 71548) | Neocapritermes taracua P3 segment gut microbial communities from Petit-Saut dam, French Guiana - Nt197 P3 | ecosystem: Host-associated > Arthropoda: Insects > Digestive system > Gut ... | reverse complement strand
AAATTCCTCGAGCGCAAGATTGTACGACGGGTCGGTTGAGTTGTTTTCTATTAGGGGCATGGGAGGATTCCTATCCATGGCCTTTCTCGGCGAAGAGAAAGCTCATCAGCCGTTTTTCAGAGATCAAACCGAGAATGTTGTCGTTATCGTCAACCACCAGGGCAAGCGATTCGTCACCTGCCTGAAACAGGAGCATGGCGTTGAGCGGCGAATGGCCGTCGTCAATTTCGATCAATTCCCGAAGAAAGGCTTCAGACTTTGGACTTCGGGCTTCAGGGTTGATTTCGATGCTCGTTCCTGAAGCCTGAAGTCTGGAGTCTGAAGCCTCCAATGCCAGTACCAGTTCGATTGTACGGACATAGCCAATCGGCTGTTCCGGGGTTCGTTCGGAAAAAACCGGAAATTCGGACAACTCATGTTTGTGCGCGACGGCCAGCATGACATCGGGTGGCATCGCAAGCGTGACCGATGGGTAATGATTAATCGGCGTCATGTAATTCAAAACCGATTGTGACGCGACATGGAAAACGTTGCGAGTCAGTTGCCGTTGCGACGGTAGAATGAGGCCGTGTTCTTGGCCTTCGTCGAAGCGTTTCGCCAGTTCCCGTCGCGCGAGTCGCAGTTGTAACGGTTCTTGCCTTTCGCCCAGCAGGAACGCAAGACTGCGGTTGAGCAACCAGATCATCAGGCTAATCGGCAACGTCAGAACGAGGAACACAAAGAACAACGGCATGGCAAATCGGAGCAAACGCTCGGGAATTTGCATAAAAATGTATTTTGGGAACATCTCGCCATAGACGAACAACAACGGCGTCAGAAGCAATGTCGCAAGGATTTCCGCCGAATGACCGGTTGAGTCGAACATTGCTTGCACGAAAATGACGCCGGCAACGGAAACGAAGTAATGGGCAATGTTGTTGCCAAGCAGGATCGTTGCGATGAACAGCGACGGATGGTTTAGCAGGTGCAGCAACCATTGTGCAATGCGGTTGCCTTCAATGGCGTCCAGTTGCACGCGGATGCGGGAAACGCGGTAGAAACCGGTTTCCGTGCCACCGAAGAACGCGCTGAGAAACAGGCCGACAATCCCCAGCAATACGGCAAGAATGATTATCATGGCTCGCCCTCTTTTGCACGAAGGGTGATTTCAACCTCAAAGATTCCGGCTTCATTTCGCGCGAGAACTCGCCAGTGAAACCGTCCCCAATCGCATTTGTCGTTCTCTTGGGGAAAGCGTTTGAGCGTTTCTTCGAGAATCCCGCCGACCGTCGAGGGTTCGTGCTCCGGCAGTTCGCATTGAAAAAACCGTGCAATGCGACGCAACGTTGTCATGGTCGAAACCAGCCAGCAACCTTCGCCGTTGCGTCTGACAGGTGCCTGTTTGAACAACAATCGTGACCTGCTTGGAACGAGTGCGAAAATCGAATAAACCAAATCATCGAAGGTGAGTATGCCGATTGTTTCGCCGTATTCGTTGATGACGGCGGCGACTTCTTTTTTCTCCTGTTGCAATTTTTCGAGAACAAACGAAGCTTTACTGCACCACGGAACATATACGACGGGGTTCGACTGCGCGTCCCACGCAATTGCGTTCGTGTTATCGTGCGTTGTTCCGGTAAAGCGATCAAGCGGAATGGCCGAAGCGATTTCGTCTGTGTCCGGCTCGGTAATCAATAAGTAACAGCCGGGCGGTACGTTACCCTGCAACGATGCCAATGTCACAGGCGGTTTGAAAAGCCGCAATCGGGTGCGCGGTCGCATCATTTCTTCGGCGGTGGCGTCGGAAAGCGAGACGATGTTCCGCAAAACCTGCTGCTCGCGTCTGAGAAGTGTCGCGGGCTGTTCGGCGTCGTCATGTGCAAGCAACAGGCTTTGGGCCAGATGGTCGGCAGTCGCTTTTTTCCCGCGTGACGGCGTCAGTTCGATCATGCGTTCGAGGTCGGACAGACGCAACGAGGTTTCCGGTTTGAGGTTCGGGACGAAAAGACGTTGCGAGAGCAGATTGATGCGTTCGAGCCAGGGAATCACCGGTTCGACAACGCGAGTGAGCAGCGAAAACGGCAAGGCCATTAGCGGTGCCAATAGTCGCGGGATCGTCACACCGAGGCTTTTCGGGATGATCTCGCAGAAAATGATAACACCGAACAGCGTGACCAGCGCAAACAAACCCGCCTCGGTGGTATGGCCGTTTTTTTGCAGGTCGATGGCCGTGACGGTCGAACCGGCAAAGATGGTCAGATTGGCCATCAGGTTCCAAAGCAGGATAGCCGGCAACAACTTGCCTGACTTCGCGGCGAGGTTGGCGGCCAGGCGTTGGAATCGACTGCCGGATTGGAATTGTCGGCGGTCGTGACCGGTAAGACTGAAAAACACCGCTTCGCTTGCCGAGCAGAAAGCGGAAACCGACCCCGCAAGGAGCATCAGGGCCAGAATTGATACGTGGGCTTTGAGGAGATGAGAGGTAAGAGGTAAAAGGGAAAAGGTAAGAGATAAGAGGTAAGGAACAATAGCTGGAATGAAAACGCTGTTCACTTTTACCAATACCTTTATTCTACAGACCATCATCCCGCGTCTAAGACGCGGGGCTAAACTCTCTTCATACCCTACGGCTTACGGTCGTATTTCCCCTTGCCTTTTTTGTCGTGTTTGCCGCCGACAACCTTGACATTGCCGGTACTTTTGACGGCTTTCGTCTTGCCGGGTTCGTTGACCATCCAATACAAAAGCGGAGCGGCCAGGAAGATTGAAGCCAGGGTTCCGACGATGATACCGGCACCCAGAGCATAAGCGAAGGTTCGCAAACCCGGCCCGGCAGTGAAGTACAGCACGATAATCACGTAGAGGGTGGAAAACGAAGTCAGTACGGTTCGTGAGAGCACTTGGTTGACGCTCTGGTTGATGTGTTCGATGGTCAGTTGCGAGGACTTGCCGCGCACTTCGCGGATGCGGTCAAAGAGGATGATCGTGTCGTTGATTGAATAACCGATGATCGTTAGGAACGCCGCGATGACCGTCAGGCCGATTTTGAAATCGTCCACCAGTGCGAAGGCCAGTGCCGGTTTTAACCAAACACTGACGGCAAGTGCGCCGAGCGTAATGAGAATGTTGTTAATCAGCGTGACCACCGCTGCGAGGCCGAAATACACTTTGAAAAAACGCAACCAAAGGTAAAGCACCATGGCAACGAAGCTGGCAAAAATTGCCGCAAGTGATGCGACCATTGCGTAACCGGCGACGATACGACCGACCTCGTTGGAGGCTGGGAACCACGGTGCCGCGTCAAATTCGGCCTTAAAGACATCAAGCACTTTTTGCACGTCGTCTTTCGGGTTGAAGAAGGTCACCGTCCAATTCGAGTGCGATTTCGACGATTTCTCCGCATCCGGATCATCGTCGCACACAATGCGATAGTTCAGCGTATCGACAATCACCTTTTCATCGACCTGTTGTGCCGAGTAAGTCTTCAACTTATCGTCGAGCGACATGTAATTCATTGACGGATTAACCTTGATGTGGGTCACAACTTCCATTGCCGTTACACCCTGGCGTTCTTCGAGCGGCGTGAAGTGGATCGTGTCAAAAATGAGCTGATCCTTGTACAGTTCTGCGATTGTTGCACGGATCAGCTTGAGATAGTCATTGGCTTCCATTCCGACCGGCGTGGCTGATGAAATGGTGAACCGCTGCCCAATTTGTTTGGCAAATTCCACCTGTGTCGTGTCCGTGATGGTTTCATAAACCTTGCTGACGGTGGGCTTTTCAATGCCGGCACTCATAAGTTGGGTTGTAATATCGCCGTCGGTGGCAGTTGCATCTTTTTTGAAGGCAATGTCAACCGAAACACCGCCATTGAAGTCAATGTCACACATTGACCAACCGCGAATGAAAACCAGTGCCAAACTCAGCACGCACAGGACGCCGAAAATGGTCACGGTGGTTTTTCGCAAGGCCATGAAGTCGATATTCGGTTTGTTCACAATTTGCATCATGGTGACGCGTTTGAGCCAACCGCGACGTTCGAGCACTTCGAACACGACATGTGAGCAGAAGACCGCCGTGTACATCGTGAAAATCACGCCGAGGAACAACGTGACGGCGAACCCTTTGGTTTGTTCCGTTCCGACGGAATAAAGAATAATCGCTACAAAAAGCGTTGTGAGGTTGGAGTCGATAATCGCCGTCGATGCCCGTGCGTAAGCGTTGCGGATGGCGTGACGCAGAGTCGAACCGGCGTTGAGTTCTTCGCGGAGACGCTCGAAAATGAGGATGTTCGCGTCAACGGCCATACCGAAGGTCAAAACGAGTCCCGCGAGTCCGGCCAGTGTAAATGCCGCGCGAATCGACAACATAACCGTCATGACCAGGAACAGGTTCATCACGACCGCGAGACAGGCAATGAAACCGCAGATACGGTAGTAGAAGACCATGAACAGAAAAATTCCCAAGCCGGCGATCATGGCGGAAATTTTGGCATAGCGAATTGTCGTGTCACCGAGTGTCGGTCCCATTTCGTTGCGGCTGATCGGTTCCTTGCTGATGTCCGCCGGAAGCGCACCGGCACGCATGACCTGCAACAGGTCTTTGATGTCCTTTTGGAGTTTCTCATTATTTTCGTCGCCTGGGCGGGGACTAAACGTGATGTGACAACCGCCCCCGGTGATCGGCTCTTCCAGCGTCGGCGCGGAATACATCTCGCCGCTCATGATGATGCCGAGAAAACGTGTGTATTGGGCGCCTTCCCCCAAGGCATAGCGTGACGTCAACCCAGTGAACAAGGTGGTCCCCGCTGAGTTGAGTTCGAATGCAACGCCCGGCCGCATCACGCCGCCACTACGCCGACCGGTCGGAAACATACCCTGGTGAATGTTGCGCAGGTGTTCACCCTTGACATCAAACATGTCTTTCAGAACGAGAACTTCCCATGTTTCGCCCGTCAATCGGACGACATGCACAGGGCTGTTCAGGAACTGGCTCATTTCCTCTTTATTGATCGGAACCCATTTGGCAACGAGAACGCCGTTTTCATAGACATTATGCTGATCCGGCCTGGACTCGGCCTGACGAATGATAGCTTGGTCCTCGGTAAGACTTTGTGAGGCAAGAATGCGGAACTCCAGCGTTCCCGCCTCGCTGATGATTTTGACGATGCGGTTGACTTCGGCGGAGTCGGCTTTAGGAATGACGATTTTGAGTTGGCTGGTGCCGTATTTTCGGACATCGATTTCCTTGATGCTGGCCGGATTGATGCGGTTGTTGACCGACTTGACCAGATCGTCAAATTCCTGTTGCGAAACCACGGAGTCGCTTGGCTTGCCGTCGTCCGAATCGGAGTGTGCCTTGACATCATAAACCAAAACAACGCCGCCGCTCAGGTCGATTCCGAGCGTCAATTGCTCATTGCTCAGACTCAGACAGGTTGCCGTGATGGAACCGATACTCGTGAACAGCACGAGGAAGAACTTGAAGGAGTGCTCCGGCATTCGCCAGGCTTTGGCCGCCGCGTTGGCCAAAAAGGAACTGCCGCCAAGGATAAGGAGAAAAATCGCGACGGAAATGAGAATGGCCGTCCAGTTGGTTTGCTCTGTTGTCACGATTTCGATCTGTTCCTCCTCATCCTCACCGGCTGGGCGAGTGGTGACGGGACCGGTTTCCAGCTCGACGGCAGGATATTGCCCCACAAGCGGTTGCATAATGGCACTGGCATCGTCCGTGGCTTCGGGAGTGGTGAAGGTTGGAGTGGCTGTTTTGCTGTCTTCACCGATGGCAATTTCCCCAACAGGAGGTACTACACCATTGTCCGGCAACTCCGAGGTGAGCATAGCCGAAAAATCCGGCATCGTGGCATCATCCGGGGTTGTCACATCCGGGGTGGTTACCTCAGGTGTAGTAATCTCAGCAACCTCTGGTGTGGTAACGTTTTCCGATTCCTGCGTTACAGGAGTTTGTTCGTTTTCCAACATCGGTGGCGTTTCCTGCGCAACTTCTTCCGCCGCAACATCTTCTGCAACCGTTACATCTTCGTCCTCTTCCGCCACAACCACTGCCGGGGGGGCGGAAGGTGATTCTTCGTCGTCCTGAGCCATCGGTTGCTGATAAAATCCGGCCACCAGCAGTGCCACGGCAATGACCAAGGCGTAGGGCATGAAACGCAAACCGGTATGGGGTTCCACAAAGGCCACATCGTCGGCACCGGCACGTTTACGGGAAAACAGATTACTCCACTTCATGAGAAAACGATCCTAAAATATCACGGGCACGATCTTTGCAGAAATTCCGCCGACCGGCTGTTTATGGTTGAAATTGATTGGTGTTGTACTACTTATCGTCGCTGTTATCTTTTGTCTGGTCGAGTATCCGCGCGACGGCGGCCAAGGAAAACGTCATTTTTGTATTGCTGTCGTCGTCGACCTTGACCACGATTTCGTTTTTGTCCTTATATACTGCGTGAACTTTGCCGATAATTCCGCAATTCATCAGGACGCGGTCGTTCTTTTTGAGTGCCTCGACCATGTCATTCCAGCGTTTCCGCTCGCGTTGTTGCGGCATGACCATCAAGAAATAAAAGACAAGCATTATTCCGCCAATGAAGATGAAAGGCGTTAAACCTCCCAACCCGTTGACCTGTTCATCAGCAAACAGAATATACGCAAAAGTTGCAAGATTGGCCATGATTTAAGCCTTAATTTATGGCAAATGAGATGTTTGGGAAAAACAGGCAAAACGCACATTGCGGTACAGTTTCACTAATGACAGACAATACAATATTGAACACTATATCATAAACGGCTTTGTGGATTGCGACAAGACCACCCACGAAAGAATTATGGTAATTGTATCAATAATGAGACAAAATTCCGTTTTCTGCCTATCAAGTCGAATTTTGCTGGTATTTTCTCACACACAGGCACGGAGACACGGAGGAAACATATTCTTAGGACCCTCGTGCTTCCCTCCGTGTGAAATACAATCGTAGTCTTGACAGGGTAATGGTTTTTGTCCGCCGAAAAAACGTTTCGCTTGACGATCTTTCCGTATTGAGTATATTTGACAATGATGGGCGATCGCTGTGACTGTCAACGTCTTACATACACCGTCCATATATGATGTGTGTTTTTACCGAGTGAAAGAGATTTTTAGGCATGTCGAAAATCACGATTACCCCCATTTCCGGTTATCCCGAATGGACACCGGGGGTTCGAATGCAGGAGCAACGTCTTATTGACGTTATTAAGCGGCAGTATGAGCTTTTTGGTTTCACGTCAATTGAAACACCGGCTGTCGAGAGGCTTGAGGTGCTCACTGCGAAAGGCGGGATGCATCGGCAAATTTTCACATTAGGACGACTGACTGAAGATGAGGGCGGGGAAACGTTAGGCATGCATTTTGACCTGACTGTTCCGCTTGCTCGATATGTTGCCCAGCGCAGTAACGACTTGGTTTTTCCATTCCGGCGTTATCAAATTCAAAAAGTGTGGCGTGGGGAACGCGCACAACGCGGGCGATTCCGTGAGTTTTATCAATGTGACATTGACATTATCGGTCGCAAAACGCTCAGTGTTATTCAGGATGCGGAAATTGTCGCGGTGATTGATTCGACACTCTCCGCAATTCGTGAGATAACCGATGGTGCGTTGCCCAACCATAAAATTCATCTTAATCATCGAAAGATTCTGTCTGCGTTGTTTGCAGCGTTAAAAATCGATGAAGCAAAATCTGCCGATGTTTTGCGAGAGATTGATAAAATGTCGCGTGACGGGAAAGACGCAACAAAAGATCGACTGAAAGAACTTGGAGTTTCCCAATCGGCCGTAGAAACAATCATGGCCTTGACAAGCAGCAAAGAGCTTGATGAGGCACGCCAACTCCTCGCATCGATCAAGGCCGATGACGAAGGCATTAACGAAATGTCGCAAGTTCTTGAAAATGCCCTGCAATTGGGGGTTCCAAGATCAAATATCGTTTTGGGATTTGGCATTGCGCGCGGGTTGGATTATTATACCGGTACGGTCTTTGAAACACTGATTGACGGAAAAGAAAAATGGGGGAGCATTTGCTCCGGTGGTCGTTATGACGATCTTGCGTCCTATTTTACAACACAGAAGTTTCCGGGCGTCGGCGTTTCGATTGGTTTGTCGCGTTTGTTTGACCTCATGGTTCAATCAAAAATAATCACGATCGATTGTCATACGCCGACAAAAGTGTTAGTGACGGCTCAAGATCGTGAAAATTATTTGACAGACTATCTCGGCTTGGCAAAAACTTTGCGGGATGCCGGAATCAATACGGAGGTTTTTCTCGATCATTTGCCTCTCCGTGACCAAATGGCTTATGCGTCGAAAAAAGGGATTCCGATTGCGATTATTGCCGGCGGAGACGAGCTTTCAGAGAATGCCGTATTGATTAAAGACCTCAACCATGTGACACAGGAAAAGATTTCGACCGGAGAAATGGTGCGTTATATCAAAAGAAAGCTGCAATCAGAGCCCGCTGCGTAAGCAATTCGTGTGGTATTGGATAATAAAAATGCTCTAACCGTTTTCATTCCGCCTAAATTTTTGCAAACATGGTTTTTGTCCTATAAATTACGGGTTCAAGCACACATCAAGCGGCTGAAATCATGACGCGATTATCGCAACGACACCAAACCGAGACGGCCAGGCAGTTGTTCAAACCGCTTCGATGTCACACGGTCCAACGCAATATGCAACTCGTCCATGACCCAGCCCACCATGCTCCGAATCGATTCGGAGCAACAGCTCGCGGTAAGCCTCGCCCACCGTTGTCAGCTTCACGCGACACCATTCACGCACGCAAGGCTTCGGACTTCAGGTATCAGGCTTCAGGTACGAATCAAAAACCCGAACCCCGAAGTCTGGAGTCTGAAGCCTCATTCGTCTGGTTTGACCCACTCCGCCATGAAGCTGACAGCTCCGTCATGAAGCTGACAGGCTCCCAATCACGGTTCTTGTTTGCCGTCTCGGTACGCGTTGTTGAAAAACGGTGTCTCCGTGTCCGTTCAACGGTAACGATAAGCCTTCATTGGGAGCAATGCGACCCGCAAATGGGAGCAATACGACCCGCAAATTTTCTCGCCGTTCCAAAACATACGATTCGTGACAAGGTACTTCACCGCTTCAGGATCATCCCGATTTTTCCAAATCACAACGAAGCGTCGAAAATCAAGCGGATCATGTTTTCCGCTTTTCGGATCGACGTCATTGGCGAACAAAAGGTCATGGGCAAGGATATGACGTTTCTTTGCATGATCATACATGATGCCGACATCTTCGATATGCTTGCTGGTTGGTGCCACCAGCGCAACAATGATTTCGAGCAGGCCATCGTCGAATTCGTCCATCGCATTTTGAATGATGTGAAGGGGATGAATGATGCAGGCATCGGAATCCTTTCCTGACCAGACGCGTTCAAAAAACCGCCGCAATACAATTTCGCAGCTTGACGGCATAGTTTTAACTCATTTTTACGTTTTGCAAAAATTCAGATAGAAAAGAAATTAACATGACAAAGCAAGCAAAAGTCGTTGTCGTCGGGAGTTCGAATACCGACATGGTTGTCAAATCGCAGCGGATTCCCGCACCGGGGGAAACGGTCATCGGCGGCACATTTGTGTTAGCCGCCGGTGGGAAAGGGGCCAATCAGGCGGTGGCAGCGGCACGAATCGGGGCCAACGTCACGTTTGTCGCGAAGGTCGGTTCGGACATGTTCGGCGACCAGGCTGTTGCCGGTTATCAAAAAGAAGGCATCAACACGGATTTCATCTTTCGTGACGCCGAGCACGCAACCGGCGTCGCGCTGATTCTCGTCGATGCAAAGGGCGAAAACCTGATTTCAGTTGCGTCGGGGGCAAACGAGTTTTTGTCACCCGCCGATATTGAACGGGCGGAATCAGCCATTGCCGCCGCCGATGTGGTCGTGACACAACTCGAAACGCCGCTTGATGTGCTGGCGTGTGCCGCAAAACTGGCGAAAAAGCACGGCGTGCCGTTGATTCTTGACCCTGCACCCGCGCCGGATGAGCCGTTGCCGATTGAGATTTTGCGAGACGTCACCTGCATCAAGCCGAACGAAAACGAAACGGAGCGACTGACCGGCATCAAGGTCACCGATCTTGCGTCGGCGCAAAACACTGCGGATTACCTGCTTGGGTTGGGCATCAAGACGGCCATCATAACGCTCGGCAGTGACGGCAGTTTGCTCGTTGAAGCACCGGGCAAGGGCATACACGTGCCGGGTTACAAGGTCGAAACCGTTGACACCACCGCTGCCGGGGATGCTTTCAGCGGAGCACTCGCCTGCGGAATCGGCGAAGGCCGTCCCCTGTCCGAAGCGGTACGCATCGCCACTGCCGTCGCCGCGTTGAGTGTTACCCAACTCGGGGCGCAACCTTCTTTGCCGACAAAATCTGAACTCGATGCATTTTTGAAGTGATCGTCTCAACTGTTGAATAAAAGAGTTATTCTGGGATTTTCCTTTTTACAACAAAACAACAATCACCATAAATACACACCGAGACCAACAATGAACAACCAAAACATCACAGCGGAACAAACCAACGACCAGGCGTCAACCGATTTGGAGCGTCGCAAAATGCTCGGCAAGTTGGTTGCCGGTGGTGCGGCAGTTGCGGCAAGCGGTTCGTTGTTCAGCCTTGAGGAGGAAGTTCTTGCGGCAACACTTGCTCCGCAGGGAACGGCCGGAATCAATGTCGCCGAATCGGACGGCCTGTCCGGGGCGTCACGACTTTACACCAACTGGGCAAAACTCGAAGACTTGAAAAAGAACATGGTCAAAGCCGACTTCTGCGGCATCGGGATCAGCCGCATACTCATGGGCGGGAACCTTATCGGCGGTTGGGCGCATGCCCGCGACCTGATCTATGTGTCCGATCTCGTCAAAGCCTATCACACCCGCGAAAAAATCTATGCCACCTTTCAAATGGGGGAAGCCTGCGGCATCAATACCTATCTGGGGAGCAGCTCGCACATCGGTTTCGTCACCGACTATTGGGAAAAAAAGGACGGCAAGTTGCTGTTCATTCCCCAATGTTACGAAGTGGAAGATGCGCTGCGTTGTGCCGATTTGGGAGCCTCCGCGTGTTACGTTCAGGGAGAAACAGGTGATCGGCTCGCTCGCGAAGGCAAGTTTGACGACTTCAGACGTTTTCTTGACGCCGTTCGCGGGAAAGGCTTGCCGGCGGGCATTGGTGCGCATCGTCTTTCGTCGCTCCAGGCTTGCGTCGCCGAAGGGATCATCCCGGATTTTTGGATGAAAACGTTTCACAGCCACAATTACTGGTCGATGAATAAGCCTGACGAAGCGGAACATGACAACGTTTTCTGCCGCGAGCCGCAGGAAACGATGGACTTCATGGCCGATCGTCCGGAACCCTGGATTGCGTTCAAGGTTCTCGCCGCCGGAGCGATCAGGCCGCAAGACGGTTTTCGCTATGCCTTCGAAGGCGGTGCCGATTTTCTTTGCGTCGGCATGTACGACTTCCAGATTGTTGACAGCGTCAATATCTGCATGGACGTGCTTGATTCGGAAATTAAACGTACCCGACCGTGGCGCAATTCCAAACGCATCTCAACAAATATTGATCCGTAGTGAATGTTGATCCGCCGATAGACGCAGATTGACACAGATTTTTTTAAAATCATCTGCGAAAATCTGCGTTTATCTGCGGATAATATTCCCTTATCGATTGTTGACTTGAGTACCAGAATTGTTGATATGAGTACCAGGATTGTTGATATGAGTACCAGAGTTGTTGATATGAGTACATAAAGCCGCGGTTTTATATCGAATCAAGAAGATTTAATATCGAATGATGATGACCGGAGAGCGAGTATCCGGTATTAATCACGAACATCGGACTGCGAATTTCGGATTCCGATGTCGCAATTTCCAATCCTGATGTCAAAAACTCCAAAAATCAACATTTTGTGATGACGATTTCGTAAAAAAACATGAATGTTCATAATCAAATCGCGGGGTTTTGGAAAAAAAACGTGCCCGCAAAATCGTTAGAAAGGGACTATTCTCAAGGGATCGGGGAAGAGGAGAATTAGGTCATAAAGGTTTTGGTTTTGCGCGCGGTCGTTTGCTACTAAGGTTTAACTGAGTTTTTTTTCATCCGCAGATTGACGTGTTTCTTCTGCCGCAGCGCAAGATTTGCGCAGATTTCTGTTATGTTTTTATATCATCTGCGTACATCGGCGTGTATCTGCGGATAAAAACCAGCCCCTATTCACTATTCACTATTCCCTAACTTTTTTCCCGGCATGTCAAAAACTTGCCAAAAGATGAAAAATGCCATATAATAGAATAAGTTCCTGTAATTTTTCGGTGGTTTGAGAGAGCAGGACAAGAAAGGAAAATGACATGACAGAACAACAGACCCCATTGACTTACGAAGGCGTACTTACGCAATCTTACGATTGCGGCTCCGATTCAGCGATCATTGATATTTTTATTTTTCACAAACAATTGACTTTTTGTAAAGGGAAACACAATGGAAGAAAACAACATCACACACGACCAGTCGGATGAACCGGCGGCCACCGATCTTGGACGGCGTCAAATGCTCGGTAAGGTCATCGGCGGTGCGGCGGCGGTTGCGGCAACAGGTTCGCTGTTCAGCCGCGAAGAAGAGGTACTTGCCACCACATTCGCTCCGCAAGGCACCGAAGTTCAAGTGGCCGAACCGGACGGTATGTCCGGGGCGTCGCGGCTCTATACGAATTGGGCGAGGCTCGAGGACTTGAAGAAAAAGATGGTCAAGGTGAAACTCGGCAACATGCAGTTAAGCCGCATGTTTCTCGGCGGGAACCTCATCGGCGGCTGGGCGCACGCGCGTGACCTGATTTACGTGTCCGATCTCGTCAAAGCCTATCACACTCGCGAGAAAATTTACGCCACCTTTCAAATGGGCGAAGCCTGCGGTATGAATGCTTATTTGGGGCACCACTCGCACATCGGCATCATGACCGACTATTGGGAGAAAAAAGACGGCGAACTGAAATACATTGCCGACTGTTCCGATGTCGCCGGGGCCATGCGTTGTGCCGATTTGGGTGCTTCGGCCTGTTACATTCAGGGTGGCGTCGGCGACCAACTCGTGCAAGAAGGCAAATTCGACGAATTCAAACGCTTTCTCGATGCCGTGCGTGAGAAAGGGTTGCCGGTCGGTATCGGCGGGCATCTCCTCTCGACGATTCAAGCCTGTGTCGATCGCGATTTGATGCCGGATTTTTGGATGAAAACCATTCACAATGACAATTATTGGTCACGGCGTCCCAATGATTCCGAGTGCGACAACGTGTTTTGCCGCGAGCCGAAGGAAACGGCCGAATACATGGCAACGCTTCCGCAGCCCTGGATTGGTTTCAAGGTTCTGGCCGCCGGCGCGATTCGTCCGCGAGACGGTTTCCGCTACGCCTTTGAAGCGGGAGCCGATTTTATTTGCGTCGGTATGTACGACTTCCAAATTGTTGACAGCGTCAACACCTGTATGGAAGTGCTCGATTCGGAACTGAACCGCACCCGACCGTGGCGCAATGCGTGATTTGCGTGACCATCCGGCTCATACATTTGATTTGCAATGGAATCTGTTATAATATTGAGCGTTAGACAATATTAGCATTTTTTCAATACTGATCGACAGTCCGCCATGACCAACCGGGATGATGCCCAACAGCTCAGAAACGCCATTGCGTCGTTGGACTCGCTGTCCTACGCGATTCGGGACGAGATTGCGCCGTCGGACAAATGCCGGCAGATCAAGGACATGACACGGGGCACGGTCGTAGCGCAGTTTCTCGAAGAGCATTGGGAACACGACACCGAAGAAATGCGGCACATCACCAAGCTGGCACTCGACGGCGATTTTTTGCGTTGTGCGATCAAGGCGGCCACCGATGACAACGAAGCCGATGAACACGATCTGCATTACCAATATAAGGTCATTTGCGAGTTGGGTTATGATTACGTCAAATGGCTTGGTGGTTACACGGCGTTTAAGGACGCGCAACAGGGGAAAAAACGCTCGACGACGCGATTTCCCGGTATGATTGAGTTTCTGGAGGATTTCGCCAACGATCGCAGTTGGTTCGCAGGCGGACGGTTTTACAAAATCGAGGAAGACGGCTTTTACATCGGCGGATTACTCTGCGCGGCTGTCGCACGGGCGAAGCAAAATCGGCATTACGTCACGCGCTACGAGCAGTTGATGGACCAGTTGCTTGAGGAAATGCTCGAACGCAAACCGCAGGGACTCAAGGTCAAGGAGCGGCATTTTCTCCGGCGAATCAAAGAGGAACGCAAGCGGGTGCTCGATTCGATTCTCAAACCGAACAGCAAACCGGGATTGCAAACCGCAGATGAGAATATCATTGAGGAAAAGCAGATCACGCCGGAACTGTCCGAAAGCGTCATTCGCCAGGCAACCGCCGAACTCGAAGCCCTCATCGGTCTGGCCGGGGTTAAGGGTGAGGTCAAAAAGCTGATCGATTTCCTCAAAGTGCAACAGATGCGGCGGCAACACGGGTTAAAAGAGTCGGGGCAATCGTTGCACTATGTTTTCACGGGTAATCCCGGCACCGGTAAAACGACCGTCGCACGGATTTTGGGGAAAATATTTCACGGCTTCGGCATTCTCAAAACAACGAACCTCATCGAATCGGATCGTTCCGGGCTAATTGCCGGTTACGTCGGCCAAACCGCACTCAAAACCGACGAGGTCATCGAAAAGGCACTCGACGGCATGTTGTTCATCGACGAGGCTTACACCCTCAGTCGAAGCGGTGCCGGATCGGGCGACTTCGGTCAGGAAGCCATCGACACGTTGCTCAAACGCATGGAAGACCACCGTAACCGCCTCATCGTCATCGTTGCCGGTTATCCCGAACCAATGCGAGAGTTTCTGCGAAGTAACCCCGGTTTGCAAAGCCGTTTTACGCGGTTTATTACGTTTGAAGATTATTCGGTGCAGGAGATGTGCCAAATTTTCGAGAAATTCTGCAACGACAACGAATACAACCTGACACCGTTTGCACTGATCAATGCGTTTCTGCTGTTCACGATCGCACGATCGCGACGCGATGAAACTTTCGGCAACGCACGCTTCGTACGCAATGTTTACGAGATGGCCGTTTCCAAGCATTCAAGCCGCATTGCACGAATGGCCGTCGTGACCCGTGAGGCACTTTCCGAACTCAACGGCGGCGACATTCCTCATGAGATTCTACAAGACTTCGCCCCCTCCGCCATCGACGTGACCGGCAGTCGTTGGCAATTCAAGTGTCCCGGTTGCGGCATCGTGTCCGTCGGCAAGGCAAAACTGCTCGGCAAGACAGTGCAGTGTAAATGCGGTCGTCAATTCGCATTCCCATGGTGGTTTCCGGTTGTCGAAACGCTCGTCGGACTCCCGCCGGAACTTGCCAAAGAATGCCAAGCCGTTGGTATCGTACAATAGTCAGGCCGACATCAACGATTCACATCGCAATCAGGTAAGGTCCTGTTGAATTGCGTGGCATCGTCATCAGTAACGGCTGTTCACCATACGCTCACTCTTTTCATATTTTTCAAAGTTCTGAGTTCCATGAACCCTTTTCCGGTGATGCGGGTCTCATCCAACGAAAGACGTTTGAGCTTTGTCATCTTGGCGATTATGGAACACCCTTTGTCGGTGATGGCACACATTGCCAAAGAAACAGTTCTTGAAGATTCGGGATCATTGCGACATGTCCTTGTCGTTCCGCGAGTATCCTCTGAACGACGGAAATATATGCCACTCGGTTTCAAGTCGTCGGAAACCATCGCCAGCGATGCGTTGTTATTTGTTCCTGACATCATACCTTTTCACTCAGTCCGTCCCCAAGTTCCACACGCTCCTATCATGCGAAGCCAAGTTTTTTAGCGGTTTTTCTTGGATTTGCGTGGCATTGTTCGCGGATTTCGCGGAGGGTTCG
>Ga0082212_10006299_pt1 | contig 15990 bp, 15 predicted proteins | sample TergutNt197P3_FD_71548 | JGI IMG/M metagenome (GOLD analysis project Ga0082212, IMG submission 71548) | Neocapritermes taracua P3 segment gut microbial communities from Petit-Saut dam, French Guiana - Nt197 P3 | ecosystem: Host-associated > Arthropoda: Insects > Digestive system > Gut ... | reverse complement strand
TGTTCTAGTTATGGCCTGGTCCTGATAGAACTGTTCTGCACCAACTTCCCCGTCTTGGGTGAAGAAGACACGTCGTTGCAGGTGATTGTGATGGAAGTGCTCAACGTTGTTCAAAGACTGATCATAATGAGCCACTCGAAGCACCTGGTCCCCCACCCAGGTCTCAACCCGATCAACTGTCTGGCTTGGCGTTGTTCTGATGCGGTAGCGCACCGTGGAGTCCCCCAACGCAACCTCGATGTAGTCCGCGTGGTTTTGGGCGGCGCTGTGGGGCCCAGACAGTGTCGCAATGAAATCCTCCACACTGAGCGTGCTTGCAGCGGTCCCCCGCCCCGTCACCAGATTGTAGATCCACAGCACCTGCTCCCTAGCAAAACCTAGCCGATCTGAAAAGACGTTGATGTTAGGAGAGATGTAGTCGGTGAAGACATAGAAGTCCTCAACCCAAGCGATGTCGGCAAAGAGCTCTCGGCGGTACTTTTGGGCATACTCCACACCACTCGAGGCCAAGCCTATCGCCTTGTTGATGTTGAAAACGCGCACTTGATCAGGTCACTTACGCGAACTGTACTATCAATCCGCCGTCTGGGCCGCGCTCAATTCGGCTCAGGCAAAGCAACCGCAGGGTGTCCCGGTATACGCGCTTCTTCATCTGCTCAAAGGCATGGAAGGCCTCTCTGCGGTATTCGTATTCAACCTTGTGCTGCGCCATGTTCCGGTCTTGCACCACGGTCTTGAGCTGCTCAAGGAAATCGACCTGCTCAACCCAGGCCACATCGATCGCCTTCAGGAAAACGGCGTTCTGGAACTCAGTGAAGGCTGCGGCACTGCCTAGGAAATCAAGCTTGTCTTGGACCACCTGAGTGAAGATGGTTGACAAGAACTCGACCACTTGGTGTTGATCACCAACGTCAAGAGTGGCGAAGCTAGCAGGGAGATGATAGTTGAGATTGTCGAAAACGTACCGTGTCAGTTGGGTACGAGTGCCCAGAGCCTGAGTGGCACTTGCTTCGGTCAGCACTGTGGCCGCAATTTGCTGTAGATCCGTCAAGGCAAGGGGCTGGCCGGTAATGATCTGGTCGCGCAATTCGTAGACCAGATCGCGTTGCCGCGCCATCGCAATATCGAAGTCTTTTGATAGCTTGCGGGCACCACTGGCTCTTTCCTCACTGGCACGCTGGGCCCGGTTCAACAGACGCCGCATGGTGAATTGAGTAAGATGCTTCTGGCCGACTTTGTGCTGCTTTATCGATCCATACTTGACAAACAAGTCATCTTCAATTGAGGCATAGAATCGGCTGCTTCCAGGCTCACCTTGACGTCCGCTACGGCCCCTAGCCTGCTCCTCCACCCGTCGATTCGGCATTTTCTCAGCGCCAATAATCACCAGACCACCCAGCTGCTTGGCATCATCCTCTAGCTTGATGTCGGTGCCACGGCCAGCAATCAACGTGGCCACAGTGATGGCTCCCTTTTTTCCGGCCTCACGCACCATGGCAGCTTCCTTCGCCTCGCTCAGGGCGTTCAGCAAATTGTGCTCAATGCCGCGATCCAGCAGGTACTGTGAGAATTTGACCGAGCTACTGACCGAGCCGGTCGTCAGTAGGATTGGCCTTTTTGTCTGGCGCATTTCTTCGACAAATTCCAGGATGAGGCGTTCTTTTTGCTCCATGGTGGCCACAACCACATCAGGCTCGTCGATGCGAATAATTGGTCTGTTGGCCGGAATCTGCACTACCCGCGTGCCATAAGACTTCAGGAGTTCATACTCTGAGCCTTTCGCCGTGCCCGTCATGCCTCCCACGGTTTCAAACATCAAGAACAGGTTCTGGTAAGTGATTGAGGCCATGGCCCGGTTCTCCGTGGTGATCTCTAGGCCTTCTTTCGCCTCAATGGCTTGGTGCAATCCACCCTGGAGCTTGTTGCCCTCAAGGAGCCGACCCGTCACTGAACTCAGCAGGACCAGTCTGCCACTAACCACCATGTAGTCTTGCAGCGGTTTGAAGCTGGTCAGCGCTCTGAGCGCTAGGTTGACATGACGGTTTAGCTGGAAGTGTGCGGGATCATAAAGATTCGAGATGTGAAAGAAACGATTGCCAGCCGCAACACCCTCTTCGGTCAGCTTGACAACTCCATCGCTCTGGTCATACTCAAACTCGATTGACTCACGCAGTGTCGCCACGAACTGGTTAGCTAGTGGATACAGGTTCGACTGCACTCGGGGCGAGCCCGAGATGACCAGCGGCATTTGCGCCAAATCCAGCAAGACCGCATCGACCTCATCAATCAGAACATAGTTAAAAGGCCGCAGGTATTTCTCCTCGCTAGTTCCAACCAGGTTGTCCAGGAGGTAGTCAAAGCCGACCTTGTCACTGGTTGAATACACGATGTCGGCGGCGTAGATCGCTTTTTTCTCCCCGGGTGAGAAGTCCACTGTTTCTACCTCCGGCACACCGACCGCCAGACTCAGGCCCATGAACTCGAAGACTGGCCTAAACTCCGCGGCATCGCGGCGTGCCAGGTAGCCGTTGACCGTGACAAGAATGGCACCGCGGCCACTGAGCGCGTTGAGGTACAACGGTAGCGTGGCAGTAAGGCTCTTGCCCTCTCCCGTCTTCATTGCTGCGATATTTCCTTGGTGCATCACAATGGCGGCCAAGACCTGGTTCTGATAAGGGAACTTCCCCACAACGCGCAGGTCTGCCTCCCTGATCGCAGCAAACGCCTCCGGCAGGAGGTGATCGAGTGTCTCGCCTTGGTCAATTCGCTTGCGGAACTGGCGGGTTTTGGCTTGCAGTTCCTGGTCTGTCAGTGCTCGCATAGCACCCTGGTAGGAATTGACGCGCCTAACGAGCCGCTGGTTCTTGGCCTCACTATTCGGCATGATCCAACACCTCCCACAACACAAGAGATTCAAAGCTGAGCTGATCGCACCCAGCGTTGACAAGCTGAACCCAGTAGTGGTGGCACTTGGCTGGGTATTGAAACCGATAGTTTGGCGGGAATAGCACTTGGGACTGTAGTAGCTGGTTCGAGCCGTCAAAGAAGCGCACACAGAAGAAAACACTGCCAGGCGGTGTCGCTTCAAGCGTCGGTTCTAGGCTGTAGGTCTTCCCGTGAAACAGCGGTGGTAGGGCTGGAATGTCCCGCTCGGACTGATAGTCGGTGAACGAATGCCATTGCTGCATCGTTGTGCCGCTTGGCATTAGATTGTTCACTAGCAGTGTTTCACCCGAACCAGACATGGTCAACGCCGTGCCGTGTAGAGATGCCCGGCTGTTGGGACTGCCCCAACCAACGGTCGCTATTTTTCTACTCACGGCTGGCCTGCCAAGTATTCACTCATGACCCGTCTCAATTGGTTGGTGAACCAGGCTGTGACCGAAGGGTTGTCATCATTGTGTCGGCCCTGGTAGCCCCGTGCTATCACTTTGGTTGGTTTGCCGGTTTGCGAACCCAAAAGCGTATAGTAGGCCCTGTCGTCGTAGTCATCTTGCTCCATGTATGACATTAGTATCTGGGTGTCACCAAACCCAGGACTACCGTTCCACCGTTCGATCAGCTCCCCCGTGAAGGTGTCAACGCTGTCCGTCTTGTTCCAGAAGTTAACTATGTCGAAAATGGTAAAGAAATCGTTTGGACGCACCAGCCGGCCGCGTTTGGCCACATAACCCAGGTCAATGATCGGCTTTCCGGCCACGATAGCCAGAGCATTGAACTGTGATCCGTAATACAAGGCGCCGAAGGCGCCCATAGCTAGACCTGAGAAAATGGCGTCTCTTTCAGAGAACCCCTGAGAGTCGACTACCTGGTGGATCACTTGCCTCAGCTGGCCTTCAAGCTGGTCGCTGCCAAGGTAGAACCGGCCTCCCTCCAGCCGAGGATCGCTCACCAGGAGGAAGGGATGGTCCAGTCCAGCCATCATGTGGTAACCCTCAAAGCCTTCGGTTTGCCGGAAGCCACCAAAGTAGACAATCAGTGGGGGTCTCAGGTTGCCCGGGTGGAAATAGTAAAACAGCTCTTCGCGCTGGCTGTCGACAATTCTTTCGCCACCTGGCAGGAATTGGCCCAGACCTAGCCTGGAGTGGCGGTAGTGAATGGGGCCAACTTTGACCAGACCGTTGCCCTTGGCGAAAACCGAACACGACAGATAGCCACTAGTTGGGTGTGAAAAGATGACCGGCTCGGCTAATTCAGCCTGGGAGTAGGTCGCCTGATGCGCAATGACATCCGCAGTGCCACTCTGGATCAGTTGAACCACCAGCTCTATCTCGCAGCTGGGTCCCTTGATGAACTCCGGCCACAGCTCCAAGACTCGGTGGCTCTCGTAAGGGATGTTCTGTTTCCACACGATCAGCTGGTGAAAGCCGCTCTCAAAGCTGATGTTGGTCGCCAGGTAGCAATTGCCTTCATACCAGGCGTCAGCCTTGTGCAACGGTGAGACCAGGGCCTTGCGGATGGGGAGCTTTTGGCCAAACTGCTCCTCGAAATATCTTGCTGGCAGGCCATTGGTGAACTCTTGTCGGTCTTCTAGACTCTCAAATAGCGCCACTTTTCGCTTGAAATAAGTCTGATAGGTGCTATTGAACTCCCCCACCAAGCTCTGCGCCACGACCAGTCTGTATGGCAAAACCAACGAATCGATGGCCTGCAGTTTGGCCAAATCGCAAAAGGCGTCAAGGATGGTTATCTGTGGCCGGTCCAGAAGGTTCACATCAAAGGCGGCTTCCTGGTCAGCATCGACGTACTGCCACTCGACCTCCGCTGGTATTTGACATGAGTCTGACCAGTCATCATGCCCTATTTGAAGGACCTGCATGCGTCACCGCCTCCCTGATCAGTTCCCACCGATTCAACACTTGCGGGGCGCTAAAGAGATCCTCTAGGACCCTGCATTGCACAAGAGACCGGTTCCAATGCTCCAACCCTGATAGAAAGTAGTCCAAAGCGGTTGCTAGTTCGGAGCTGTCACTAATCGTGTAACCGTTGATCAGGTGCGTGCTGAGCTCTTGGGCGCAGCGGTTGATCTGGGGCACACCCGCATTGACCGCCTCAGCGGCAAGGCGATGGTTCACCGATGAGCCCAGGTCTACTAAGACCCGTGTTTTGGCCATTGTGGCAATCAGCTCCGCCTCCTGGTCAATCAAGACCAGTTGGATTGTCTGTTCAGGGCCGTTGGACATGCCGACATCAACACTCAACAAGGCATCTTGGTCGCTTAGCCAAGCGTCTGTATCAAACCGCCTGTAGCCCGCAATGACGGTTTTAAGGCATTGGAGGTAGTCAAGTTCCTGGGAGCGGAAGGTGCAGATAAGCAGCTTGGTGCGCTGTTCCGCCACTAGCTGTGTGGCCATGTTGGCGATTGCGGTGTCGAGTTCAACTGCGCTGATGCTGTCGGCAAAAAGGGCAATGTAGACGGTGGACTCATTCGCGCTGGCTCCAAACGTGGCCCGCCGCTCCAGCGGGTAGATTGACAGCGTTGGTAGCTGAGTCCACCTTTCCGCCTGATCCGCAGGGGTTTCGCTGGTCGGCTGAATGACGTCTGAGAAAACTGCCGCTGCCCGGTTCAACAAGGCTCCAGACACGTTGGTGGGTCGTGACTGGGAACGGGACAGGACCAGTGTCTGGTTGCCGAGAGATGACGCTACAAGTTCGTTGTGCTGGGCTGAGAGAGCCAGCACCACCGTGTCTTCGGTGTCACCTTGGCCGCTCAGCGCTGCGGCCAGGAACTCAAGGATCAAGCTTTCCCAGCTTTCGTAGGACTGATTGAGAAATTGGTTGTTGAGGTTGTTGACAATTTCAACCCGACCAGAGGGCACGTCTTCGCTGACAACCACGTCCCCACCTTGCGAGAGGTAGTACTGGGTCATTGGTTGACCGTCTTCGCCATGAATCAGAACGCTTGAAACAAAGCCTCTGTCGTCGAACACTCGCTCAATAGTCGGCATACCATCACCGAAGTAGCGGATTGACTGGAGGGTTCCTTCGCGTGCCAGGTAGACTCGCGCATAGACCTCAGTCCCGCGCATCGCGGTCACGATGAACGGGTTGAAGAAGAAGCTGATGTCTTCCGGCCAATCCAGGGCAAGAAAGTCAAGGGGTTGAGCGTAGTCGTTGTCTAGTCCCTGAACCTGATCGAAGAATGACCAATAGGGCACATCGAAGATGTGCTGGTTGTGAAGGAATCGCCTAAGGCTAGGTGCGTAGTTCAGGACAACTAGGCTGGCCGTTTCAGTGCCTTGGCTGAACGACTTGACTTGGGTCACAATGTCATCAGCCGGTGAGTCCAAGGCGCTTTGGAACCACACTCTGTCTGTGGAATACCAGGGGCGTTCAGGGTTGTACCAGGCCGGAACGAAGTGGATCATGCAACGGCCCTGCCTGGGGTTACGCCTAATGTGAAGGAGTACTTTCTCCCTATCATGGTGTCTGCTATTTCCTCGTTCAGCAACCAAAGCAGGCTAAGCAGAATCATCAGGGTTTGCGGAGCCGTCAGCACAAATTGCAGATCAGGGTACCTACCAATGTAGTACAGAGGCAGGCCGGTCAAGACCACCAAGAACACCCCGCTCAACGCCGACAGCAAGGTGACTCTTGACCTAATGAATTGCCGCGTGGCCTGGCCTGGGGGCACGTAATCAAGGTATTCACCGCTGTCTTGCATCCGCATAGCGGTCTGTTTGGGGTCAACCGTGAACAGTCCAAAGAAGATGGTCAGAGCGAAAAGTAGAATCAGGTATGAGGTGAAACCAACAGGACTGCTTAACCCCCACATAGAGAGGAACCGATAGGCACCAGTGGAAGCTCCCGGTACTAGCTGGCTGGTCGCATTGACCACGAACTGTGGGATGGCGAGCAGCGCCGCCGCGTACATGATTGGCGAAGCGCCAGCTGGGTTCAGCTTGATCGGTAGGTAAGACACGCCCATGAAGCCGTTGTCGATTGAGACCTTGTTGATGTGGAGCCGCATTTCGGCATTACCCACAAACACTCCGACCAGCACCACGCCAATGCAAGCAACAAGCACAAACCAAAGCACACCTGTGTACTGGCTGTTGGCAACTGTGGCAGGCAGTGCTCCAAGGTTCCCCATCACTGTGATGATGATCTGGTAAAAGATGAACATCGTAATGCCACCCAGGCCAAAGTTCTCATTCTGCTTGGCCAGCCACGCCACCAGCACAGCACCACCGGTCAGAATCAGCACAACGAAAATCTGGACAACGACTCGCTGGGAAAGCGGCCCCCAAGTCATTGGGTCAACTGTGTACATGGCCATTAGGCTGATTGATTGAAATACCGCCAGTATCACCATGAGGGTATTGCGGGCTCGATCTACAGTCTTTTCAGGGATTTTCCGCCCCCGGGCGAACCTTCCTATGAACAAGAACCGCCACAAGATGGCAGCCCCCATCCAGGGTCCCAACCCCAGAGAGAACACCGAGGGGTAGAAGAAGTTGCCACCGGTGAAGACGTTGGCAGCGTTAAGCAGCCCCTCCCCACCTGCACCTTTGCCCGTAGCTGTGCCGTAAAGAAAGGGAATGTGGATGTTGCGGCCAATCAGGAAACACATGAGCAAAAGGGCTGTCCACGCCACCTTTGTCCTCATGGAGGCGTACTTACCTTCGCGAAGCTGTGCCACGCTACATCCCTCCCTCCTTCACCAATCGCCATGCTGGTCATGGTTGGTCACCGAAAATGTTCAGCGAAGACAGCAACGATCCATTTTGAGTGTCCTGCTGCGGCTCTGCCGGAACCGTGGATTCACTTCGCAGATAGCTCGAAGCCGCCGACATACTCTCTAGCATGGAATCGCCAACTGAGGATTCCGAATCGCTGGCCGTGAGAGTTCCACTGACCGACTCAAAGATCACCGTGGAGTCTGAATCGCTGGTTGAATCCGCTTGCAATGGGCCCCTCCGCGCCAACTCAGATTCTTGGGCCAACTCAGACTGACTGACCGACTCAGACTCACTAATCGACTCAGATTCACTTACAGAAGCTGACTCGGGCTGACTGGCCGCCACCGACTGGGACTCACTGTTCGACTCTGACTGACTGAGCGACTCTGACTGACTGAGCGACTCAGACACCGACCCGCTGTTCGACTCAGACACCGACTCACTGTTCGACTCTGAGTCAACTGCGGAAGAGGACTCGGTAGCGCTGACCGACTCAGATTCACTTACCGAATCCGACTCACTTACAGAAGCTGACTCGGACTGACTGACCGACTCCGACTCACTAGCCGAATCCGACTCACTTACAGAAGCTGACTCGGACTGACTGACCGACTCCGACTCACTGGTGAAGGCAGATTGCGAAGCGCTTTGACTCACAGACGCACTCTGGCTCAGCGATTGGCTTTGACTTTCAGAAATACTCTCACTGGTTGATGCATACTGACTATTACCGGGCGGGACACTTGAAGAGATGAAGATCATGTTCGGGGTCCCAAGTGGGATTGAATATGATCCAGCACCCCACACCGTTATGGAGAACAGGGTATATATGTTTCCGTTCTTGGCCCAGAAGTCAAGCACCGTGCCTGGTGGCACGGTGCTGTCGGCCTCTATGATCCAATCTCCAGAACCGCCTTGAGGTGTGAGAGTGAAACCGGGAGCACCGTATCCAGCCAGATTGGTTGTTGTTGGCGAGTTGGATGGGATTTGGGTGCCGCTTGGACGGACAACCGAAGAGCCCACTTGCGAACCAATTACGCTGTTGCCGCCGTTGCCCACAATCGCGGTGCTGACTGACTCAGAAAGGCTCTGAAAGACGCTCTGGCTGGTAGATGCCGATGCGCTAGCTAAGGCGTCAGCGCTGAGCGCTGCCACCTCCGACAAACTAGCCGACTCGCTCGAGGTTGTCGCAGCTGAAGCCTCTGCCGACTCACTCCCAGAGGCACTCTGGCTCTGTGCCACCACCTCCGACAAACTGGCCGACTCACTCGGCGTTGTCGCAGCCGAGGCCGCTTCCGACCCTGGCGTATTGGCAAAATCACTGGTGCTCTCAGAAGCTAGTTCGGCCGTCGATTGAGCTGCCGAATCACTAGTGGCCCCGGCACTGCCAGGGGCAAGGGCAACGCTGCCGTCTGTGGCCAAGGTGTGCAGGTTTGCAGCCGTGATGTCGTATGAGACGGGCGTGATGTCGGTCATGAGCTGCTGTCCTTCCTCGACATACCAATCTAGGGCAAAATAGGCCTTTCGGAGCCGTCGCTAGTCAGTTTTTTCCGGGCGCCTGATAGAGAGACGAGCCTGTCAGCCTGGCGGGATGTGGCCTAGCAGCCGAACCATGTGCCAGTGGTTCTTGTCCCCTATTCGTTGGTATTCCATCTGGTCAACCACCGCCTTGGCAATGGCCAGTCCGCGGCCACCTTCGGCATCTTCATCAGGCATTGCGCTGCCCTCAGTGGGCACGAATGACTGGCCTGTGTCATCTAGATCGGCCTCGATGTGGTCGTGACTGACTCGGATGGTGACTTCCCATTGGACCTTGCCGACGGGGCGTCCGTATTGGATCACGTTGTTGGCAAGCTCAAGAATGGCTGTCTCAAACAGCTTGACATCCATCGGATTGATTGAGGGGTGTTCACCGGCCGCCTGCTCCAAGAGATCGTGGACATTGTCCAGCTGATCGGGCGAGGCTAAGCCCTTCAGCACGTAACTCTTGTCTTCCGGTACATCATCACCAGTCATGGAGTGCCTCTTCAACCGTGGTGTAGGGAGTCAAGATGCGGTCAAGGTTGGTCAATTTGAGCACCGCACGCACCTGGTCACCGGCGCCGGTGATGCGTAGGTCGCCGCCTGCCTGTTGCGCCGACTTCAACCCGCCAACCAGCGCGGCTAGCCCCGATGAGTCAATCAAATCAACCGCCTGCAGGTCCACGATTAGACGAACCCGTCCAGCGGCCACCAGCTCATCGATCCGGGCTTTCACCGGCGGTGCCCCAACCAGGTTGAACTTACCTTCGGGGCTAAGAACCACATATGTTTTCTGGTCCACTTCTTCAAACGACATCAGTTAGTACTCCTTTTCTTTCGAGTTTTTTTCGGGCGTGGTGTTACCCTTCCCAACGCTCACGGTTCGTCTCACGGCCAGCGCCGTAACGTCATCGTCCGCCACTTTGGAGACTGCAAAATCAACAATCATGTCAACAATTTGGTGGCAGCTCAGTCCTGGATCCAAGATGTAAGGCAATCTCGCTTCCACCTCATCAAACGAATCGTCAAGCACATCAAAGACTCCGTCAGACACAACCAACAGCAGTTCATCTTTAGCCAAAACATCCGTGGCTTTTTCCCAGGTTTCATCACGCGAAATACCAAGCGGCATGTAGCTCTGCTCAAGCCGCCGGTAACCCCGCTGCGAGGCTATGATGGCCAGGCCGTGACCGGCATCGACGTACTCAAGCTGCCCGCTGGCCGGGTCCAGCCTGCCAACCCAAAGCGTGGTAAACCGGTTGTTGGCCTCAAGGTCTCTTTGGGTGGTCATTAGGGTACGTTCGATTGCGCCGCTCACGTCGGTGTACTGCGAGTGGCCGTGCAACACCGCCCGCACCTCAGAGGCGATAAGGGCGGCGGCCAGCCCCTTCCCCATCACGTCGCCAAGGGTCACCTGGAGGCGCTGGCCGACACTGTCTGGACAGTTTACAACGAACCAGTCGTAGTAGTCCCCGCCGGCCGCCCGCGCAGGCTGGACACGACCGGCAATTTCAACACCAGCTATGTCCGGCGCCGATGTCGGTCGCATCAGTTTTTGGACCTGCCCCGCCAGATCCATCTCTTCTTGGGCGGCCAGCTCGCGTTCCAGCAACACCCCTAAGTCGGACAGCATCTCGCGTTGTTGGTGGCCCAACGTGCGCGGCGTTAGGTCCAAGATGCAGAGCGCTCCTACGTTCTGACCGCTCTGGCCGCGCACCGGGACACCGGCATAAAAGCGCAGCCGTGGCGAGTCGGTGACTGAGGGGATCTGGGCGAACCGGTCGTCTTCACGCAGGTCGTGAACCTCTAACAATTCGTCTTGTTGGACCGTAACCTGGCAGATGGAGTCCTCAATGGCGGCCGTCCCCTTTGGTAGGCCCACGGTTGCCACCGAGAATTGGGCCTCGTTTCCAATCAGGTTCAGCTCAGCAATCGGTGCGCCGAAAATGGCCTGTGCCAAGCGCACAATTCTGTCGAAACGGCCCTCTGGCAAGCCCAAAGCAAGGACTTCGGCTTCCTGGCGGCCGGGGCCTGGGGGCATTCGCACTAGACCACCTCACTCAGCTAGCGCGTCTAGGATGGGCTCAATTTTGAGCACCGAGAGGCGAATGGCTGACCACCCAATCCCCAGCGCAGTTTCACGGTTTGTGACCAGCACCACCGCCGCTTCCTTGTGGTTAGGCAGCACCATCATGAAGTGGATGGTGTGGCGCGTAGTCATCTGGACCTCTTCAATGAGGCGTTCGCTAGCCTGTCCCCGGCTGTGCGCAATCAGATCCTCGATCTGACGAACCGTCTGGCCGCGAAACATGTGCACGGCCGCGCTCGCCACCGCTTCGAGAGATTCGCGGGTGAAAGACGGCACCAGATGGGCCACCCCAAGCAAGGCACCTGAACGCAGGTCGGCAACAGCACAGCCCAGGGCGCCTTCGACATCGGAAATGACTGACTGCATCACATTGTCAAGCGGGCTCATGCGGCATACCGTAGCACTCACAGGCCCCGCAATTCCCAAAGTAGCTCAACCGATTTTTCTGAACAAAGTTGCGCTGGGCGCTGATCCAGATAAGACCCAGCCCTAATCCTTTACAAGGAAGCCTGGACCGGGCTCTCCACTGCTAGAGTGCCGAAATGGCTTATGCAAGCAAAACGGTCGCCTCTTCACTGGTTTTTCTGATCTTGGCTGGGATGGCATCGCTGGGCGCCTGCGCCCAGTCCCCTGCCACTACATCGCCAACGGACGCCGCAACGCCGCCAAGCACCTCCGATGAAGAGGCACAACCTTCCGATCCGGAGGAAGGCGCAACCGAACCGGAGGAAGGCGCAACCGAACCAGAGGAAGGTGAGCCCAATTCGGACTCTGGCCAGACCGGCGGCAGCTTGACAGGCCGGTCCGTCTTCTTTGCCCACATGTCTGTTGGAGAAAACATAGTTCACGGCATTGAAGCCATTGATCCCAGCATTGACATCATGTGGTGTGACGATGCCGGCACCCCAGGCCTCACGGAGTGCACGCTGGGCTACAACGGCGACCCCCTCCAGAAGCTAACCGAGTTTGAAGCCATGATGGATGCGGACGGAAATCGCTCCCAGATTGCCTTCATGAAATTCTGTTATTCAGATTTCCAACCTGAAATCAGCCCCGACGCTGTTTTCGACACCTACGTGGCGACATTCAACGAGCTTGAAAAGCGCTACCCAAACGTCACATTCATCCACGTCACTGCACCCTTGAGCGCTGCAGAAGTATCTTGGACCAACGACCTCCAAGACACCTTCAACACCAAACTGCGCGCCCAGTACGGCTCGCTGGTCTTCGATTTGGCAGACCTTGAATCGGCAGGCACATCCGGCACGCCGACCCTATCTTTGGACGGTGTTTCCCCGGCCATGGCTGAGGAGTTCAGTGAAGATGGAGGTCACCTCAACGCCGCAGGGAGCTACGCCATCGCCGAAAAACTGCTTGACTTCTTGCGCCAAGTGCCCCTGAAGTCCTAGAGGGCAACCGCCAGCGATTGAGTGCTGGCCAGGGCCGCTAATCTGGGAGGCACAACTCTAGGTTTTGGAGGACCAAATGACGGACATTCCCGCCAGTGCAGTCGCAGTTGTCATTGTGGACATGCAGAACGGCTTTTGCCACCCGAATGGTTCATTCGCCCAAGTGGGGGCTGACGTGTCTGGCACCCAGGCCGCCATCCCCGGCTGTGTCCGTCTAGTGGACGCCGCCCGCCAGGCTGGTGTTCCGGTGTTCTTCACCAGGGCTATCCATCAGCCGGGGCTGACCGACTGGAAAGTGCTCAGCGAACTGCCAATGTTCGCCGGTCTGAAGCAGATCGGATCTTGTGAGCCGGGCACCTGGGATGCCCAGCTGGTCGACGAACTAACCGTCGCCCCTGGCGAAAGGGTGATAGACAAGTCCCGCTTCAGCCCGTTTGTGGAGACCGGCATCGAAACCCAGCTACATGAACTTGGTATCGAAAACCTAGTGGTTGGCGGGGTGGGCACCAGCGCTTGTGTGGAGTCTACGGTGCGCGATGCCGCACAACGCGAGTTCCGTACCTTCGTTGCGGCCGACGCCTGCGGAGACCTTTCCGCTGAGGCGCACCAGAACTCCATCCAGATCATGGGCTCCATGTTTGGCTGGGCCACCACCACCGATGAGGTCCTAGCTGCCTGGAACTGACCACAGCCGTAACAACCAAACACTGACCTCCACTCCAACCAGTTCTGGATACCAAAACGTCTTGACCGAATGCCTCGACCGACCTGATCTACCTGTCTGCACGGTTAGTGCAGTTATCTGTTCGTAGTGTGCTAACCTGAAGGCATGGACGAGACACTCATACTTGACCCGGAGGAGGTTCGCGCCAATCCGGCAGAGGTCGGCCTTGCCCAGCCAAAGTGGGCCGAACAACTGCTTGCCGTTGTAAGAGAGGCCGCGGGAGAAGGCCAAATGATCAGTGTGAGCACCCGCATGAAGACCCTGACCCCAGCGGAGATGGCTGAACGGATAGGGGTGTCTAGGACAACGATCTCGCGTCGGATTGCCGAAGGGCAGATCAAGGCTCTGAAAGTTGGAAACCGTCATCGCGTTCCGGTGGCTGAATATGATCGATTTCGTCGCGAATTTATGAAATCGGTTGCAGAGCATTACGCGGCTGACCTTGAAGCTGATTTGTCTGGTGATGACTGAACCAGCGCGGGTGTTCGTCGACGCGAATGTACTGGCCAGACCGGTTACCAGAACCCTCTTGATCGCTGGAGCGCCCGAAAGTAACTTCAGGGTGATGTGGAGTCAGCATGTTGAACAGGAAGCTGACCGGCTAACACTCGTTTCGACCTACACGCCGCGATCGGACGTCAACATCCGCGCCTATTCGCTGTAAACACTGGTCTTTTTCCTGGGATCATGCCTGCGCCTTCACCGCATGCTGCTCCAAGGATTGAATTCCGGGGCAACAGATGCGTCGCATGTGGCAATACGCTGCCCGGTGAGGCGGCGCTAACCAACCTCGGTGCATGCCCCTTGTGTGTTACTGGCGGTTGACCACACCGGCGTTTCGATCACCCCGGCTCGTTCATATGTCACTGCTTGAGTAAGAATCTCTGGATTCTCATGACAGAGCATTTTTTCTGGATTGTTGCGGAGTTCAGGCCAAAGTTCATTCGGACGGCTAGTTCGCCCAAGCCAGTGCCGACTTCTCCTGAACCCAGGACCATCCAAGTCTGTGTCCGTCTGGCGGCCGCCGCCCATCGCTAGTTCCGCACCTTCGTTGCGCCGACACCTACGGAGACCTTTCCGCTGGGGCGCACCAGAACTCCATCCAGATCATGGGCTCCATGTTTGGCTGGGCCACCACCACCGATGAGGTCCTAGCTGCCTGGAACTGACCTAACAGCCCTACCGGATCCATCCAATTGCGAACGCGCTGCGTTCGTAGTCTGGTGGACCTCACGCTGGCCACTGTCAATACCGAGCGAATTTTTACCCATCTTGGCTAAACGAGTTTTGACCCCCTTGGGACCTATGGTTTGCACGCCCGGCCATACCGCTAGCATCCATTCACTCCAGAACCCCAAGACCAGCCCATTCAGCCTTCATGGCGAGTCCTCACCAAAGCAGGTACTTTCCCGCCGAGTCCTTGCCGATGTGCAGTAATTCCTTTGCTGATTTGCGGTCCATTAGAGCAGCACCGCCTCGCGCAAGATGTCGTTGTCAATACCTGTCTTCAGACTGCCGTAAGAGACCAGGTCAATTTGGCGGCCAAGGATTTGCTCAATGAGTCCCTTGAAGCGGATGAAGGTGAAAGAAGACGTGCCTGGCGGCGCCTGGACCAGTACGTCAATGTCAGAGTCTGGCCGGGCTTCGTGGCGCGCAACCGAACCGAAGACGGCAAGACGGGTAAAGCCATTGTCCGCAGCCAACACCCTTAGGACTGGCGCAGCCGCTTCCATCAGGGCTTCAGGTTGAATCTTGTCCATGGCAGGGGACGCTGCCAGTTGCTGGCTGACCGCTGGCTGAGTAATGCCTAAACGCTGGGCAATCTGGCGCTGGCTCATACCTGATGCCACCATGGCACGCAAAGCCAAGTAGCGGCTCAACCGGGCAGCTTGTTCACCACGCCGGGCATCTTGGTACACAGCCGACAAAGACATAAGGCAAGCTTATCGGATGTGGAGCAGTCCAGGGAAGCCAGCGCCACCCTGGCTGTTAGTGTGGAATCACCATGTCGCTAGACGTTCATTTCAGGGAAGGAAGAGCGATGGAGTCGCGTGATCTGACGGGTCAGGTTGTGGCCATCACAGGGGCAAGCTCAGGCATTGGCCGCGAGACAGCCCGGGCACTAGTCAAGGTCGGGGCCAAGGTGGCGTTGGGGGCACGCCGGGCTGAGCGCCTAGAAGCCTTGGTCGCGGAATTAGGTGCAGACAACGCTGTAGCCGTTGTCACCGATGTCACCAAGCCGGACAATTTGAGGGCACTGGTCGCCGCGGCCACTAACAAATGGGGCCGCTTGGACGTCATGGTAGCCAATGCCGGCATCGGTGCCTATGGCGGCATCATGGACGCCATCGACGCTGAGTTAGCTCAGATGATGGACGTCAATGCCCTTGGCACGGTCTGGGCTGTGCGCGCCGCCGTCCCAGCCCTGCGAGCGGCTGGCGGCGGCGACATTGTCATAGTGTCATCGGTAGCCGGGCTGCGCAGTGACGCCAACGAGGCGGTCTACGCCGCGACCAAGTTTGCCCAGTTGGGCCTGGCTGACGGCGTCGACAAAAAGCTTCGCCC
>Ga0082212_10006298_pt1 | contig 15993 bp, 13 predicted proteins | sample TergutNt197P3_FD_71548 | JGI IMG/M metagenome (GOLD analysis project Ga0082212, IMG submission 71548) | Neocapritermes taracua P3 segment gut microbial communities from Petit-Saut dam, French Guiana - Nt197 P3 | ecosystem: Host-associated > Arthropoda: Insects > Digestive system > Gut ... | reverse complement strand
TAAATCCGCCACCAACTTCTTAAGACGAATATTTTCTTCCTCCAGACTTTTGAGCCGTTTGGCTTGGTCTACTCTCATCCCGCCATACTCTTTTCTCCAGCGGAAATAGGTTTGGTCTGTAACCTCTATCCTACGGCAGACTTCGGCAACTGTTGAGCCTTGATTCATCATGATTTCAGCTTGCCGTAACTTACTGATGATCTGCTCCGGTGTATTTGCTTTCCTTGGCATATGCCCCCCTTCATTTTTAGCCCAATTTATTGTACTATCTTACTTGGTACTAACATTACTTTTGGACTAGTTTTCGGGGGTCAGGTCAGCTTGTTGACCAAGTGAGCGTGCATGAACAGAGTGATGAATGCGGTATTCGGACACAGACAGTACAAATCAAGTACAACTTTGTAGGGTGTATAAGCTTAAACTAGGCTCCGCCAGCTTTGAAAAGACGAAAATCAAACTGGCTCTTTATGAACTGGCGGAGGGAGTGGGATTCGAACCCACGACCCCGCTCACGCGAGGCAAGCGCTTAGCAGGCGCCCGCACTAGGCCACTATGCGATCCCCCCCAGTTTGGTATGCACTACTATATCATAACAGGGTATGCAACTCAAAAGATTACGGGAGGAGTTTTACTTTAACGATGCTCCTTACAGGCTCAAAAACTAATGACATTCATGTGCTCAAGCAATATCTTAATTCCGAGCAATACCAAAATGATTCCACCGACCAGTTCAGCCTTCGGCTTGAATCTCACGCCGAACATATTCCCCACCATAACCCCAAAAGCCGAAAACGCAAATGTAATGCACCCGATTAATACAACAGCCGAAAGAATACTGACCTGCAAAAAGGCAAATGACACCCCCACAGCCAAAGCATCAATGCTTGTGGCAATCGCCAAAGGCAGCATTTGCGCCGGTCTCATGGTATCATCCCTTTCGCCTGCCCGTTGTATGACAGGCTCACCATCACGCTTAAGGCTCATCAGTATCATTTTGCCGCCAAGAAAGCCCAGTAGAACAAATGCCACCCAGTGATCAAACGCTGTAATCTTTTCGGCAAACAGAGACGCCATAAAATAACCGATTAATGGCATAACAGTCTGAAAAACACCGAAGTACAAGCCGACCATCAGCGCTTTGGACACACGTTTTTTGCCCGCAGCCAAGCCAATGCATATTGCCGCCGCAAAAGCATCCATTGAAAGCCCGACAGAGATAAGAAGCAGTTCTATTACACTCATCATTATGCTCAATACGACCCAGCGGCAAACAGTTCCGGCACGATATGGTTACCGCAGGTAAAATGCCATGTGGTAAATGTGTGCTTATCGCTGACAATTGGGACAAAAGTATGTGCCGCGCTGACGCACCACAATACGCTCAATCGCCTCACCGCATACAAAACAATTTTCATCCATGCGATGAGCTACCATAAAACCATCCTGAGCTTTACCTTTAGCCCCATCCGGATGAAAATAATTTGAAACGCTGGCCCCACCGCTTTCAATAGCCTTGCTCAACACATGCCTTATTGAGCCGTGTAATCGTTCGATTTCCGGCATAGACAGACTACCACCCTGCCTAAGCGGATGAATACCAGCATCATATAAGGCTTCATCGGCATACATGTTGCCTATCCCCGCAATCAAAGACTGCTCCACCAGTAATACCTTTACAGGAATTCCCTTGCTTTGCATTACAGCTTCCAGATGCCTTACAGTGAACGCATCGGACATCGGCTCCGGCCCCAGCTTTAACAATGGGGAATCATCCCCCAAAACCAGCTGAAATTTGCCAAATTTACGTGGGTCGATGAAAAACATCTTCAGCCCGCCATCCAAATGCACCACAGCACGGGTATGCTTGGTAGGCAAAGTCCCATCTTCGCCTACCAAAAATGAGCCCGTCATGCGCAGATGCACCAATAACACGTCTGCGCCATCCAATCGCAGAATCAAATACTTTCCACGCCTGTCCAGCTTCTCAATCACCCTCCCCGCAACACGCCTGTTAAATTCATCCATAGAGGGTGATAGCAGCGTCCTTGCCCATAAAAACTGCACCGACTGTATGCGGCGCCCGACAAGCAGCGGCGTGAGTTGTTTTTTGATAGTTTCAACTTCCGGCAACTCAGGCATAATTCCTAAACTCCTATTGCATCAGGCCCCACGTGTGCCCCACTTTTATATCCACCTGAACAGGAACATCCAATTTGATGGCATCCTGCATCAAATGCATCACAATATCCCGCATGATTGGCAATTCCTCCTGCGGCACCTCAAAAATCAACTCATCGTGCACCTGAAGTATTAGCTTACTCAACAAACCGCGCTGCGCCATTTCCTTATCCAAATGCAGCATGGCTACCTTGATGATATCAGCCGATGTACCCTGCACCGGCATATTGATGGCCATACGCTCAGCAGCTTCGCGTATCATGCGATTATGCGAGTTAATTTCCGGAATATAACGCCGCCTTCCCAATATGGTTTGCACGTAACCTAACCGACGCACCTGCTCTTTGGTTTTATCCATATAAGCCCGCACGCCCGGAAATCTGTCAAAGTAAGATGCTATGAATTTCTCCGCTTCGCTACGGGAAAATTCCGTGGACTGTTCCAGCCCATAACCACTCATGCCGTAAATCACGCCGAAGTTAACCGTTTTGGCCAAGCGGCGCATATCCCGTGTAACATGCATTTGCTCAACATTGAACAAATGTGCCGCCGTAGCACTGTGCACGTCCTCTCCGCGTTCAAATGTATCAAGCAAAGCCGCATCCTGCGACAGGTGTGCCAGTGAGCGCAGGTCAATTTGGGAATAATCGCCTGAAAGCAGCACATAGCCGGGTGGTGCAATAAAAGCCTGCCGAATTTCACGCCCAAACTCGCCCCTCACCGGAATGTTCTGCAAATTCGGGTCAGAAGAAGACAACCGCCCTGTTGTCGTACGCGTCTGGTTAAAACTGGTATGCACGCGTCCGGTCCTGTTATTAACCAATCTCGGCAATGCATCAATATACGTAGCCTTAAGCTTATTCAGTTGGCGATATTCCAATATGTAGTCCGCTATTTCGGAATCTTGGCGCAGCAGTTCCAGAACAGATGAGTCCGTCGACCATGCCCCGTGTTTTTTCTGCCCTGTGGGCAGGCGCAGTTTCTCAAACAACACCTCTCCCAACTGTTTGGGAGAGTTTATGTTAAATTCGCATTTTGCCAAGGCGTAAATTTCGCGCTCAAGTGACACAAGCCGTTCTCCCAAACGAGAAGACATCCCCGTAAGCAGGTTAGCATCCAATAGTACGCCACAACACTGCATCTCAACCAATAGCGGCACCAAAGGCAGTTCAACGTCAATAAAAAGCGCCAACAGTTGCTCTTTTTCCAGTTCATCAGCTAAAGGCTGCCGCAAGCGCCCTATTGCATCAGCGCACGAACAGATAAAATGTGCCACCTGTTCCACCATTAGATTGCATACCGGCACACGCTTGGAACCTGTCCCAACGGCTAAGGGTTGTATTTCCATGTTCAGTCGACTCAACGCCAAAGCGGACAATTCCAATGCCTGTTCGCCAAGCAAATGCGCCGCAATCATAGTATCAAATGCAACACCAGCGAGCGGAATACCAGCCTGCGCCAGCATAGTCATGGCAAAGTTGGCATTATGAACGCAGACAGCACCTGGCACGCATAAAAATTCAGATAAAACCCGCCTGACCTCTTCCAGCGACAGTTGCGCTCCGGCATCCAGTCCTGCATGCGTCAGCGGTATGTAATACGCCTCACCCGCAACCGGTGAAAAAGCCATCCCCACCAGTTGGGACGACACAGAATGCAACCCTTCGGAGACTATTTCAAGAGCAAACCTTTTCACGCTGCGCAAACGTGCTGCCAGCGCCAAAAGGGCATCAGATGTTTTGATTGTGTCGTATTTCTTCTTCTCTTCAACAACAGAATAATCTGCCGTAGCAGTTTCAGCCTCAGAAAGCTGTGGAGGTTGATGTGGCGTAGCATCAAACAAATCGCTCCCAGGCAAGCGATCCAGCAGCTTAAAAAACTCCAATTCACGAAAAAGTGCTGCAGCTTTTTCACGGTCAAAATGCGCCGCTTTGGACTTTTCCAAATCCAGCGTCACCGGAGAATGCACCTCTATTGTAGCCAAAACCTTGCAGCGACGGGCTGACTCCTCACCATGGCGCAGCAACTCCTGTATGCGCAGCGGCGACAGATCGTCTATATGCTGATAAATCTCCTCCACACTGCCGTATTGTTGAATAAGTCTAACAGCAGTTTTCTCGCCAATGCCTTTTACGCCGGGTATGTTATCCGACGGGTCCCCTTTGAGTGCCTTCAGGTCGGCAATATGTCTTGGCGGTACGCCATATTTTTGCTCCACCCCGACCGCATCCATCAACACAGCTTCCCCCATCGTGCGCGGATACAGTACACGTACATGTGGCCCAACCAATTGCATGGCATCGGCATCTCCGGTGAGAATAATCGTTTCCAGCCCTTGCTCTGCCGCCTGATGCGCCAGTGTGCCAAGCATGTCATCAGCCTCAAACCCATCCATCTCAAACAGCGGGATTTTGAGATCCAGCACCAGCTGCCGCACACGCGACAGCTGCCCTATCAATTCATCCGGTGTTGCCTGACGATTGGACTTGTAATCTTCAAACATATTATGGCGGAAAGTAGGTCCTTTCTTATCAAAAGCCACCGCATAATGTGTCGGACGCTGCTCGGATATCACCTTAAGCAGCATGGAGGAAAAGCCAAAGACAGCATTCACCAGTTCGCCCGTGCGGCGCACTGAAAGCGGCGGCAGAGCATGAAATGCACGATGCACCACATTATTGCCGTCAACCAATAACAAACGGGGAGCCTTTCTCTCATTCACGGGCTAATTATAGCAGAGCCGCAGGGCAACCATGAGAACTGCGTCTATACAAAATTTTGCACACCCATATTTCATTTCATGCTATACTATCGCCATTATTTGGCAGAGGGAAGCTATGCATACGAAAGATTTTCTTTCAATCGCAGATCTGTCCGGCACTGATTTGCAGCTGTTGTTAGCCGAGGCCGTAGATTTAAAAGCCGGCGGATGGAACAGTGCACTCAGCGGAAAGACTCTGGCATTGCTTTTTGAAAAGCCGTCGCTGCGCACCCGTGTCAGCTTTGAAATGGCCATGCGGGCGCTTGGCGGGGAGGTTTTATATCTCTCTCCCGCCGAGGTGGGTTTGGGCAAGCGCGAATCTGTAGCAGATGTGGCGCGCGTACTGTCGCGCTATGCGGATATCCTTGCCGTGCGCACTTTCAGCCAGCAAACACTGGAGGAGTTGGGCAACTATGCCGATATTCCCGTCATTAACGCCCTATCCGACGAGGAGCACCCCTGTCAGATACTGGCAGACCTGCTCACCATATTTGAGCATAAGGGGACGCTAAAAGGTCTAACCTTGGCTTTTATCGGCGACGGCAACAATGTGGCCGCCAGTTTGGCTCTTGGCTGCGGGCTTGCCGGCATTAATTTCAAAATTGCCTCGCCTGCAGGATATGAATTGAACGGCACTATAGTAGAGCGCGCCATGATTATGGCGGAAACCAGCGGTGCCGAAATCAGATGCGACCACGACCCATATCTTACGGCACAGGGTGCCGATATAGTATATACAGACACATGGACAAGCATGGGGCAGGAGGCCGAAAACACGACCCGCCTGAAAGATTTTGCCATGTACTGTGTGGACAGCGCCCTCATGGCAGTAGCTGACAGGGATGCCATCTTCATGCACTGCCTGCCTGCGCATCGCGGGCAAGAGGTTTCCGATGAGGTTATTGAGAGCCACGCTTCAGTTGTTTTTGATCAGGCCGAAAACCGTATGCACGCGCAAAAAGCCGTGCTGGTAAACGTCATGGGCGGAGCCGGTATACTGCCAGGCTATCGTTAACAAAGAGTCACAAAGTAAACATTAAATCAAACGACTATGTCCGCGATTAAAAATCAAACGCCAAATGAACCTGCTGTTGAAAGCGGCACTCAGGCAGTGCGCCCGCTTGTGGCCATCGTGGGAAGGCAAAATGTGGGCAAGTCTACGCTGCTTAATCGCCTGGCAGGGCGGCGCATCGCCATCGTAGAAGACCTTCCAGGCACCACACGAGACCGCCTGAGCGCCAATGTCAACTGGCTAGGGCATGATTTCACGCTTATTGATACCGGAGGGGTTGAGATCAAGGGAAGTTCTATTTTCAGCGATGATATTAACCGCCAGGTAGACACCGCCATAAGCGAGGCTGCCATCATTCTCTTTTTGGTAGATGCCAAAGACGGCATACTACCATCCGACCAGGACGTCGCCGCAGGGCTACGCCCTGTTAAAGAACGCGTCATTCTCGTAGCCAATAAAGCTGATAACGAAAAAACCGATATTATCTCCGCCGAGTTACACCGCTTTGGCTTGGGAGAACCCATCACTATTAGCGCTTATCACGGGCGCGGTATTAACGACCTCCTAGATGCCGTTTTAAAGCGTCTCCCTCAAGCACCATCCAATGTGGCGGTATCATCTGATAACAACCTTAAAATAGCCATCGTAGGACGTCCCAATGTAGGCAAATCCATGATGCTCAACCATCTTTTAGGACAGGAACGCGTCATCGTCAGCGAAATACCCGGCACCACACGTGATGCCATTGATACAGTTTTTGACTTTGAAGAGCAAAGTATTATACTAATCGACACCGCTGGCATAAAGAGGCGTGGACACCAGGGTGAAGGTGTAGACAAGTACAGTGTTATTCGCTCGCTGGATGCCATTGACCGCTCTGATGTGGCGTTGTTGGTACTTGATGCCGAGGAGTTGGTCACGGCGCAGGACTTGCACGTTGCCGGTTATCTTCAACAAGCTTATAAAGGCATCGTTATCGTAATTAATAAATGGGATTTGGCAAAGAATTTGAATAAGAGTGAAGTCACCAGTTGCGTACGGGCAAATTTTAAGTTCATGAAATACGCTCCTGTGTTGTACACATCCGCCAAGGATGGCAGTGGCATTTCCGACGTCATACCTCAGGCTCTGGACGTCTACCGCGAACGGCTTAAGCGTATTGGTACAGGTGAACTCAACAGCACAGTGCAACAGGTGCTCGCCAAACACACGCCGCCGCATAAAGGCAGCCGCATTCTCAAGTTCCTTTATGTCACGCAGGCAGAGGTCAATCCTCCCACATTCGTATTCTTCGTCAACGACGTCACCCTGATGCATTTCTCCTATCAGCGCTACCTTGAAAATCAACTGCGCAATAATTTCGGGTTCAACGGAACGCCGCTGCGTCTCATCTTCAAAACCAGAGGTAAATAAAAATGGCTGTGCTAAGGCTGCTTCTGGTTATGATTGCCGGTTATCTGCTCGGCTCTATTCCGTTTGGATTAATAGTAAGCAAACTACGCGCCAAGGTAGATATACGCAACTTCGGCAGCGGCCGTACAGGCGGCACAAACGTGTTGCGCACGTTAGGACGTAAGGCTTTCGTCATTGTGGCCGTAGGCGACATACTCAAAGCCGCAACAGCGGTATTGATAGCCAGATGGCTTATGAGCGAACAATTTTTTACAATCGGACATATGCTTATTGGGCCTCCGGCAGCACACGCCATTGCCGGAATCTGTGCCATCATGGGGCATATATTCCCAATATTCGCCCGATTTAGAGGAGGACGCGGCGTAGCCACCTTCATCGGTGGGCTCGCTGCTATCTGCCCGGTAGCGGCACTCTTCGGCGGTGAAGTTCTGCTCCTCGGTGCCAGCATTTCCGGGTTTGCATCGCTTGGTAGCATGATCAGCGTAGTATGCGCCTATCTCATCATGATTCCACTTGTTATTATTTATGGAGTGCCTTCCGAGTATCTGATATACGTGCTCTTCGGTGCTGTGATTATTCTCATTGCGCACCTCGACAACATCAGGCGTTTACTAAGCGGCAAAGAACGCAAATTAAACCAAAAAACAGCACCGGACTCCAGCGTTAATTAAAGGTAATCATTTTCTGTATCAAGAGATAAAGATGGCCAAAACATGCGTCATCGGTACCACGAGTTGGGGCACAACCATTGCCATCATGCTTGCGCGGCATGGCATGGAGGTGTCTTTGTGGGCACGCACTGAAGACGAGGCTGCACACCTGCGTGGCAAAGGTCCGGACAAGCACATTGTTGGCAACGCTGTATTCCCGTCATCACTTAGCGTCACCTCATCCGTTGAGGAAGCTGTTTCCTCATCCGATATTGTTGTGATGGCAGTACCGTCGCAGACCATGCGACAGAATATCAAGCTGGTCAAGCCATACCTCAATGCCCACAAACTAATCGTAAGCGCCGCAAAAGGGCTGGAAATGGGCACCAACAAGCGCATGTCTCAGGTGATTGCCGATGAAATTGCACAAACATACCACAAGAATATCTGCGTCCTGTCAGGACCTAATCTATTCCGCGAAATATTGGATGGATTGCCCGCAGCCGCCGTAGTCGCAGCCCAGAGCGAGACCACTGTCATCAAGGCACAGAAAATTTTCAGCGGACCCAATCTGGCCGTCTATATCAATCACGACACCATCGGCGTTGAGTTGGGCGGCACTCTTAAAAATATTATTGCCTTAGGTGCCGGGATGATTGACGGGCTGGGATACGGCGATAATGCCAAGGCAGCATTTATCACGCGAGGACTTACCGAGATGACCGCATTTAGCGTGGCACTGGGGGCAAGTCCGCTGACCATGTCAGGGCTTGCTGGCATGGGAGACCTTGTTGCCACCTGCTCATCCAATCTGAGCCGCAACCATTACGTAGGCACAGAGTTAACCAAAGGCAAAAAACTTGATGAGATACTGGCATCAATGACAGGTATGGCTGAGGGAGTTACCACTACCGCAGTCGTATGGACACAGGCGCAAAAACTCATGTTGGAAATGCCTATTACTGAGAAAATTTATCTCATCCTGTATGAAAATGCTTCAATACGCGACGTCATTCCTGAAATACTCGGCACCACCTGCCGCCACGAACTGACAGGTCGCCGCTGGAAACTCTTCAGACGCAAGCCGCGCTAGCTTTTCTTTCTCTTTCATATCTGAAATTACATGTATTTTTCTTGCGCGCTGACTATCCTATCTTGGCTATTGACATACCGAGTAAATATTGCGGTATCAGGGGAAATATGATAGAATGATTACATGGAGAATGAATTAAAAACTAATGCGAAATATCTCAGTCCGGAGGAGCAATTCCAGATCCGTAAAAGTATTATCAGGCTTCACAAACAAGGCAGGAAAACCCGGGAGATAAAGGTCGTCCTCGATGTAAGCGAAAGACATGTTGAGTCAATAGTAAAGAAATACAAAGCGGAAGGCTTTTCCGGTATCAGCCTCAAGAAGCGTGGACGGAAGGCGGGAGCACAGCGTTCTTTGTCAGCATGCCAGGAACGGATGATAAGAAACACCGTATTGGATAAAAAACCTGAACAACTGAAACTTCGTGGTTGTATGTGGACACGTAAGAATATAGCTGAGTTTATTGAGCGCACCTGTGGCATTGATATACCGCTTTCCACCCTGGGATATTATCTGGAGCGATGGGGATTTTCTGTACAGCGTCCCACCAGGAGAGCCTATAAACAGAACCCCGAACAGGTAAACAGGTGGCTGAATGAAATATATCCGTCTGTAGCAGCTAAGGCAAAGAGCGAAAAGGCTGATATTTATTGGGGAGATGAAACCGGCGTACAGAATACGTCAGATTACCTGCGTGGATATGCTCCAGTCGGTCAAACACCTGTAGTGCAGGTGGAAGCCAAGAAGTTCAAAGCAAACCTGTTATCAGCTATATCCAATAGAGGGAAGGTAAGATTTGTCATTTATGAGAAGCTGTTGCAGGATACCCTCATTGACTTCATGCGACGCTTGGTACGCGATACAAAACGCAAAGTGTTTTTGATATTGGATAATCTGCGGATACATCATGCCAAGAAGGTTCATCTATGGCTTGAAAAACACAAAGACGAGATAGAGGTATTCTTTCTGCCGGCATATTCGCCTGAGTACAATCCCGATGAATACCTTAACAGTGATTTGAAACGTGAGGTCGGCACTCGCCCCATGCCACGTTCACAGCAAGACATCGTGAGCAACATACGTTCCCATATGAGGTTGTTGCAGTTAAACCCTGAAAAAGTAAAATCTTTCTTCAAAGCCCCGTCAGTTTGCTATGCCTGTTAAACCGCAATATTTAATCGGGGGAGGGATAGATGAAGCGCAAAGCACAGAAAGACAAATTGGGCAACATATATGCCATTCCATTGCCAAATAGAAAGTTCGCTTTTGGTAGAAGTATGGCTGATGCGGATATTGCGATATATAAACATATCGGGGATACAATTGAGGACATCCCAAAAGAAGAAAAATATCAATTTATTGTCGGTGTTTATAAAGATGTTTTAACAAGTGGCGATTGGCCACTTGTTGAAAACAGACCTTTTAAGAACGAAGATGAGTCGTGGCCCCCACCAACATTTATTTGGGATCAGTCCACAGGCAAATATAATCAATATTACAAAGGGCAAATCACTCCATCAACAAAGGCGGCATGTAAAGGACTGGAAAGGTGTGCAGTTTGGGATGCGCATCATATCATTGACAGAATTATGGGTGACGATACATGGCATAAAAAAGCGACTGCTGAATGGGCTTATATTCAACGCCATGGGCAATTAGCTTTTGATGAGTTCACAAAAAATTCATAACGAGTTATGGTGCTTATCACTAAATCAGAAATCAGCAAGCAATGCAAGTGTATATACACACTTGCTCAAAACATAGAGTTTGCGACTCCGCAAACTCTATGTTTCTACTTGTTGGAGCTTCGCCCCAAACCCGCGGCATTGAGAGCAAATTTGAGCATGAATATGATGTGCAGTTTTTGCTGTTTTGGTCTGTTGCTCACCCTACATTTTCACAATTTCAGCAAGCTGTATGAGCAATTCTGAAAGTGGTTCCCACAGTGCTTTATAATCCTGTTTCAATGCTTCAATTTCCTGCTGCTCCACTTGCCCTGTCTTATTAGCATTTACTGCAATCTGGTTCATGTTATTTGAGCATCGCTTTTGCAGCGAAATAAGCTCTCTTATCGGAGATAAATCAACATGCAGCACATATCCTGTGAGCACTATTTTTCTAATAAATGCGCTCATATTTATTGAGCCGATTTCAGCCATACGTTCTTGAATTCGGTCATGCTCAGCCTGCGATACCATCAGAAGAATCGGTACATTTCTAAATCGTCTTGGTTTACTCGATTTTCTCCTTGGCGCGATTACTTCATCTGTTGTTATGTTCGTAGTATTGGTTCCTGTCATAAAATGCCTCCTGTATAGATTGTCGGAAATGAAAAGACACCGCCTAGAAAAATTGACGGTGCCTTTGTTGTGTAGAGCGGCTCCTCTGCTATTTAGCTTTGTTGTACATTGTCAACCATTGCTTACGTCTGTCGTTACAAATATATGTTTTTAGAATAGCCCCTTTACTTTTCCTGTTTCTACGTCTATATCAATACGACGAAATGCTGGATTGGACGATGTGCCTGGCATGAGTTTGATATCTCCTGCCACTGGTACGACAAACCCGGCACCAGCGTAGGTGAGTATATCACGAATAGGCAGTACCCAGCCTTTTGGTCGACATTTGAGCGATGGATCGTGCGATAGCGACAAATGTGTTTTGACCATGCAGGTATACATTTCGCTTGCAAGCGGGTCATTCTCAAGTTTATTGGCTTTTTCGTGTGCTTCATCTGTATAGCTTACCCCATCGGCTCCGTACACTTCTTTGGCGATGGTTTCAATGCGCTTACGTAATGGCAGTTTGTCTGAGTACAGAAATCTGAAAGGACGATCTTCTTTGCATGCATCTACTACCGCCTCAGCCAGCTCGACAGCACCTTCTCCACCTTTTAGCCAGTGTTGTGAAACAGCTATGTGTGCTCCGGCGCTTTCTGCAGCGCGGCGGATGACGTTAATCTCATCTTGGCTGTCTGTGTGGAAGTGGTTGATGCATACAACCGGCTTAATGCCACTCTTTTTGACTGTTTCTAGGTGCGCCAGCAGGTTTTCAGCGCCTTTTTCCACCAGTGCCGGATTTGGTGTTGTGTATGCCTCATCAAGTGCTTTGCCGGGCGTTACTGTTGGTCCGCCACCATGCATTTTGAGTGCACGCACGGTGGCGACTATCACTGCGCAATTGGGCGTTAGCCCTGAAAGATGTGTTTTGATATCCAAAAACTTCTCAAAACCTATGTCTGCGCCGAATCCGCTCTCTGTAATATGGTAGTCGGAGAGCTTAAGTGCGACCCTGTCGGCTACGATGGAAGACTGTCCGACGGCGATATTGGCGAAAGGTCCGGCATGTACCATCACTGGGCGTCCTGCAATGGTTTGCATTAGGTTGGGGTTGGCTGCGCGCATTATCCATGCGGTCATGGCACCATCAACTTCCAAGTCTTTGGTTGTGATGGGGTTTCCCCGCTTGTCATAGGCCACAATAATTTTACCCATGCGTTCGCGTATATCTTTCAGGTCCTTGAAAATAGCCAGGATGGCCATTATTTCTGAGCTTACCGAGATGTTGAAACCAGAGCGCATCATGAAGCCGTCCATCTTGCCGCCTAGTCCAATGACGGTATCGCGTAGCGCCTGAGCACAAAAATCCATAACCCATTTTATTTGCACGTTGTGTGGGTCGATGTCGAGCCGCTTTAAATTGCGTTTAGCTAGAAATTCATCCGTGTTGATGGACTCATGCTGCAATCTTGAGGTAAGTGCAACCATGGCGAGATTGTGGGCATTGGTAACATTATTGATATCACCCGTAAGCCCCAGAGAAAATGGAGTTAGAGGGACGCATTGTGCCAGTCCGCCGCCGGCTGCGCTTCCCTTGATATTGAATGTCGGTCCGCTGGATGGCTGACGTATGGCACCAGATGAATTCTTGCCGATGACGCTTAGCCCGTCAACCAGTCCCATGGTTGTTGTGCTTTTGCCTTCTCCAAGAGGTGTCGGGGTGATAGCAGTTACAACAATATATTTACCGTTTGGACGTTTTTCCAGGCGTTTGAGCAGCATAGAAAAATCGATTTTGCCTATGTAGTGCTCATAAGGCATTAGTTCGTCTTGGAGGACGCCCCATTTTTGAGCCAGTTCCGTAATGCGCATCATGTATGGCTCGGCAGCTTCGGCAATTTGCCAGTCAGCCATTTTTGTTGGGTCAAATGCGCCGGAATCATATTTTACCATGCGAGTTTCCTATCATTTAATAATTACTGTTTCTAATTATGCCATGCTGGAGGGGGCACTTGGCAAGTAGCATCTGGCTAATCTTCACCATTTTTCACATTTTTGGTTGCTGCTATTTACAATGTGGGGTATAATTAGCTTTTAGAAAATTTCTTGATTAGGTAAATTGTGCTTAGAACTCATAATTCCCAAGAATTAAATGCCAGTTTAGTAGGTCGCGAAGTGGTTGTTGCCGGATGGGTAGATCGCCGACGGGACCACGGCGGGCTGATTTTTATTGATGTTCGTGATCGTTCCGGGTTGGTGCAGGTGGTATTCAACCCTGAGAAATCTGCGGATTGTCATAAGCAAGCTGAGGATTTACGTAGTGAGTTTGTGGTACAGGTTACAGGTGTGGTTTCACCTCGTCCCGATGGCACGCTGAATTCCAAGTTGGCTACAGGAGAAATCGAAATCATCGCTGATAGCGTCAGCATACTTAATACTTCAGAAACTCCTCCATTTTATATCAATGAGGACGTTGACATAGATGAAAACCTACGCCTAAAGTATCTCTATCTGAATATGCGCCGACCGCGCGTGCGCGACACTATTTTATTGCGCCATCAGGTAATGCGCTTTATGCGTAACTATTTTGACGGATTGTCATTTGTTGAGGTGGAAACACCTATTTTGGGCAAAAGTACACCTGAGGGGGCGCGTGATTATTTGGTGCCGTCGCGCGTGCATCCCGGTAAGTTTTACGCATTACCGCAGTCGCCGCAGCAGATGAAGCAGCTTCTTATGGTTGGCGGTCTGGAGCGCTATTACCAGATTGCCAAATGTTTTCGTGACGAGGATACCCGAGCTGATCGTCAGCCTGAGTTTACGCAGCTTGATGTGGAGATGAGCTTCATTGAAGAAGACGACATAATGTCTATCGCTGAGGATATGTTCATTAGCTTGGTGCGTCAATTGCGCCCTGAAAAGCGTATGAATATACCATTCCAGCGCATCACTTATTCCGAGGCTATGGAGCGCTATGGCACGGATAAGCCGGACCTGCGTTTTGACATGCGCATTGGAGATGTATCTCAGATTGTGGCTGAAAGTGAGTTTGGCGTTTTCAAAAATACACTTGCCTCAGGCGGTAAGGTAAAGGCTATCGCTTTGCCCGGCTGCGCTGCTTATTCGCGTCAGGAATTGGCTCATCTTACTGAGCTTGCACAGAGTTATGGAGCAAAAGGGTTGCTGAGTTTGGCTTTGGGTGAATGCGCTTCTTTAGAGGCTCTGACTTTGGAGTGCGTTAAATCTGTAGCGTCCAAATATCTTACGCTGGAACAGGTTAGGCAAATCGCTGTCTGTGCCGGTGCCAAGCCGGGGGACCTAATTGTGTTTGTGGCCGACACTGACAGTGTGGTTACCAATTCTCTTGGCAGGCTTCGCCAGGAAATGGGGCTAAGGCTCAAATTGGCTGACCCTGGGCAGTTTACTTTTGCGTGGGTGGAGGACTTTCCTCTGCTTGAGTGGAATAAGGATTTTAACCGCTGGCAGGCGACACATCATCCGTTTACTGCGCCGCTTGATGCGGATATTCCGCTGTTGGATAGTGCGCCATCCAAAGTCGGCTCTCGTGCCTATGACATAGTGCTCAATGGACATGAGGTGGGCGGTGGTTCAATTCGAATTCACCATGCATGGCTCCAGCGCAAGATTTTCCATGTGATGGGTTATAACGATGCCGATATAGATGAGCGTTTTGGTCATTTACTGCAAGCTTTTTCGTATGGCGCTCCTCCACATGGCGGGATTGCTGTTGGGCTGGATCGCTTGGTTATGTTGCTTTCTGGCACGGATAATATTCGTGACGTTATCCCTTTTCCCAAGAATCAAAATGCGATGGATATGCTCTTTGGTGCTCCCGCGTTTGCGACTGCGGAGCAACTGGAAGATGTGCATATACAATTGCTTGAAGAATAAACAGCAGGAGTGAAAATTTAATATGAAACTACTAGAGCACAAGAACGAGAATCATCAAGAAATCTTCAAGATGGAGCTGGAGGCAAAAGAGCTTGAGGAAATGCTGGAGGATTCCTACAAACAGTTGGTGAAAAAAATAGCCATAGATGGTTTTCGTAAGGGCAAGACACCGCGTGACGTATTGGAACGGCATGTAGGCAGCGAGGCTCTTTTTGACCACGCGATGAAAGAGTATTTACCAGAGATGATTGATGAAACAATGGTGGAGAATAAAATACAAGCCTACTCCACTCCATCGGTAAGTATCTCCAGTCGTGATCCTGTTATATTTGAGACAATTGTGCCGTTGCATCCGGATATTACACTGGGCGACTATAACTCCATAAAAATGAAACCCAATCCAGTGGAAATTACTGGCAATGAGATTGAGGAAATGTTGAAACAGGCACAGCGCCAAGAAGCCAATCTTGCAACTACCGATGCGCCTGCAGAGATGGGGGACATTCTATTTATTGATATTGAGAGCGATATTGATGGTACTCCATTTATAGTTGCCAAAGGGGATATGTTTCAGCTCAAACCGGCTTTTCATTTTCCTGCCCCTGGTTTTTCAGAAGAATTGGTAGGCGTAACGCCTGGTGATGAAAAAGAATTTGCGCTTAAATTGCCGGATGCTTTCGCTGATAAGACAATTG
>Ga0082212_10006297_pt1 | contig 15995 bp, 10 predicted proteins | sample TergutNt197P3_FD_71548 | JGI IMG/M metagenome (GOLD analysis project Ga0082212, IMG submission 71548) | Neocapritermes taracua P3 segment gut microbial communities from Petit-Saut dam, French Guiana - Nt197 P3 | ecosystem: Host-associated > Arthropoda: Insects > Digestive system > Gut ... | reverse complement strand
ATGCGGTCTCCGGCTTTCACTTCCAAAGCGGCGCGATTGCCGGAATCCGTTACTTTTCCCGGCCCGGCGGAGATTACTTCGCCTTCCATCGGCTTTTCCTTGGCGGTGTCGGGAATAATGATGCCTCCCTTGACCACTTCCTTTTCCTCAATGCGTTTTACCAGCACCCGATCGTGCAAAGGTTTTACGTTCATTTGTTGTCTCCTCTCTATAGATTCAGTTGTTAAAAAAGATGTACTATTGCAATATTTTGGCATCCTGCTATTAGCACTCGCTTCTGGCGAGTGCTAATAGTAGGATGCCAATACACGCTTGTCAACCTCGCGAACTTAAACTTTTTTCTTTTTTACGGCTTTAATACCAAATAACCGGGTTTTTTCGTCGCGAACATTTCTTTTAATATCGGCTTGCGGTTTTGGCAAACGATGAAAGCAAATTTTTCGAAAAATATTTTGAATCTGCGATTTCCGTTACTTTGTAATAATATGCATGAATAATCAGCCTGTGTTATCATCAAACGTATAATGCTTCGCATCGGATTGACCGGAAATATCGCCGTTGGAAAAAGCTGCGCGGCAGCGCGTTTCGCGGAACTTGGCGTTGCGGTTATTGACGCCGACCTTGTTTCACGCGAACTGATGGAGCCGGGCGCGCCGGTTTACTTCCGCGTTGTAGAAGGATTCGGCACGGAAATTCTGCGAGTTGATGGATCCATAGACCGCCGCCGCCTGGGTGACATCGTATTTACTTCTGAAGAAAAAAGACGTTTCCTTGAAAATATTGTCCACCCGGCGATACGTGACGCCATCGACCGGAAAATCGCCGAATACGAGAAAATATCGAATATTTTAATTGTTGAGGCCGCGCTGATGGTTGAAACCGGCGGATATAAAGAATACGACCGGCTGATTGTCGTTGCCTGTTCGCCTGCAACACAGATCGCCCGCCTTATGACGCGCGACAGATTGACAGAAAGCGAGGCAAAGGCGCGCATCGCCGCGCAGATGCCCATGGATGAAAAGATTCGTCTTGCTGATTACGTTATTAACTCTTCCGGCTCGCTTAAATACACACTTGAGCAGGTTGATATTATTTATCAGAAACTTTTATAATTATTTTCATATTGCAGTAAAAATACTTATTTTTTTTCGAAATTAAAACCCGGCTGTCCATAATTAAACGATTTCCGAAGGATAACCAGGCGCTTTGCGGCAATAAAACAATCCGCGACGGTCATTTTTTAAAACTCTGCAAATTCAGGTTATTTCAGGGATCTATTATTTTATATATTAATGGTTTCAATCCCTTTAATTAGCGTGATTAATTTAACGTATAAACACGGAATTAAGAGCCATTATCGTAAATATATATACTACATCTCATTATAAATCAATAAGATATACGGTCGCATGTTTTAAAATATCGGCTGTTATTATAAATACTTATATTTTGACATATTAGTATTACTATAAATTTTTATAATCGAATATTCGCATGTCATATGTTTGATATAAAAAATTTTTTTATATCTTTATGTTCCCTTTATGTAGTAGAGTAGAAAGTGATCATTGCAGAATAATGAGGAGATAAGACATGCATGTTATTGTTTGCGTGAAACAGGTTCCAGATACAACGAATGTACGCATAAATCCTGAGACAAATACACTGATTCGTGAAGGCGTAGAAAGCATTATGAATCCCTTCGACGAATACGCGCTGGAAGAGGCGCTTAAACTGAAAGACGAACATGGCGCGAGGGTGTCGGTTATTACAATGGGTCCGCCGCAGGCGGACATTATTTTGCGTGAAGCGCTGGCACGAGGCGCGGATGACGCGGTGCTTTTGACAGACCGGGCGGTAGCCGGCGCGGATACGCTGGCTACGTCATACATTCTTTCGCTGGCAATCCGTAAGCTGAACAGGAAGCCGGATCTGGTGTTTTTCGGTAAACAGGCCATCGACGGCGACACCGCGCAGGTCGGGCCGGGCGTTTCGGAATTTCTGAAATATCCGCTGGTGACGTATGTGAAATCTCTGACGATTAATGACGGCGTTTTTAAGGCTGAATCCATGATGGATGAAGGCGTGGATGTGCTGGAAGGGAAGCTCCCGGCCGTAATGACAATTGTAAAAGAAGCATCAACACCGCGTTTTGCCTCTCTTGGCGGATGGGTTGAGGCGAAAGAGACGGAAATCCCGGCCTGGGGCGCTAAAGAAATCGAAGCTGACCTCGCACAATGCGGGCTTGACGGCTCGCCGACGAAAGTGGTCAAAATTTTCGCTCCGCCTGTAAAAAGCGGCGGAAAAAAATTGGATGGAAGCGAGACGCCCGACAACGCCGTAAACGCAATAGTCGAGCTGCTCAAAGAGAAGGGAGTGTGTTAAATCATGGCGGATGCTCCAATCATTATCGACCCCGAAAAATGCAAGGGATGTAAGAAATGTATTAAAGCGTGTCCGTTCGAAGCGCTTTACATGGAAGACAAGCTGGCGGTTCTCAAACTTGAGGAATGCCGCGCATGCAGCGCATGCCTGGACTCCTGTCCTTTTGATGCCATTACCGAGGCGGAGAAAAAAAACGGCCCGGTCGATCTTTCAGATTTCAAAGGCGTCTGGGTATTTGCCGAACAGGATCATGGACGTGTGCAGGAAGTTGCGTATGAGCTTTTGGCGACCGGCCGACGGCTGGCCGACGACCGGGAAAGCGAACTTGCGGCGGTGCTTCTTGGTCACAACATGGCCGACGCCGCCAAAAGCCTGGTCGCCGCGGGTGCGGATAAGGTCTATGTGGTAGATCAGCCGGATCTCGCGGAATACGAGGCGAATGTTTATACGGATGCGCTGAACCAGGTAATAGAGAAGTACAAACCGGAAGTGGTTCTGGCCGGCGCGACGGCGGTCGGCCGGGCGTTTTTCGCAAAAGCCGCTGTGCGGGCGCGCACCGGGCTGACGGCGGATTGCACGGCGCTTTCCATTGATAAGGAAAAAGGCATCCTGCTCCAGACACGCCCCGCGTTCGGCGGCAACATAATGGCGACCATCATAACGCCTAATCACCGTCCACAGATGGCTACGGTACGCCCAAAGGTATTTAAAACCACGCAGCCTGATCCGAACCGGAAAGGCGAGACTCTTCTGGAGACGTTAAAATTGGTAGCGCCGGATACAAAGATCGTGCGCAGGGAGCGTGAATCCGGCGGCGTAAACATAGCTGAAGCTGAAATAATCGTGTCCGGCGGCCGCGGCCTGAAAAAAGGCGAGAATCTGGGCATGCTCCGAAAACTTGCCGACCTGCTCGGCGGAGTTCAGGGCGCCTCGCGCGCCTGTGTTGACGCGGGGTGGTGTTCGGCTGTACACCAGGTCGGACAGACGGGCAAGACCGTTTGCCCAAAAATCTATATGGCATTCGGCATCTCAGGCGCGATTCAGCATCTGGAAGGGATGCGTTCTTCAGACACGATTATCGCGGTGAACAGGGACGCAAACGCGCCGATTTTCGGCATTGCCGACCTTGGTATTGTCGGCGATTTGTTCGAAATCGTACCGCGTCTGATAACGGCGCTGGAATCGGAAAAATAAGGAGATTTTCAAAATGGCGAAAAATACGACGAAGCCGATAGAAACCGATATCCTCTGCGTTGGGGCGGGCGTTGCTTCGCTTTCAACGGCGCTCGCGCTCATGCGCGGATTAAAGGCGAAAAAATGCGAAAAGCTTCCGCGCGTTATGGTTGTGGATAAGGGACGCAATATCGGAAGCCATGTTCTTTCCGGCGCGGTAATCGACATGAGCGGTTTTGAGGGGTTGCTGACGGACGAAGAGATTCGGAAAATTCCGTTTGAAGCGCGAGTAAACGGCAAAAAAGAATCGTTTCACATGCTATTTAACGAAAAGTATTCGATGAAAATCCCGTGGATGCCGCCGATGATACGCGCGCACGGCTATCCCGTCGGATCTCTCACGAAACTGACGCAGTATCTGGCCGGGCTTTGCGAAAAGGAAGGCGCGAAAGTCTATCCGGGTTTTGCGATTGCCAAACTGATTGAAGACAAAACCGGTCGCGTCGTAGGCGCGCGAACAGGTGAAAAAGGATTGGATCGCGAGGGCAGGCCAGGCAGCAACTACCTTCCGTCGGAAACGATTTATGCCAAAACCGTGGTTTTGGGCGAAGGCGCGTGCGGCGTCCTGACCGGAAAGCTCATCAGGGATAAAGGTCTGGAAGGCGAACGCGAACAGGCATACGCCATTGGTATCAAAGAAATCATAGAAGTTCCGGCGGACGAAAAACGCGTGGGCGAGATTGCGCATACATTCGGCTATCCGTCGGACATAAACACATACGGCGGCGGCTTTATATATCATGTTTCACCGTCGCAGGTGATGATATGTTACGTTTACGCGCTTGATTACACGAAACCGGAAGCCGACCCGCATCTGATGTTCCGTAAATTCAAGGCGCAGACGGCTGTCGCGGAACATATCAAAGACGGAAAATCCGTAGCCTACGGCGCGAAGGTGATCCCGGAGGGCGGATACTATTCAATGCCTGGAATTGTTTCAGACGGCGCTCTGATTGTAGGCGACGGCGCGGGATTAGTTGACACGCTGCGTATCAAGGGAATTCACCTCGCGGCGCAGTCCGGCCGCGCGGCTGCGGAAACGCTGACTGCTTGTTGGCTGAATAACGATTTTTCAATAAAGGCTCTTTCTTCTTATGACGATCTTCTTAAGAAAACCGAAGGCTGGAAGCAGCTTCGCCGCGTGCGGAACGTGCGTGCGCCGTTTTCAACGCATCTGACTTTAGGCATGATGTGCGCCGGAACTGCGTGGGCTACTTTGGGAGCGTTTCCTTTCTGGCAGGTTCCCATGGAAGCGGACTGGAAGGCGCTGCATTCGCTGCCGGGCGGGAAAATGCCGGCGGGGGAAAATATTATTGTAACGCCGATATCGCCCGACCGGCTTACGGATGTTTTTATGTCCGGAACCATCCACGATGAAGATCAGCCGTGCCACCTTAAAATCGGAGATCGCGCCAAATGCGAAGATTGCCTAAAGCGATACGGCGCGCCGTGCCTGCGGTTCTGTCCTGCCGAGGTTTACCGATTGGAGGAAGGACATATTCACATTGATTTTTCCAACTGCCTTCACTGTAAGACCTGCCAGATAAAGGATCCGTATCGGAATATAGAATGGACTTTCCCGCAGGGAGGCGACGGCCCACGCTACACGCGGATGTAATGAAGATGAGCCGTGGGAGCCATGGGAGCGCCGGCGTCCTCGCCGGTCGTGTAAATAATGAACGCGCGCCAATGGCGCGCTTCAAATGTAGCGGCGCGATTTATTGCGCCCCATTTTATTTATTACACGACCGGCGAAGACGCCGGCGCTCCCATGGCTCCCATGTCTGGACTTTTTTATGTCGCGCTCCCCTCCCGGTTCAATAGTTTTACGTGCTTCCAGGCTTGCTTTAATGTAAAATTAAAAGTTTGTGTACATAATGAACAAGGCGCAATGGCATTTGCGCCGGTCGGGGATTGAATATGTTAAAGACGCGGAATTGTGGAGAATTACGATTAAAAGATGTAGGCGCAACGGTCGTTCTTGCCGGATGGCTGCAAAAGAGCCGCGACCACGGAGGGCTGATTTTTCTTGATTTGCGCGACCGTTCCGGCCTGGTACAGGTGACGGCCGACCCGACCGTCGGCGAGGCTTTTGGTATCGCGGAAAAAGTACGGGGCGAGTATGTTTTGCGCGTTACAGGAACCGTTCGCGAGCGGCCCGGCGACACGGTGAATCCCGATTTGGCCACAGGCGAAATTGAGGTGCTGGCGCAGGCCATTGAAATCCTTAATCCCGCGAAAACGCCGCCCATTCCCCTTGATGACGACGGATACAAAACGGATGAAATAGCGCGACTGAAATACAGATACCTCGACCTGAGGCGCGAGCGCCTGCAGCGCAATATCATTCTGCGGCACAAGACTATAAAGTTCATGCGCGATTATCTGGACGCGCAGGGGTTCCTGGAAATCGAAACCCCCATTCTTATTAAATCCACGCCTGAAGGGGCGCGCGACTATGTCGTTCCCAGCCGCGTGCATCCGGGAAAATTTTTTGCGCTTCCGCAAAGTCCGCAGCAGCTCAAGCAGCTTCTGATGGTGGCCGGATTTGAAAAATATTTTCAGATCGCGCGCTGTATGCGCGACGAAGACCTGCGCGGCGACCGGCAGCCGGAATTTACGCAGCTAGACCTTGAAATGTCGTTTGTCGAACGAGACGATGTTCTCGCCGTGGTGGAAGGGCTTGTTTCCGGTCTGATTCCGGCGGTGACGCCTCACAAGCGGTTTCTTTCCCCGTTTCCCCGTATGAGCTATGCCGAGGCTATGGATCGTTACGGAAGCGACAAGCCAGACATCCGGTTCGGCATGGAGATTATGGACGTTACGGAACCGCTGCGCAATTCCGCGCTGAGATTCATTTCGGAATCTGTGGCGTCGGGCGCGGCGGTTAAATGCCTCATCGCGCGTGGATGCGCCGAATACTCCCGCAAGGAACAGGATGATCTTGCGGCGCTTGTAAAAGCCGCGGGCGGGAAAGATCTGGCGACTATTGCCTGGACCATGGAAGGCATAAAGGGAAACATCGGAAAAAAATTCGCGGCCGAGGAAGTCGCGGCAATTGAGCAAATCACGGGAGCGAAGGAAGGCGACCTGGCTTGTATTGTCGTCGATAAACCGGCGACCGCATGCAAGGCTCTCGGAACGCTCCGCCTTGAATTCCGCGATCGTCTGAACCTGGCGCCCGCGAATCTTCTGGCTTTCGCGTGGGTGGTCGATTTTCCTATGTTTGAATGGGACGAAAACGAAAAGAAGTGGAGCTTCATGCACCATCCGTTTACAAGCCCGCGGCCGGAACACATGGAATTACTGGAAAGCGACCCGGGCCGGGTCATGAGCGACGCCTACGATCTGGTCTGCAACGGCTACGAGCTGTCAAGCGGCAGCATCCGTATTCACAACCGGGAACTCCAGTCGCGTATTTTTCAGGCGCTTGGATATGATGAAGATGAAAGCCGCCGTAAATTCGGACACATGCTTGATGCTTTTGAATACGGAGCGCCGCCGCATGGCGGCATGGCGCCGGGCATCGACCGGCTGGTAATGTTAATGGCCGACGAACCGAATATCCGCGAGGTCATCGCTTTCCCGAAAACAGCAAGCGCGGCTGACGTAATGTTCGACGCTCCGTCGGAACTGTCGCCCAAACACATGCGGGAACTTCGCATAAAGGTTCTGGAATAGCCGGTTAAAGGGAGAACTCTCCTTTTGAGCTGTTTTTATTCTAACTCAAACTCAATAAACTCTTTTTCCAACGCTTCGTCGGACTGTTCCGGTTTTGCGTAATCGAACGATTTCAAGCCAAGAAGCTCCGGGATTTTGATTTTCGGATTCTGATGCAGGATATTCAATACCTCGATAAAATCGCGGATGACCTCGCGTGGCGTAATATTCGTATCCGCGCCGATTCGACCGAATTCAATTTTTATGAAGCCGGTCAGATCCTCAATATTCAAAGTTCGTTCATATTCAAAAAGTCCGGCGTGTATATCGGCCAGTTTTTCAATAAGTACAAGCATTTCTTCGTAGGTAAGCGGCGACAGCTTTATAACGGGCGCAAGCACGTCCTTGACGCCGTCGAGGCTGAAACGCCCTTCTTCCAGGCGGGATTTTAAGGCCTCATAGCTGAATACGCCGCGCCTCGTATCTTCGACGCACTGAGGCGTGCCGCACATGATAACGCCTAAATAACGGGCCTTTCCCTGCAATGTGTCATTATAGATTGTAAGGATTTTTTCGTAATTATACTGCCTGGTAATGCTGTTGGGTATTTTGTAGATATTGACAAGCTCGTCAATGAGAATCATAAGTCCGCCGTATCCGGCTTTTCGGAGGAATGTCGCGAACAGTTTTATATACTCATACCAGTCGTCGTCGGTGATAATTATATTCACGCCCAGTTCGGCCTTTACTTCCGTTTTGTACGTGTACTCGCCGCGAAACCATTTGACGACCTTTGTCTTATTCTCCTCGTTGCCCTCAACGTGGGCGCGAAAGTAAATAATCAGCAATTTTGCGAAATCAAAGCCGTGCACCATCTCATTTAATGAGTTGATTACTTCGTGGATTTTCTTTTCCACAAGCTGTCCGAACCCGTCGCTATTAAAAGACAGACCGGTTTCCGCCGCTACTTCGTTTTGTATGCCGCTTATCCATCTGTCCAGTATCAGCGTGAGCGCGCCGCCATCAGGCTTTGTTTTTGTGGACATGTTCCTGACAAGTTCCCTGTATGTCGCAAGTCCCTGCCCTTTTGTTCCCTGCATGCGCCTTTCCGGCGAAAGATCGGCGTCGACGACAACGAAATTATTATCCATCACATAATTACGGATTGTCTGCAAAAGAAAACTTTTTCCGCTGCCGTATTTTCCCACGATGAATCGGAAGGACGCGCCGCCGTCCGCGATAATGTCAATGTCGTGCAGCAGCGCATTGATTTCCGTTTCACGTCCAACGGTGATATACGGGAGGCCGATTCTGGGCACAACCCCGCCTTTTAAGGAATTAATAATGACTGTGGATATCCTTCTTGGGATTTTCATTCTCTGATTATTTCCTTCAATTCTTCAACATAATCCGCGATCAGTTCAGGCTGTCCGCCGTTTTCGATAATCACCGTGTCGCCGAACCGGTCAAAGAGATTTCCGTTAATAGCGTCAACCAGAACCGATACCGGCAGGCCGTTTGACTGAAACGTATCGTTATACGCTCGTCCGTATAACAGGCATTTCATAAACAGGTATTCGATATCGTTCAAACCCGTGTCGTTTTCCGAGGCGGGTTTCTTATCGTAAAATTCCGGAGCAGCCGTTTCTTCCTCTTCCTCAATAAGTAATTTGCTCTGTGTTTGCAAAGCTGCATTTCGAATATTCTGAAGTTTGGAAACGTCTATTTCAATTTTTGGACGCGCGGCCTCTTTCTTTCTTTCCAGATATTTATTTATGCAATTATTGATTATGTTCTCATGTATTTCAGTCGTCTTTACAGCTTTTAATGTAGATTTAAAGTTGTATTTTTTGCGCATATTGAAATCAATAGTTCTCAACAGCTCTCCAATTCGCTGGTTTTTATTCCCGTAATGAAAAAAACTTTTACAGTTCCATTCCCCCTTTTTACAGGTGTATTGGCAAAATTCATTAACTTCGTAAACAAAATCCCGTCTGCGGACTTTATCGTAAAATACGGCGGAGTTGAACATGTAATAGGCGCTTACATAAAAAACGCCTAAAAATGTTTCGCATAATGTAGCTTTACAGTCTTTACCATAATGATCGGATAACGCGTTATATACGTCGTAAGTAACGTTTTTTACATCATCGGGATGCTTTTTAAAAAACCTGGAATCCCTTAAATCATAAGAGGATATGGAATTCATGGCCAAAAACACTTCTTCCGCGCCTTGAGGTTTTTTATTGAGCAATGTTAATAACGCGTTGTTATAATTTGAATATAATAAATCTTCCAACAGAGACCTATCAAGGTTATTGTACACAACATAATCTTTAAGCCAAACTTTAACATAACGGTCAATGCGAAGATCGATTTCCCTGTAAGTTGTCCAAAAATTTTTCAGCTTATGAAAACCGTCTTCCGCTGAACGCACGCCTATCCGGTTGATTAACTCATAAATATATACAAAAGCAAAAGAAATCGACGTTTTTTCAATTTCGCCGCGCCTGACTTTGGTTCGCCACGAAAAATACCCGCGAAGCTGCCGGTCGCTCATGGATTGATATGTCGGAAAATATTGTGCGAACTCTTCACGGTAGTCAAAATCATCCTCAAGGCGCTCCATGAATTTGCCCTGTTTATAGAATATTTTTTCATAAGATTCACGGTAAGATCCGCCGGCTATGGCAATTTTTCGCATGGCGCGGTATATCGGCGGAGTGCGGCTTTCCACCTGGATATCGTGGATGGCAATTGGTTCGTCCTGATACACCCTGTGTGAGAAATCGTCGAAATCGTCGTTCATGGCATTTTTAATCAGAATAGTAATTTTACCAGTATTTTGTCCTTTTGTGGTAAAATACAAATTAGATCGAAGATTTCACGATCAGGGAGTTCGGGACTTATGCCGCTTCCAATGAAAAAATACTGCGCATGCGCGATTTTCCTTCTCATCGGAACAATGTGTATTCTGCGTGTTTCGGGCGGCGCGCAGAGCGCCGTGGATGGTGACAAGCCGGCTGTTTTCCGTGTAGGCGTGGAAAACGTCTATGTTCCGATAACCGTAAGCGACTCGCTTGGCCGCTACGTGACCGGCCTCAAAAAAGAACACTTCCAAATTTTCGAAGACAAGGTTGAACAGACAATTACCCATTTCAGCCAGGAGGAAGCGCCCATAAGCGTCGGCATAGTTTTTGATGTCAGCGCCAGCATGAAAGACAACGACAACATCAGGAAAGCAAAAAACGCCATTACGCGTTTCCTGCAATCCATAAATCCGGAAGACGAAGCGCTTTTGATAACTTTCAACGAGCAGTCGAATCTGACGCAGCGTTTTACCGACCAGGTTGGCACGCTTCGAAGCACGCTGGCGCAACTTAAACCGAGCGGAAGGACGGCGATATATGACGCGGTTTACATGGGGCTTGACCAGATCCGCCGCGGAAAAAATGAAAAGAAGGCGCTGGTGCTGATTACCGACGGCGAAGACAATAGCAGCCGCTATACATCCGCTGAACTCCGCGAATTCGCTAAGGAATCCAACGTGCAGGTTTACGGCATCGGGGAACAGGGAGTTCTCGGCTACGGATTCGCCGAAATTCAACACATTGTCAGTCTGACCGGAGGCCGCGTTTTTTTTCCGAACAATTTTAACGATCTCGATTACTACATTGATCTGGTGCACTCGGAACTGAGAAGTCAATACCTCGTGGGCTATACTCCTACAAATAGTATTCATGATGGGAAATGGCGGAGGATAACGGTACAACTCGACGCGCCGGCTGGTCTTCCCAAACTGGCGGTACGCGCAAGGGAAGGGTACTATGCGCCGAAAAAATAAGCGCGAAAACAGTTTTAAAACTATGACATGGGAGCACAGGCGTCCCGCCTGCACATTTATGAAAATACGGGCTGTAGAGACAAGGCATGCCTTGTCTCTACATGTTTTATTCTTCCTTGTATTTTGTATCTGCCTTTTCACGTCCGAACCGCCGAAAGTTACCGCGCAGGAAAACACCCCCGGTGGTTTGCCGGAGTTTCGCATAGGCGTAAAGGTTGACCTTGTGATGTTTCACGCTTCGGTCGTTGATAAAAACAATCATTTTGTTTTCGGACTTGAACAGGACAGGTTCAGGGTCATCGAAGACGGCGTCGAGCAGAAGATAGAATCATTCTCACAGGAAGACGTCCCCGTTAGCATGGGAATCGTCCTTGATCTGAGCGGGAGTATGCGTGGGAAAACCGAGCAGGTGAATCGCGCCGCGCTGGCTTTTTTAAAGGCGGGCAATCCCGGCGATGAATTTTTTCTGATTGGTTTTAACGATGACGTGGAGCTGCTCCAGGATTACACCGACGACATTGATGAGGTTAGTGACGCGCTGGAAAATACCGTGGTGGCGGGGAAAACGCATCTTTACGATGCCATTTACCTGGGTGTTGAAAAGGCTCAAACGGGAGTCAAAACCAAAAAGGCGCTTGTCGTTATTACGGACGGCACCGACGACACAAGCTATTACAACCTGAAGGAACTGATAGCAAAGATACAGGAATCGGACGTGCAGGTATTTTGCGTCGGACTGCTGGACGAGTTGCCCAGGAAAGGCATTTTCAGCGGATGGTCGAACTCCGAAGCGAAAAAATATCAGGACGCTCTTGTGCGTATTTCCGAAGAAACCGGCGGTAACGCTTTTTTCCCACGGGAGGCATCCGAACTTCGCGGTGTTGTTGATGAAATCGCAAGGGATCTGCGCGGACAATACAGCATCGGATATTTTTCTTCCAATACGGCACGTGATGGAACGTTCCGCACAGTTAAAATAGAACTGACAGATAAAAAAACCGACGGCATGAAAATACGTCACCGCCGCGGGTATTTCGCGCCGGGAAAATAATCCCTTCTGGCGCAAGTAAATTCTTATTTGCTATACTGTTGCCTTACAACAACAAATCAAAAGAGGTATTGGCGTCTATGCGCTCGAGTGAATCGAATGAAGCGGAGGCGGTGCGAAAAATTTCCCGTTTGGCCGGCGGTTTCACGGATCTAAAGATTTTCCTTTCGGATGCTCTCGGTGAAATAATGCGCGCGCTTGTGTACGACGCCGGTTTTTTCCATCTGAGTCCGGCGCAGGAAAAGGCCATCCATTTTTTGTCCATTGGATTCAGCAGGAAAACCGCCGCATTACTCAGAAACGCGCCCGATGAAATTTTTACGAATAACAAATCCGTGGCGCTGGAAGACATCCTGCTTAAAGACGATCTGCATTCGTTCGCGCTCCATCCAATATATGCCGAAGACCAGGTAATAGGGCATGTCGGGCTTGTACGCAAAGAAGGCAACATTTCCAAACCCGGCGTTTTTTTCGATGTCTGCCTTGAAATTCTTGGCATAGCCATCACAAAAGCTTGGCTAAGGGAACAATCAGGCAAGCTGCACAGCGATCTGGTCACCCTGCAGGAGGTAAACGAAATCACGATGCAGGGTTTCGATATAGAGGACATTATCCAGAGGATCGTGGTTCATGGAAAGCGCCTGGTGAACAGCAATCACTGCCACCTGTTTCTCACGGACGATTCGCGTGAATACCTTGCAGGAACGGCTTCCACGCGAACAGGCAGGTTTGATATTCATTCAATCCGGTTCAAGATGGACGATAGGCCCGTTATTGCAGAGCTGATGCAAAAACGGCGCGGAATCATCATCGAAAATCTGAAAAAAAAACGCGATGAGTACGGCGAACTCCCTGAAACGATAAAGTGGCGTTCGGCTATCATCGCTCCGCTGTTCACGCAGGATCAATTGACAGGCGTTCTTATATGCAGCAACGCGACAATACGCCGCCGGTTCACGAACGACGAGGTTTTGCGCGCGGAAATGCTGGCGCACCAGGCGGCTGTTGCGCTTGAAAACGCCCAGCTGTTTCAGGTGGTCTCGCGCAGCCAGAAATCATGGGAAACTACTTTCGACGCCATGCAGGATTGCGTTTCAGTGCACGACACCACGGGAAAAATCATACGCGCCAACACGGCTTTGGCGCGCCGCCTCAAGACTATTCCACAGGCGGTTGTAGGACGCTATTGCTCGGATGTTTACAATCCTTTGGGCGACGACCGGAAATGCTGCCGGCACATACATACGCGCAAGCCTGAAAACGTCGTTATACAGGAAGTCGAGCTTCCCGCGATGGACGGCATTTTTCAGATTTCGATCACCCCATGGTACGACAAAAATAATCAGATAGCCGGATCCATTCATGTCGCCAAGGATATCAGCAACGAAAAACTGCTCCACCAGAAGTTGATTCAATCTGAAAAACTCTCAGCTATCGGAGGGCTGATTTCAGGCATTGCCCACGAGCTGAACAATCCGCTTACCGGCGTAATGGGTTACTCGCAGCTATTGCAGATGCGCAAAGACATTGACAACAAGGCAAGGGAGAGCCTTTCAAAAATTAACAACCTCGCGGAGCGTTGTCAGAAAATCGTGCAGAATCTGCTTTCCTTCGCGCGGAAGCAAAAGCCGGAAAGGATTCTTTCAGATATCAACGATATTCTGAACAGAACCCTTGATCTGCGTAATTATGAGATGCAGGTCAACAACATCGAATTGACGGCGGAACTGGATCCCAAACTTCCTAAAACAATCGCCGACGCGCACCAGTTGCAGCAGGTTTTTCTGAATATAATCACCAACGCCGAACAGGCGATGCTGAACGCGCGCGGCCGGGGGCGGCTTACAATCCGCACGCGGTCAAACCACCGCAAGGGATTCATAACGATTGAAATCATCGACAACGGCCCCGGTATTCCTGAAAAAGTCCAAACACGTATTTTTGACCCGTTTTTTACAACCAAGGATGTGGGCAGCGGTACCGGACTTGGTTTGAGCCTTTCATACGGCATTATCAAGGAGCATGGCGGGGATATTTTCGTAAGAAGCCGTTCAGGAAAGAATGGCGCTCATTTTTTCATAGAAATTCCAGTAATTCGCGAAAATAACAACAGCCGGACGGAACCGCGCGGATTAACTTCCGACGAACAGAGATTTAAGAATACAGGCCGCATGAAAAGAATTCTTTTAGTGGATGACGAAAAATACATCCTGGAATTTCTTGTAGAAGTTTTCCAGACGCTGCCGTTTACCGTGGACACCGCGACAGACAGCCGAACAGCGCTGAATAAAATCCAGTCAGGCGAATATGATCTTGTCGTAACGGATTACAAGATGCCGCATATGAGCGGCGGCGATTTGTTCAAATGGGTGAAGGAAAACCGGCCTTTGCTTGCGAACAGAATAGTTTTCATGACCGGTGATACGGTCAATCCCGAAACGCATTCATTCTTTAAAAACAACCGGATTCGTTATCTGACAAAGCCGTTCAAAATCGAAGAGATTAAAGACATCATCGCAAAAACGCTGGAAGATAGCAATTAAAAATTAGGTACGCCCGAAGTTTTTTTCCAGTTCATACAAAGAAAAACGGAGAATGGCCGGCCGGCCGTGAGGGCAGTTGGTTGGAACGGAAGTTTTTGCCAGCTCATCAAGCAGCCATCGCATATTTTCCGGACTGAGCGGCATATTAACCTTGACCGCAGCCTGACATGCGGTCTTTATGGTTATACGGTCCCGAATCTTCTCAATATTAAAACCACGCTCATCGTCGTCTATCGCTTCGGTTATTTCGGTGAACAGCGCGCGAATATCGGCGTCACGCGCAATCGCTGGAACGGAACGAACGATGATTGAATTTCCTCCGAAAGGTTCGGCATCAAAGCCGTTTCGCGCCAGTTCGGGCAGCGCGCGTTCCATTACCGCCATTTGCGTAGGTGTCAAATCAATCGACTGCGGAATCAGAAGACCCTGCGTTTCAATGCGTCCTGTGAGCATTTCCCCGGCCATTTTTTCGTAGAGAATTCTTTCATGAGCCGCGTGCTGATCCACTATTAAAAGGCCATGCGCGTCGCATGCGATGATGTAGCTGTTACGCATCTGCCCTAAAATACGCGCGTTTGAAAGATCCAGCCCGCCGCCTCCCGCTTGCCGCGCTGGATTGAGCAGAAGATCCGTCGCCTGCCGTGCGGCAGCCGCGCGGAAATGATTATCAGGCGGAGGATAATTCAGGGAATGCTGAACGGAACGCCTGCCGTTCGTGAACGTAAGATTCCAGCTCACTGCAGTTGGATCGGCAACGGTTGAATCTTCAGTCGGGGCGGATAAAGGCGGCATAGCGTCAACCGTAGCAGCCGCAAAATCAAAATCCATTACCGCGCCGGAAATATCGCCTTTTATTACGGACGAATCCACGACCGCGCCTGACATAAACGGCTGAACGGAATGATGCGCATAAGAAGGTATCACGACGTTTTCTTTCAGCGCCCGGTCGATGGTTTCAAAAGTGAGGCGGTGTGCGGCATTCTGGTCGCGGAAACGGATTTCCGTTTTGGCGGGATGCGCGTTTACGTCCACTTCATCAAACGGCAGCTCAATAAACAGAATCGTAACAGGATATGCCGACGATGGTATGTAGCTGCGATACGCCTGTCGTATCGCGCTCATAAGCACCTTGTCACGCACCATGCGCCGGTTAACATATATATACTGAGCGTATGAATTTGTTCTGCGCTCTTCAGGCAGCGAGGTAAAACCATGCGCCCGGATATTTCCGCTTTGTCCGTCAAAATGGATCAGGCGATCAAGAAAACCGTCGCCGAAAGCC
>Ga0082212_10006296_pt1 | contig 15995 bp, 11 predicted proteins | sample TergutNt197P3_FD_71548 | JGI IMG/M metagenome (GOLD analysis project Ga0082212, IMG submission 71548) | Neocapritermes taracua P3 segment gut microbial communities from Petit-Saut dam, French Guiana - Nt197 P3 | ecosystem: Host-associated > Arthropoda: Insects > Digestive system > Gut ... | reverse complement strand
CCGCTGAATGTTTCCTCCAGAAAATGTTCCAGTACTTCAAAGGCGCAGACAATATCGAATTGAGTGCGGCTGGCGGGGCCGAAAAAACCCAGCCAACTTTCGTGAATTGTTATGTTTTTGGCAACCAAATCCTGCCGTCGGCCCTCGGCCGGTTCATAGACGCCCACCTGAAAACCGGCTTGAAGCAGGCCTTCCGCCAAGTCCCCGCTCCCGCCGCCGAAATCCAGCACCCGCGCGCCGGGCGGGGCAAAGGCGCCCACCAAGCGGACCAGCTCGGCGCGGACCAAGCGGCTGAACGACAGGCGCGTCAGGGGCGTTTTCGTGAACATGGACCAGAAGGCGGCCGTATTCTCCGTTGTCCAGGTGAAGCGATGCGGGAAAGGCATATAAAAGGCCGCTCCAAGGCTATAAGTTACCTACCGGTTAGGTGCGCAACCATGACCGTATCAATCAATATGCCCGTATTGGGCGATACAGCCTTTACATTCGGGCATACAGTCCGCGGTCGGATTTTCCCTCAGGAAGCTCCGGCGCACAGCCTGTATTGGCTCTCCGAACCACGCCGCAAAAAAGGATTCATCTGTCAGGCCGGAGCCGAACAGGGTCTTTTGTGTTCTACAGCAGACAGAGAAGTCACCCGCGAGATTGAACTCGGCATTTGACAAAGGCGCCACGCAGACATACCAAGGGTGGGCCTCATTCTGTTTGAGGCTGGTTTTGGGAAGATTGGTATAATAATAGCGCCTGCCAAAAGGAAACTTCTGCGTAAGAGATGGGGTCTGGCTGATATTTGAGGAAGATTGCCATTTATTGGCGCTGGTTATTATCTTCCCGACAGCGCGTTCCGCATAGTTACGGAGAGTGCGGGTTTGCGGATGTAATTGCCTTAATTGAAGTGATATGGAGGCCGCCGGTTCATATCGGCGTATATAAGCCAGCAACGATTTCTCCAAAGCCGCCTTTTCTTCGTCTGTAGGGCACTGCTCAATGCCGTCATATATAGGATCATAATAGTGAAAATCGACGGCATCAAGGCCCATTTCATCGGCCCATATACACAAAGGAACGGCATCAGCCGCCGTCTTCCTGGTGAGCGTCGGGTACAGCGTGACCGCCAGCTTGGATTTGTCCCGGACAGCCATGAGCTTACGCACGTTGGCCTCAACTTGTTTCCAAGACGCGTTGACGCGCTGCTGTTCAAAAATGGTTCCGGTTGCATCAATGCTCAAAGAAAGGTTTCCGCGGGCCTGTTCAAGAGCGCCCAAAATTTCCTCAGTGAGGTTGGTGCCGTTTGTCAGTAGCCAAAGTTTACAGTCATAATTGTTGATAAGTTCGATGAAATAGCCGAAATCCTTATGGAGCGTAGGTTCTCCCAAGGAATTCAATTCGACGACGTGGCAAAAGGGGAACATGGTTTCCGCGAGTTTTTCAAAAACCTCCCGTTTAATGAACGCTCTGGGAATCTTATTTCTATCAATATGATCTTGGGAACCGCAGATCGTGCAGCGCAAGTTGCAGGCATTGGTCGGTGATATGGTGATAGAGAGCGGCAGGCTTATATCATCATGGCCCAGGTGAAAGCAAATTTCCCGCGAGGCGGCTATCGGGTTAGGCAATTTGGAGGCCAGAACCTTTAAGCCCCAGCGCATGGCCGGCATATTGCTTTGTGAATCTATGTTGCGTGCGATATATTGGATAAAATCAGCATACCCGTTAAAATTATGGTCAAAAACAAACATTCCGGCCTCGCCGAACAGCACGAGGGCTGAATAAAAATATGACGGCGCCTTTTCATTGATCCAGGTTGGGACAATTTTTTTTACATAAACATCCAAAGGCAGCACAACATGGTCTTTATACAGCGAATCGCACGTATAATACGGTAATTCCATAGAAATATCATGTATAGTCTCTGTCGTGTTTGGCAGTTGTATTTTCCCGTTTTGTAACAGAGCGTTTTCCACCTGGCGGTCGCCTGATTTTAGGCGAACAGCGGCTTTCAAGGCTGGAAAACGATCAAGCCAAGCCAGGTCGCCGGCGGATAGTGTTACACATGAATTATTTGTATCTTCTTGCGGCGCGTCATCTTTTATAGTTATTATTTTATAATGCAAAGAATGCAAAACCGGCAGTGGGCGGCTTCGTTTCTGTTGCCGCAGGCGCAGGGTGATATGCCCAATGAGAACCAGAAGAGAGAACGCGGTAAGAAAATAGATCCACACTCTCGGCTGCAAGGGAGAGAGCAGTGTATAGCTTCTGCCATTAACGGTCGGATCGCTGTTGTCGCGGCTGGAAAAATAGACGGCCTCACGCCAATGGGAATAGCGCCCGCCTCCCAGGCGGCGAATATCATCATGCGCCGCATGGGGTAACGCCAGGGCTTTCCCCGCTTCCAAAACCGCGGCCCGGGAAGCTTGCGGGTTTTTCAACGAGTCGCCCGGCTGCTCGTAGGCCAGGGCCAGGAGCGGCGAAAGGCGCGGCCTTGGCGCTACCCAGCAATGCCCGTCTTCAGGGCGTATATCCAGCAGGGGGGAGATTTTTTCCTGCGGAATGAACAGCGCCGCCGCGCCGGCCAGACAGAGCGCTCCGGCTAGGTCGGTGATCTGCCGGTTCCGGAGGAACAACGCGCCAAAAATACACCACGCCAAGCAGACAGCACGGACGCAGACGTTGGATAGACATATAATAAGCCCACCAAGACCAAGGCAAAAAACAGCCAGGGGCAGGGCCCAGCGGAGCAACCTGGATTGTGGGCTATCTGCAAATGACCGAGGTTGATAGACTCCCACGATCGGTTGCGCATAGAAGGCGCGGTGTTGTTCAACAGCCTGGGCGCCAAAAACTGAATAAAACTGGCGCACCAAATCCAGATTCATCTTGATTTCCGCCAGGGCATGGGGGAGCAGCAGGCCCATGTCGGCGTCAAGAATCATTTCTCTGCCGTCCAGGGTGAAGACCTGGCTGACCACATGCCCATCCTGTACGCCTACCGGCAGGCAGGCGAAGTGGTTTTCCCGCAACAGATCGCAGACGGCCACGGCGAAATCACCGCACAGGCCGAAACCCCGACGCAGAAGGAAGCGGTACTCTTGGAAGTTTAAGTAGTTCTGTCCGTCCCAGACGGCGGCCAGCCATTCCAGCCAGTTGTCCGCGAAGGAGACGCGCAGTTCCGGATTGTGTTCATACAGGTGCAGCACATGGCGATGGAGCGTTTCCGCCACGCGCGTGAAATAGGCCACATCCGGCTCGTCGGCTTGCCTTTGCAGGAGTGAATAATCAGTCAGTCTCCCCTGCCAGCCGCTCGCGGCGTTTTTGTGGTGGGCCGGATATGGCGGGAGGCCCCCATAATCCACCAATACATTCATTGCGAGGAGCAGGGCGGAAAGCACCCATACAGCTATGATAGCCGCGCGGACGCCGGCCCCCCCCAAACTCCAGCGGTCGCGTCCGCGTCCGCGTCGGCACCGGGCAAAATACCAGGCCCCGGCCCAAAGGGGCAGAAAGAAAACGCAATATTGTAGGAGCCAAGAAATATGAAAGCCTTGCGGAAAAACCAGGAACACCCGGCCGCCGTTACGAATTCCCGGTTCTTCCGGATGGAGAAACAGAATGGAGCCGCTATGCGCGTATGTTCTTTGCGGTACGTCAGGGGGATTATCGTTACGCAGGGGGTGTTCTATGGGTATGGGAGAGATGGCTTGTCCTTCGATAAACACCTTGAAAGGCGGTTGTTCTCCACGCTGGACGGCTTGGGCATCAAAGAAAGTATGCACCATAACCCTGCCAGTTGTAGTATCCAGATTCGCCAAATAACGCGTTTCCCGTAATGGATCAACGGCATACAAAAAGGCTGTGAAAATCAGGGGCAGGGCCAGGCTTGAAAAAGTTATCCGGCCTCTCCGGCGGACTTGCCAGGCGGACAGAAGAATCGGCGCGAGCAGAACGGCATAGCGTAGGCATTCCGCCCAAAATGTGGGCTTGATATACAGAACTTCTTGAGTCACAGCATATTACCAAACGTAAAGGTTAATTGTTTATTTTATTGTCTTTACTAAGCAAAGTCAAGTTTTTGAGCCTTGGGTGTTGGGAGCAAGTAAAACCGGGTCATGTTTGCGAAAAAGTCTCCCGGATGTTTTTCCAGATGCGGTCCCAGGCGCCTTCATGGCGCATACCGGGAATGATAATCAATTTCACCTGGGCGCCCGCCACAACCTCACAGAAACGCTGGGCCACGGAAACCGGAACGATGTTATCGTCCCCGCCAGCCAGATGGGCCTGGGGAATGCCCCGCACCGCCTCCGCGGCGTTGATTGGGTTGAGCGACTGCGACAAAGGGGTAACGCCGTGCAGACTGGTCCAGAACTCATGGTCGAGGTTGCCCGCCACGGTCGCCAGAAAGGCCACATCGGACCTTCGGGCCGCGGTCAGCACGGCCACGGCCCCGCCGCCGGAATAGCCATATAGAGCCACGCGTTCCATGCCGGTCAGACGCTTGGCTGTTTCCACCGCCGCATTCATATCCGCGATGACTTCCTCGGCAAACCTGGCGAAAGTCCAATAGCGCGCGTTGCACTCGCGCAGTTGTTCCGCGGTAAGATATTGCCCCGGCCGGGCCAGGTAGAGTACCGGTTCTTGGCCCGGGTGCGCCCGGGCCAGGCGCAGCCCCAGGGCCGCCGTGGGCGTGGGGTCGTCGGAAACGGCCCTCCTGTTCCGCCAGGCTCGGCCGTCGCCTTCCATATACACATAAAGGGTATTGCCGGAAGAACCGTTTTTCAGCCATCCCTTAAGTAAAAAGTGTTCGCCTTGAAAATCCATTTCACGAAACCCCTGGTCAACAGCCAGGCGCGTTTCCCCGCGTCCCCCGGCGCAACCCGATAGGCAGCAAACCAGCGCCAGCAATAACGCGGCGAACGGACAGGGCTGATTTATGCGGGATGGCATACGGGCTCCGTTGGCGGCCTGACGCGCTGGCCGGCGGCGTCCAAGGGGCCGGCCTTGGCGGGCAGACTTCTGGGGCCCCTGGCGCGCGGCAGCTCGGCCAGGGCGTATATTTGTTCGGCGCTGAAGTTGGGATTGTACCAGGGATCGTCAAGTATGGCGTCCCCCCAGCGCTCCAAGAGCAGAGCTAATTCTTTGGCCAGCCGGGAGCTTTTTTCAGGGCAAGCCAGGTCCAGCCCCCTGGTGGCGGATTCATGGTGCAGCAGCGAGGCTTCAGGCGTCCACACCGTCCGCAAGCCCAGCGCGGCGGCCCGCAGGCAGAAATCCACATCGTTGAAGGCCACGGCCAGGCTTTCGTCAAACCCTCCCAGGCGGTCAAAGACCGTTTTGCGCACGGCCAGCGCCGCCCCGGTCACGGCCAGCACAGTCCGGGAAACGGCAAGTTGCCGGAAGTAGCCCGGCGCGTTCCCGGGCAGTCCGAGATGCGCATGGCCGAAACAAAGCTCGCCGTTGAGCGGGCTTTTCAGGCCGCCGACAATGCCGCCGTGCTGCACCAAGCCGTTGGGGTACAAGAGTTTCGCGCCTACGCAGCCGACTTCTTCCTCGGCCGCGAAACGGACCAGGGCCTGAAGCCAGGAAGGCTCGCGCGCCTCCACATCGCTATTGAGCAGCACCAGGATGTCGCCTGTCGCTTTAGCGGCCCCCCGGTTCACCAGGCGGGAAAAATTGAAGGGTTCGTTATGTTCCAGAATGGTGAAACGCCGATCTTCAAGGGCCAGAGAACGGCACAATTTCTTTACGGTGCTGTCCGTGCTCCCATTGTCGACCAGAATACATTCCCATGCGGAATAGCCGGTCACTGACCTTAGGCTGTCCAGGCAGGGGCGCAGAAGATCCGGCCGGTTCCGGAAAGGTATGATGATGGAAACCGGTGGTTCCGCCAGTGGTGGTTCCGTTGTCGGCCGGACAGGCTGGGCCGGGATGGGCCGTTCGCCGTGTTTTGCGGAAACCCCGAAAAGCGGAACAGGCAGATGCGTGATTTCGCCCTGTGACCGGGCCTGGCACAGGGCAAACAGGTGTACAGGATCGCGGAACGGGATGCCGTCCGCTTCCCCATCCCGCATGACGCCGCAAAACAGCGCGGCGGCCACGGCGAAGGCGTCTCCCGTGTAGCGGGTAGCCGCGAAATACAAAGGATCCCACGAGGGTTTGCAGTAAACGGAGGTCACCCTCTCCCCCTTCAGTCGCCATTCATCGACATACAGAAGATCCGTGCCCGGCGCCTCCCTCAAGGCTTGCCCGACCCGTTCCAGCATCCGGGAATGCGGACGACAGCCCGCGGCCAGGACCAGCACATGGCCTGTTTCCGGCAATGCACCGGGCGGGAAGAGGGCGGAATCGGGGCCTCCGCTGTCTTCGCCGTGGCCCACAGTGATAACAGCACGCGGCGGCACAGTCTGGGATTCCAAGTCCCGGAGGCACCTGTCCCGGTCGTCGGAAGAGCAAGCCCGGCCGTCAAGAAGCACGGTCAGGGGCTCCGGCGGGACATCCTCCGGGGCATCCCAGTCCGGCCCGTATTGCCGCAGCCAGGCCGCGCCGTCCGGGCCGGACAAGAACGCGTCCCGCACGCGCCAGGCCAGGGGAAAACGGGCCAGAAAAGGGACCAGGGGTAAGAGCAGCCTGATCAGAAAATAGAACACGCTTTGGGCGCAATTCCGCAAAACGGACACCTTACCCATGGCGCACCGTCAACTCGCTGTAAACAGATTCCATTTCCCGGCAAACATTCCTCAGGGAAAACAGCCTGGCGAAGCGTTCGCGGCCGGCCCGCCCCATGCTATGCCGCGCCGCCGGATCGTTCAGAAGCGCGCCGAGCGAGCGTGCGAGCGCGGGCGCATCCCCCGGTGGGCAGACCAGGCCGTTTTCGCCTTGGGAGACGGCGTGGGTCATGCCGCTGCCGGGAACATCGGTGACCACGCAGGGTTTGCCGCATTGCATGGCTTCCAGGAGGCTGAGGCCGAAGGCTTCCGCCCGGGTGATTGAAGGCAGGCAAAACATGTCGCACAAGCGGAAGCAGGCGTCGCGCTCGGCGTTGTCCACCTGCCCGGCCAAGAGGCACCTTTCTTTCAGCCCCAATTCCTCGATACACCGCCCTAGGGCTTCACGTTCCTCTCCATCCCCGATAAGACACAGGACAGCGCCGGGCAGCGAGGCCAGGGCTTCCACCAGGATTGAGAATCCCTTGTAATGGGCCAGGCGGCCCACTGCGAGAATGCGCGAGCCTGCGCGGTGCGACTGCAAAAAGGAAGCCGCGCGCCAGCCGGGGTGGAGGCTGAAAGTGTCGGCTGACTCTGATGGTTCCGGCAGCCCGAGAGGCACGCAGCGGCACTTAGCTTCCCAATTTTTCAAAAACGGGCTGGTCCGCGCATATTCCGGTGAAGTGACCACCACGGCGTCAGCCCGGCGCAGGAGTTTGTCTTCCAGGAACCGCCAGGCACGCAGGGAAGGCCCGGGCCCACGGAAGCCGGGCGGGAAGACGGCGTCAGCGTGCCAATGGAGCAGAACGGGTACGCGGCGCGGTAGAAACGCGGCGGCCAGCCCTGCCGGGTTGGGGGCATGGATGTGTACGACATCCGGCCGGGAACGGATCGCCTGGGAAAACATCCGGACAGGCAACAGGGGCGCCACAGGCGCGTAGCCGCCGAGGGTCGCCCAAACCCCGACCCGGGTAATGGTCAGCCCTTCGGCCAGGGCCACGCTTCCGGCGGGCTGCGCCCCGGTGTGGGCCAGAACATGCACCTCGTGCCCTCGGCGGGCTTGTTCCCCGGCGAGGTCATGGACAAAGCGTTCCATCCCGCCCTGGTCAGGCGGAAAAAACTTCGCGACATGCAGAATACGCAGGGTTTTCACGGCCACACCCGCAAACGGTCCGCGCAGCAGAACGCGGTCGTGTAGGCCAGGTACCGGAAGACCACCCACCAGGAAAGGAACACGCGCGAAATGCCGGAAACTCTCGTTCGCATAGCCACCGGGATCTCGATCACCTTCAGGCCCCTGGATCGCAGAAGGAGCAGAATCGGAATGTCCTGGTAGTGTACATGCAATTTCTCGGATTCCAGCACCAGGGACGCTGCCTGCCGGGTGTAAACCTTGAATCCTGAGGTCAGGTCCCGGGTCTTTAGCCCGGAAAGGAAGCGGAACCAGCGCCAGGCCATCCGGCGCAGATTACTTACCCTTTCGGGGCAGGAAGCCAGGATGACTCCGTTTCCCCGCACGGCCGCTTCAAGCAGGAGGGGGATGTTTTCCGGGTTGTGCTGGCCGTCGGCGTCCATGGTGATGAAGTAGTCGTAAGAATCATGGAGAGCGTGGCGCAAGCCGTGCCGGATCGCCCGCATATTACCCAGCCAGCGCGGGAGGACGACCACGCGGGCCCCGGCCTCGCACGCCAGGTCCGCCGTCCCGTCGCCGCTGGCATCATCCACCACCAGTATGGGTAACCCCAGAGCCGAAACGCGCCTCACGATATCCGCTATGGTCACGGCTTCGTTCCTGGCCGGAATGATTACGACGGCGGAAGCGTTCAAGGCAGCACCTCCCAGACGCCGCCCCAGGCCGCATCCACGGATACCGGCGCAAAGCCGGGCACGGGAAATTGACCGGCCGTGAACAGGCGCAGGGTCAGGGATTTGAGGGAAATCTCGTTAACGATATAAGCCAAAGGGTCGGACGGAGAATACACGAGGTAGGGGCCAGGGGCCTCGGGCCAGGGCGGCCCGAGGGTAGAAAGGTCTGTCGCTATGACCGCGCCGAACCCCGTATAGCCCCGCTCGTGCAGATACCCTGGCGGACGCACCGCCCGCCTGCTCTTGTCATATTCAAAATCCGCGGCGGGCAGGGTTTCAATGTGGTTTTGGCCGGGAACCTCGGGCCTTGCCGCTTTGATCCACCAGCGAGAGATGTCCAGGAAGCGCTTGGGTAGGAACAAAAAAACCCGGCCTTCCGGAAAAAACCATTGGGCGTCCCGGTCCGGAGAGGGCAGGGCGGCCAGGGCCGCTTGCGGATCAGGCGCACGGAACGCCAGTTCCAAGTTGTCAAGGGCGGCGGCACCCCAGGCCCGGTTCAGGGCGTCAAGGCCGGCGTGGCCGCGCAGGGCGAAAAAGCGTATCCAGCGGCGGGCGGCCAGAGGATCGTCCATGACCAGGGGACGCGCGGCGATTGAGGCCATCAGCGCGGTCTGGCTGCCGCCGTGGAAGAGAGGGGTTAGGCCCGTACGCGCTTTAAGGAAATAGCCCTCATCCCACCAGTTCCAGAGCGCGGCGTCCTTTGGGGCAACATCGCGCAGGCGTAGGAGCATGGCGTCATGGGGGCGGAGCCAATGGATATCATAGGAACGGGTCATTGACCAGGTGGCGGAAGAAGCGAGGCAGACCAGAACCGCTACTAGCGCGGCGGCCTGGAGGGCCTTGTTGCGTCCCGCTTTTCCGGGAAACCTTCGTGCGGCCGCGGGCAGCAACCCGACACAAAACGCGGGCATGAACACGCCTAGATACAAAAACCGCTCCGCCCAAAAACCCATGACCAGGAAGGGAACCGAGAGCCACAGCGCCGGCCGCAAGGCCGGAAAGGCGAAAAAGGCCGCCAGGGCGGCGAACGATACGAGTATCCCGCCGAGGGTTGAGCCGCCGAGTTTTTCCAGCCATTGCCAGGCGTTCAGGGAACCAAGCTCGGCGATGGAATGGGAGAACACCGTCCGTTTCTCCCCAAAAGCCAGGGAGAGATGGTCGGCCAGATACTCCCTGGCCTCGAAAATCCCCCGGGGAAGAAAGGGCTCCGGGGCCAGGGCGAAGGCCAGGGCCAGGGCGGCCAGGCCTCCCCAAAGCGCCCGCCTGGTTCGCGCGCCGTAATACGGGCAGCCGCCCTGCTCCGGCGGCAGGGCCAGCCACAACCCCAAGGCCAGGGCCACCAGCCCCAGGCCCGGTTTCCAGGCCAGGGACAAAAGGACCATACTAAGGACGAGGCCGCAGGCCGCCATTGCCTTGCGCGCCGCCGGAAGACGCGCGGTGAGGTGCGCCAGGAAAAGGATGCTTCCCTGCCACAAGACGGCGATGAGGGGGTCGGTGTCAAACCATCCGGGACCGGATCGTTCCAGCCAGGCCGGAACCATGAGGCAAACGGCGGTTCCCGTAAGCCTGGCTGGCCAGGATGCGCCCAAGGCGGCTCCCCAGGCCAGGGCCAGGGCGGCCAGGGCCAGAGAAAAGAAAATCGGCAGCAGAAAGGCTATCCGCTCAAGGCTGGCCGGCAGGAGCTTCGCGCCTTGCGCGGCCATAAGAGATAAGATGGGGATGCCGCTGTAGTCCCCGTGCCGCAGGGCGTATTCCGCGCGCTCAAGATAGTGATAGCCGTCCGCCTCGAGCAGCATGGGAGTTCCGCTGTCGGCATAGCGCCAAAGGTCCGGCCAAAGACCAGGCCAAACCTTAAAGTCGCTTTCCTGAAAACACGGCGCGAAGACCGTAAAGGCCAGGACGGCGGCCGCAGTGAAAACCGCCGCCCAAAGTGGCCAGCCGAAAGCGGCCTCGCGTGCGGAGCGGAGGATACCCAAGCTTACTCCCCTTCCACGGTTCCGGGCTTGCGTTCAGCCGTCCAGGCGGCGTAGGCGGCCTCCACCGTGGCTGGTTCACCCTCCATCCTGATCAGTCCCTTGTGTAGCCAAATCAGGCGGGTGCAGTAGGCAAAGGCGCCGGGGGAATGGGACACCAGCACGCAGGTTTGTCCGGCCCGCATTTTTTCCGTCAGCGTGGAACTGGATTTCTTCTGAAAATATGCGTCGCCCGCCCCGAGGACTTCATCGACGAGCAAAATGTCGGGGGTTATTTCCATGGCAATGGCGAACCCGAGCCTGAGCCTCATCCCGGTGGAGTATGTCTTAAGGGGCGCGTCAGCCCACGGGCCCAGTTCGGCGAAATCTATAATTTTATCCAGGCGGGCCTGGGCCTGTTTTTTGGAAATGCCCTGATACAAGGCGCCGAGCACGATGTTTTCCCGCCCGGTCAGTTCCGGGGACAGGCCCAGACCCAAATTCAAGAGGGATACCGTTATGCCGGGGGCCTTCGTGAGCTTTCCCCGGCTGGGCGCGAGAAGGCCGGCCAGCACCTGGAGCAAGGTGGATTTGCCCGCGCCGTTGTGGCCTACAAGGCCGAGAATTTCACCCCGGCCCAGGGAGAGGCTGATGTCCGCCAAGGCGTCCACCCGGCGCATGGCCAGCCGGTTGTGGCGCACATAAAAGGAGCAGGCGACGTTTTCAAGACGGATCAGGGGGGGGGGCACGCGTCACTCGGAGCACAGGCGGGGATACAGGTGGTCACAACGCCGGATCAACGCGAGGCCGCAAACCAGTATGACGCCTGACACCAAAACGACGTAGGCGAGATACATCCAGTCCGGCCACTGGCCTTCCAAAAAAATGCGGCGGTGTTCGCGAATGATGCCCGCCATGGGGTTGGCGTACATAAGCGCGAGGTGCTTGGGCAGTACGACAGCCTCCAGGCTGAAAAAAATACCTGAAACGAAAAACAGAGCCTGGATTAGCGAGGCCAAGATGAATTTGAAATCAGGCAAAAACGGCACCAGCGCCGCGCACACCATTGAAACAGCCAGGACGAACAGCCCCTGCGCAATGATTACGATGGGGGCGGCCAGCCAGGAAACGGCGAACGGGACGGGATAAAAAAGCAGGAAAACGGCCAGCAACCCCAGGACAAAACAGTGTTTGAAGGCGTCCTGCAAAAACACTTCCAGCGGGAAAAAAAACTTGGGGATATAAACCTGACGCATCAGGCCCCCCGAGGCAAATATGCTGCCCGAGGAATTCTGGACCGTAGAGGCGAACCAACTCCATTGCGTGGTGCCGAGCAAGAGGAAAAGGATGAAATTTTCCTGCCCCCCCCCCATGAAAATGCCGAACACCACATAAAGAATGCCCATGGAAAAAAGCGGATCAAACACCCACCAGAGATAGGCCAGGTAGTAGCGCGAGACTTCCGAGCGCAGGTTGGCCCGGGTTTTATAGGCCAGGAGTTCCCAAAAAGTTCTATCCGGCATCAAGGGCACCTTTGCGCGGATTCAACAAATATGTCCGCGTGTTTTAACCAAAACACGCGGACATACCATGCCTAAAGGTTGCTTTTAGGATTTAGAACTCATACCTGAAGCTCAGCATTCCGCCGATCTTCTGGAAATCCTCACGTACGCCGTAGGTGCCGATGACGCCGATCGTTGAGGGGCCATTATTCCAGTTCAGGCCCAGGTCGAAGTCCGCCCCGACCATGTCATCGCTACCGCCGGTCTTGGCAATATCCTGGAAGTAGGTGACGCCGACAAAAGGTATGAAGTCGCCGAAATCGTACCCCGCGCGGCCGCCCAATTGCATCTGGAACAGGTTGTAATCGGACCCTTCTATTGGCGTTGGGACCAGACCGCCCGGGCTCCTCAGGTCGAAACCACGGGTGGATTGATGCAGGTACAGGGCGCCGAGACGGGACGAGAATCTCCAGGCGTCATACTCCCACGTCTTGGTGGCGCCGGTCGCGCCATACAGACGCCAGGAGTTGTAATCGCCTTCGCTCATGGCGCCAGTATTATCGTTCCAACCCCTGACATCGTTGGAGAGCGAGCTGTAGCCGACGGAGAAATCCAGCATCACGTCATCCCTGAGCAGATAGCTGACATAGGGGGCTATAGTAAAGCCGGTGGACTTGTATTTCCCGTCACGCTCAAGACCCAGATCAAGCCATTCACCGCCAAAGGAAATGCCGAGGAGCAGGTCATCAAAGCGTTTGTCAAAGCCGCCGGTCAGCATATACAGATCGCCGCTGTAGTTGTCCGAACCGGACTTGTCCAGCCAATAGGCGTTCCCCATCACCCAAACGCCGATGCCATCACCATTGTTGCCGCTGTTAACGCCCCCCCGGGGGGTGGAACCTGGATTGTGGAAACCGCCACCGCCACTAAAACCCATCACCATACTGCTACGGGCGGTGATGGACGTGACCGTATTCTGTACGGAAACAACAGCGGTCTGTTTGGTTACGGATTCAATGCTGGTGGTAACATTGCCTGCCGCATGCGCAGACACAGTGAAAGCCAACAGCAACGGCACCATTAAAAATAACCCTTTACAAGCGTGTTTCATAGCTCCGATTCCTCCCATACCCGAAAACTTGTCAAACTCGAAACAAGATAGTTCTGAACATATCAGAAGGCACGCAGACTCCTAAACTAGAGTCCAAACTCTTTTCAATTTTACTCTAAATAGCCGGATAAGGCAACAACATAATCGGGGGTTGTAGGGAGCAAGTAAAATGTCCTTAATTTAAAGAACAAACAGTCTTCTTATCCGGCGGTGATCAGTTAAAATCCATTGATTTCACATTGTTATACAGGATTCTTGTATTGGGGAAAGGTCAGGGGCGGCCGGGGTCTTGGGCTTGGCCCGGGGCGCCCTTGGGGACGACCGGGTTCGGCCATGTAGCGGGCAAGATCGTTGGCGCGGACCATGTGCTCCCGGTTGCCTTTTCCTGGCCGTTCAGCCTGGTCTTTTTGCGGCGAGCATCGGTTCTAATGTTTAGGCAAACTTACTCTCTTTGCGGATCTAATCTCGGCCGTCCATTTTTCGCTTTCAATCGCCCAGTCGCACCTGCTTATCTCTGCCTTGGTTCTACAGCATCCGAGCTTGGCACTCCAGTCTTCGACCTGGGCCTTCCACTTGAGGACCTCATTCCAGGCCTCTGCAATGCCCTCCGCGTTCTTGTCCTCTGTCTTGCCTTCTGTCTCGGCCTTCATGTAAGCCCCAAGGGCCGCCAGGAAGTTTGAACGGGTCTTGTGGTATTCGACCATGATGTTCCAGCATTCGACCATGTCGCTCGTGAATTCGATCTCGAATCTTGTCTTAGCCGTGCGGTATTCCGTCTCGGCTTCCCGGCGTGTGATTTCGGCCCTCCAATATATGGCCTTGCTTTCTATTGTTTCGGCCTCATTTTCCAACAGCCATTTCCCAGAAATAGTTTCAGCCGCCTTTGATTTATCTCTGGTCTCCTGCGCCTCGGTTTCGGCAGCCTCGGCGAGGTTCGCGAGTTCCTCAGACGTTATATTTTGCAGTTCGCTCATATTTTCTGCCTCCCTTTGATTATATGGTTACATCAATATATTATCATTAATCCCGGCCAAAATGCAGGTTTATTATCTCAGGGCGGGTGTCTTTTGAGTCCATAGGGCGGCCGCGTTTTTTGGCCGAGTCTGGCTGAGCCTTAGGCTTGACCGGGCGTCGCCCTGTTCTTTGTCGTAAGCGAACTGATTCATTTTTTCGCGGTATCTACATGGCCCGCAAAGGAGGCCACATCTTGATTCGATCATGTCAACTCTCCATAAAGGCTGGCCTCACCGCTCCACCAGCCCACGGCTTCATTGACATTTCGGCCCTTTAATTTATACTGAATGCACCAGTAGCGGTCGGGCAGTTTGCCGTGCTTGCGGGTTTCGTGTTCGCGGTAGCGGATGCCGCGGCTGGCGGTGGTCCAGTCCACCAGGAATATCAATGGGTTAGGTAAATGAGCCTGGCTCTTTTGGGTTCTCCAAAGCCTATTAATTGCTCCATAAGTGCTCCCGGCAAAAATAAGGGGGCCTCGTGGCGTAATCGGAGCCGCCCTTCAGTCTCCCGCCCCGGTGAGCAATAGTGATCATAATGAAACGCTTGGCCCTGGCCCTGATTTTCCTCCTGGCCTTCTCCTCCCCGGCCTGGGCGCGCCCTGCCAAGTGGAAAAAGACCGAATACCTGGTCAAGGATGAAGTCTTGGATGACGCCTTGGTCCGGGCCAAAGCCAAGGCGTTGGGCGAATACGAGGCCATGGAACGGGCTAGGGCCAGGGTCGGGTCCAAGTTCAAGGCTATGGAAGAAGCCAGGGCCAAGGCGGCCAAACCAGCCCCCATGCTCCCCCATTGATAATGAACCGCCTCCTCCTCTCAAATCCTATCAATGGGCTCTGCTGGCAATGCAATTTTAGATTCTAAGTTTGGAGCAGATTTTTTTCGCAAATTTGCGCACGCGCTTATCAGTATCGCCCAGGCCGGATTTGATCGGCGCCACATATCCTTCTTTAAAATCATTCATCATGACTGTAAGAGCGTTTATTTTCCATTTCCAAAGATTGTTTATGTTGCTCAGGCCGATATAGAAGAATTGAGGCGTGAGGATCTTGGCTATCTCATCGTAACTCATAGCCATGATTTTTTCGGGCCGCATATATTCGGCAAGTTCGCTGAGTCCATGAAAATCACAGCCGCCTTGCCATTTCCCCTGGTTGAATGGACATACGTCCTGGCAGGTGTCGCAGCCATATAACCTGTGTCCGATTTTGGCAGCGGTTTTCATGGAAGGCATTCCCAGGCCTTTTTCCACGGACATTGTGTTGATAAAACTGGCGCACTTGATAAGGGCCATTGTATAGGGACGCGATAAGCTGGCAGTCGGACAGGCGTCTATACATTTATTGCAGTTGTCGGGACATTCGCTAAGTTCTGGCTTTTCAATTATCTCCAATTCCCGGTCAATAAGCCAGCTTTCAATAGTGTTCCATGACCCGTTATCAGTATAGAAAAAGTTATTTTTGCGTATAATCCCCAGCCCGGCTTTATGGGCGGCCCAGCGCAGTCCAACCAGGCCGAATTTGGGTTCATTTGCGGTCTTTAGCCCCAAATTTTCCAGAAAAGCGCCAAACTGTTCTCTTGCGTTGTATCCAGCGCGGTCTTTGTTCATCCTGATGTCGAACATGTAGGCTTTGCCGTAAACCCCCTCAAATTTTTCCGGCACATTATATCCAGCATAGTTGCGGACCGCGACTATGACAGACTTCACCCACGGGTAATATTTTTCGGGAGTTCCAAGTTTTTTAAACTGCGCGTATTGGAGTCTGCCCAGAAAAATACGGGATATCCGCTCTTTAAGTTTGTCTGAGAACCCGGAGTATTCAGAAAGCTTTATGATTCCGCACTTCTCGTATCCAAGT
>Ga0082212_10006295_pt1 | contig 15999 bp, 14 predicted proteins | sample TergutNt197P3_FD_71548 | JGI IMG/M metagenome (GOLD analysis project Ga0082212, IMG submission 71548) | Neocapritermes taracua P3 segment gut microbial communities from Petit-Saut dam, French Guiana - Nt197 P3 | ecosystem: Host-associated > Arthropoda: Insects > Digestive system > Gut ... | reverse complement strand
GCCTGGGTGCGGAAAGGATCTTCGCCCTGTTTTTTCTTCCGTTTTTCCCAGGAGCCGCCGGAGTTTAAAACCCAGGCCTGGGTATTGTCTTTAAAGTACGATCCCAAAATGTTTCTTAGTTCTTCGCGTATCCCTTCATCGGGAACCGGAATTAAAAGTTCTACCCGGCGTTCCAGGTTACGGGGCATCCAGTCTGCGCTGGAAATAAAAAATTCTTCGGAGCCGCCATTGTTAAAATAAATGATGCGGGAGTGTTCCAGAAATTGATCGACAATGCTTACAACATGAATATTTTCGGAAAGTCCTTTCCTTCCCGGCGCCAAGGTGCATATCCCTCTGATATTAAGGCTGATTTTTACACCGGCCTGCGATGCACGGTACAGGGCGGCAGTAACATCATCGTCTACAAGGGCGTTGAATTTTGCCACGATCCTTCCGGTTGAACCTTCCTTTGCACGTTTGGCTTCCCTGTCGATCAGCTCTATCAGCCTTTGCTTCAACTGGCGGGGCGCCATGACCAGCGTGTGCATGGGAAGGAGGGCGGAATATCCGGACAGCATGTTAAAGAAAATGGCGGCGTCGCGCCCAAACTCTTCCCTGCAGGTAAAAAGGCAAAGGTCGCTGTACAACTTTGCCGTTTTGTCGTTGTAATTTCCCGTAGAAAAATGAAGGTACTGTACCAGGCCCGCTGTTTCCCTGCGAATAACCTGGCAGATTTTTGCATGGACCTTTAGTTTGGCAAGGCCGTAGATAACAATAACGCCGGATTTTTCCAGTTCTTTTGCCCAGGAGATATTTCGTTCTTCGTCAAAGCGTGCTTTTAGTTCGACCACTACCGTAACATGCTTTCCGTTTAAGGCGGCCTGCTTTAGCGCCTGGATAATGGGCGAATGGCCGCTTGTCCTATACAGCGTTGTCTTAATGGAAACCACATCAGGGTCCGAAGCGGCTTCTTCGAAAAAACGGATTACCGGATCGAAGGACTGGTAGGGGAGCGCAATCAGGACATCCCCTGACCTGATTGTTTCCCAGACGGGGATGTCGGGGTTAAAAGCAGGATGGGCAAAGGGTTTGGGAAATTTCCGTTTAAGGTTTTCGAACCCCTGGGTCTTTACCAGGCTGCCAAGCGTTGCAAGGTTAAGGGGGCCGGAGAAAGAAAAAATATCATCTTTGGAAAGTTCCAGATGTTTTGCTATTGTGTTAATAATCTGCGCATGGTTTTCGTTTTCTGTCGAAGTACCCCATAGTGAATAAATCATCCTTACTGCTTTGGAATGTTCCCTGTTTACGATTACTTCTTCCATCGCTTCCATAAAATCGTCATCGCGTTTTTCGTCTACGGAAAAATCCGCATCCCTGTGTATGCGGAAAAGCAGCCGCTCTTTTACTTCATAACCGGGGAAAAACGCATCGCCCCACAGCATAAGAAGATCGTCCAGCAGCGCCCAGCGTTGTTTAGGGCTGGTTTCGGTATCAAGTCGGATTATGCGATCGAGGATGGGTGGAATTCCTGCAATGGATATTTGCTGTTCGGCAGCGGTTGAACCGGAATTTTCGGAACTAATCGCAGTTTCCAGCAGGAATGCACCGTACAAAATTCCACTGGTAATGGCTGGTATTTCCTGGTTCTGGGTATCATCATCATTATTATTGTCAATGGCTGCCGGGCCAAAACGCAGGGGGGTTAGGATGGGAAGAATTTCCCGTTTAAAAAATGGTTTAAGGTAAGCGGTTTCGTCCGGTGTGTAAGGATGCTGCCGCAGTTCAAGCCCGCCGGCAGTAAGGGCGGGAATGATTTCATCGTTTAAACACTTATAGAGCCGTGCATAACATTCCTGTATCAATACCGATGCATCATGCAGTATCTGTGCAGGGTTTCCGGTATGGTTCTCCAATTCCAGGGCATGCTTTAACGCTGCAATGCGTACCATAAAAAATTCATCAAAATTGGATGATACTATCGATATATATCGAAAGCGTTCCAGGGGCGGCATATCTTTGCGAAGCGCCTCTTCCAAAACCCGCGCGTTGTAGTTAATCCAGGATAATTCCCTGTTCAGCAGTTCTGTCGTGCTCATGTTAATATCACCTTATATCCAAATACTTCCTGAAATAAATCCGACTTTTCCCTAAGCCCCATCTGTTCCAGGGAAAAATCGCTGTAGCCGTATCTTCTTTCTGCCGCGGCGGAGTTTTCCTTATCTGCCGATGTGTTTCCGCCGCTGTGTATAATCAGCGTTTCTTCCTGCCTTTCGATTGTTACATCGCTTATCCGCTGTGAGTGGCCGCGATCCATAGCGTCCGCTATGCGGAGTATTGCGGCCATTTTAAGCACCATCATCCGTTCTTCCCTCTGGAGTGCGATATATTCGATATGGGAGGGTGAGGGAAGGTCTTCGCGGTGGTAGCGGATAACATTTCCAATTATGTCCAGGTCTTCCTGTTTAAGGCCGAAAATTTCCGAGTTTGCAATAATGTATTGGCCGTGAAGGTGATGCCGTGAACTTCGGATAAACATCCCTATGTCGTGGAGGAGGGCGGCTGTTTCCAGCAGCATCCGTTCATGATCTCCCATGCCATGTTCTTTTGTAAGGGCATCGAAGAGGGAAAGGCACAATTCCGTAACATGGCGGTTGTGCGCTTCGTCAAAATGATATTTACGGCCAAGATTAAGGGCGGATGCAATAACCTGGGAATAAAAATCATCCTGCAATTTCCGGTCTACGCCTCCGATAAGGCTGATTAAATGCCCTTCGCGCACCGACACTTCCGGCACAGCCAGTTCTTCCGCAGCCAGCCGTTCCATAAATGCGCGGTAGATAAGGAGCCCCTGCACAAAGCCTTCGGCATCAACAAAGGGAATGCCAAGGCGGCGGACGCAGTCTTCTACCGTATAATTTTCTATGGATTTGACAAAACGGAAAAAATCATCCCTGGTTATTATTTTGCAGCGTTCGTTCAGTTCCGTCCCGATTTGACGGGCTGCCTGACGTGCATCCGATCCGGTTGCTGCCAGAGTCCGGATATTGGAAAGATCCATTTCTTCGTTAAGAAAATCCTGTGCATTGTGCACGTTTTCGTGCAGGTACCGTTCCGTAAAACGCGCCGACCCTGTCCCATGCCGTACTTTTTGATCGATAAGGATTGTACCCAGCTTCAGGCTGTGGGCCGCTACCATCTTGCCGCGGCGAAGCAGCATAATTTCTGTGGAACCGCCGCCTACATCCAGTATCATTGAATTGGCGCGCCAGAATTGGGGGAGGCTGTTTTTTAATGCAAAACGCACTGCAAGGTACACCAGGCGGTTTTCTTCGATCCCTTCGATAATGGCTATTTCCAGCCCTGTTTCCCGCCGAAGCCGGTCGGTAATAATATCCCTGTTTCTTGCAGCCCGGACAGCGCTTGTTGCGATAATGTGGACATCTTCCTTTTGTATCCCCCAGGCCCCCAACTGTTCCTTAAAACCCAACAGCACCGAAAGACATTCCAGAAATGATTCCCTGCTGACAACGCCGGAAGTAAAAACATCCCTGCCCAGAGCTACAGGCTTATTGGATTGATCCAGAACCTTCCATTTTCCCGCGCTGTGATATTCGATGAGGAGCAGCCTTATTCCGGTAGAGCCAATCTCAATTACAGCAATCGGGCGGGGATTTTCCATTTGCTATAGTATATTTTATATGGAAAGAAATATCCATATTTGATTAATCCCAGCTAAGCTGTCCGTCTCCGGTAATCGGTATGGTATCTCCCAGGTACCGTGGCTTTGGTTTTACAATAATGGACAGGAATGCTTTTACCCTGGCAAAATATTCGCGGAACCCCCAATACCGGAGGCTGCGTTTGGAAAAACGGTCCTGGTTTACCGCATAGCCGACGGCATCCAGCCCCAGGCTGCGGGCCATGCAAACAGCCCTTGCCATGTGGAATTCCTGGGTAACGATAATAAGGCCCTTTACTTCAAAAACATCCCGCGCCCTGTACATGGAATCCCAGGTATTAAACCCTGCATGATCCATAAAAATATCTTCCGGCGGAATATCGGGGGAATTCTCCAGGACAAAAAGCCTCATGGCATTTACTTCGTCATAGCGAAGCCGCCCGTGATCCCCCGAAAGCAGAAGCTTTTCTCCCTTGCCGTTTTCTATCACCCTTATGCCGCCTGCAACCCTGTCATGCAAAACAGGCGAAAGCCTTGTCCCGTGGGTCATTGAACCCAGAACCAACACTGCCGAGCGGTAAGGGATCGTATCGACGTCGGTGTAAATATATTTTCGGGCTGCGCCTGCCATTCCGATATTTATAATCAAACTTGCAACAATCCCGGCAGCAAGAAGGATAAAGAGTGATTTAAATAGTTTTTGCAGCTTCATTGATGTGAGCATAGCAAAAAAGCGCCGGTTTGACAGCTTGTAATAGAAGCAGGGGCGTGTTACATTTATTTTAGAAACGCCCCTTCACGGGGCGCTAAAGCCGGCGTGGCGGAATGGCAGACGCAGTAGACTCAAAATCTACCGCTCGCAAGGGTGTGTGAGTTCAAGTCTCACCGCCGGCAAAATAAAGTTTCTTATATATAAGAAACTTTCTGTAAAAACACAAAATATTTCTTTTATACAAGAAACTCTTGATCCATGATTTTTTTCATGCTATACTCCTGTTCTGGAGGGTCGACTTGATAAAACGGGATTTGTATCTGGCAAAAATCAAACCATTCATAGATAAACCTGTTATTAAGGTTATTACCGGCATGCGGCGGTGTGGGAAAAGCGTTATTCTTTACTTGCTGCGGGAAAAACTGCTGGAACGGCGGATTGGTAAAGACAGGATACTTTATATCAACTTTGAATCTCAGATACATGATGCACTCACTGACAGAAAGGCTTTATATAAACACATTGCTGCCTGGGCAAAAAAAACAACCGGGCGGTATTATATCATGCTGGACGAAGTTCAACGGGTTAACGAGTGGGAAAAAACCGTTGCGTCATGCAGGGTGGATTTTAACTGCGATATATATATTACCGGTTCCAACAATGAGCTGCTTTCAGGGGAACTCCATACCCTGCTTGCAGGCCGGCTTGTTGAAATTCCGGTATTCCCGCTTTCCTTTGCCGAACATCTTATCTTTACCAAAGCTTTTAATGAAGACAAGGGTAAAGATCTTAACCGCCAATTTCTGGATTATTTGCAATACGGCGGCCTTCCGGGTGTCCATGAAATGGATATTAATTCCGAAGCAGTCTATCCATATTTAACCGATATATATAATTCATTGCTTCTTAAAGATGTGCTTGCCCGGCATCGTATACGGGATACTGAGCTCCTTGAGCGGGTTGTTAAATTCCTCATGGATAACATTGGGAATATTTTTTCTGCTAAACGAATTACAGATTTTTTAAAAAACCAGGGCAGAAGATTAAGCGGAGAGACGGTGTATAATTATATCAGGGCGCTGGAAAAAGCTTATTTGATACGCAAGGTTAGCCGTTATGATATACGCGGTAAAAGGCAGCTTGAAACCCAGGAAAAATATTTCTTTGAAGATCACGGAATACAACATGCAATTATTGGTTTTCGGGATGATGCATTGCCGGGACTCCTTGAGAATGTGGTTTTTATGGAGTTAAAGCGCCGGGGTTGGAATGTGTTTGTTGGTCAGATGGAACATTCAGAGATTGATTTTATTGCACAGCGCCGGAATGAAAAAATGTACATTCAGGTTTGTTACCTTCTGGCAAACAAAGGAATCGTTGAAAGAGAATTCAGTCCATTAAAAGCTATAAAGGATAATTACCCAAAACTCGTCCTTTCAATGGATCATCTTTGGGATTACAATCACGAAGGAATTCTGCGTAAAAATCTGATCGAATTCCTTTTGGATGAAAAGTGGTAAAAGTTTTTTTTGCTCACCCGCCAAACAACTCCCTGCATTCCAAGTAAAACCGCTTTTCTTCGGATTCCCCCATGGAGAAACTTTTCCGGGGCAGGGGGCCGCGTTTTGCAATGACCTCGAAAAGGCCCTGCTTGCGGAAGGGGGGAAGCAGTATCCCCACGGCGTTGCTTGCCGGATCGGCGGGGTTTGGTTTGCCGGCAAGTCGGAACAGTTCTTCGCTGCCGTGAATATAATCAAGGCTGACGCCGCCTTTTTGCTTTTCTATCATGGTGTCCAATAGTGGCTGAAGCGCATCGACGGCAAGCGGAACGGGATCGGCTTCGATTAACAAACAGCTTTCCCTGTCAATAAGCCCCAGGCGCATTAAACCGCAGTGCCCGTCCTGGACAAGTTCTGCCAATTCATTAATACTATTCACACTGCGGCAGCTGTAACCGGGTAACGGTGCAAGCGTTTGCTGCACTGCGGTAATGTCTGCGCCGAATAACAGGCGGTGAATCGGCTCAAAGCGCAATGCGGGATCGTAAAGGTTTACCAGTTCCACCAGCGCCCAGCGGGCAGGGTGGTTCATTATATCCGGATCGTTTTGATGTACTTCTTTGTATTCTTCCCACACGCCTTTTGCCGCTGCCAGCGAATGGTTGCCGTCTCCCACGGCAAAGAGGAAGGGTGCGCCGTATTTTTCTGTTGCACGCTGTTCCAGTTTTTCGAGGCTGCCGGCAAGGAATTCCCAATCATCCTCTGTATCAAGCTTCCATCCACGAATCCTGCCAGAACCAAGCATCAGTTCCGTGTCGTACAGCGCATTGTTGTGGGCATTCTCCGTTATGCCTTTGGCGCGCCCGCCAAGGGAAGGGAGCAGGGTATTTTCTTGGTCATCGATCAAAACAAGGATATGGGGCGTTTCAATGGGAGCGCCCCGGCGGATATCCATCCGCGACGGCAGCCTTTCAGCCACGGTTCCTTCTGTTGGACGTATTAATTGCGGATGGATTAATACCGGGTGGATTGTGCTTGAGTTTGATGCGGGATTAGTCTTCCAGTTGTACGCTTCCAAATCCAGGGCAACAAGCAGGCCCATTCTTGATTGTGCAAATGGGGTATCCCGTTCTATGTAGATTAATGATTTTTGGGGAGGGGCAAAAATATCTTCGTTAAGATATTCCTTCATGGTGCGGTGGATGGCGGCGATCCTTTCTTTGTTGTCCGGTTCTTCCAGATATACTTCGGGGTAGATTAGCTTTAGGGTAGTTGGGCTGTCCCCTGCAATGGCGCGGGCTTGTTCCCAATAGGCGGGATCCTGGGTGTGCTGGTCGCAGGCGATTACCGCCCACTTGGCAAGATCGGTTCCTTCTTTGGGCAGAAGCAATGTTGGGACAGCGGCGCCCAGCGCTGCCAGCCGGCTTGTTGCATTTTTTTGTTCCATTCCACTTTTACCTTGAACAGTTTTGCTGTTTTAATTATACTTAAAAAACATTTTTTATTCAGGAGCTTTCGATGGCCGAAGAACTGACCGAATATTCCGGTCCTGCAACAATGGAAAAAATCACCTCCCTTGCCAAGCGGCGGGGCTTTGTGTTTCAATCATCCGAAATTTACGGCGGTCAGAACGGCGCCTGGGATTACGGCCCCATGGGTATCGAATTAAAAAACCGGATTGCGGCGAACTGGTGGAAAGAGATGACCCAACTGCACGACGAAATTGTCGGGCTCGATGCGGCGATCCTGATGCACCCCCGTACATGGGAAGCTTCCGGCCATGTGGAGAATTTTACCGATCCCCTTGTTGACTGTAAAAAATGCAAGACCCGGTTCCGTGAGGATATGGTTCCCGAAGAAAACCTTGCAAAAAAAACCTGCCCCGAATGCGGGGGTGAGCTTACCGACACCAGAAAATTCAACCTTATGTTTAAAACCCACATCGGCCCCACAGAAGACAATGCGGGGCTTATCTACCTGCGGCCGGAAACCGCCCAGGGAATTTATGTAAACTACAAAAACATTATCCAAAGCAACAGGATGAAGATACCATTCGGCATTGCCCAGATTGGAAAGGCTTTCCGGAACGAAATCGTTACCAAAAACTTTATTTTCCGCACCTGCGAATTTGAACAGATGGAAATGCAGTATTTTGTAAAACCGGGCACCGATGTTGAGTGGTTTAACGAATGGAAAAAACGCCGCTGGGCTTATTACGAAAAACTCGGCGTTAAGATCGATCACCTGCGCTGGCATCAGCACGGGCCGGATGAGCTTGCCCACTATGCAAAAGATGCGTACGACATTCAGTACCTGTTCCCCATGGGCTGGCGGGAACTGGAAGGCGTGCACAACAGGACAAACTACGACCTTACCCGGCATACCGAATTTTCCGGCAAAGATTTACAGTACATCGATCAGGACAACAACAACGACCGTTACATCCCCTTTATCATCGAAACATCCGCCGGGCTTACCCGTACCCTGTTAATGTTGATTTGCGACGCCTACGACGAAGAAAAAGTTGCCGACAAGGGGAACGATGATGATTGGCGCACCGTGCTGCGCTTCCATCCAGTCGTTGCGCCTGTAACCGTTGCCATACTCCCGTTAATGAAAAAAGACGGCCTTGCCGAACTTGCACAGGACATACGGAACGAGTTAAAAGAAGATTTTGCCACCGACTACGATCAGGCCGGCGCAATCGGCCGCCGTTACCGCCGCCAGGACGAAGCCGGCACACCGTTCTGTGTTACCGTTGACTATCAGTCCAAAGATGACGGGACAGTAACACTGCGCTACCGGGATTCCATGGAACAGATACGCATTCCCCGCGCAGGGCTGACGGAAAAGATCCGGCAGGAAATAAAAGCGTACAAGCGAAAATAATTCGTTACTGTTTTATTACCTTTGCCATAAATTCAGCCCTGCTTTTTACGCTGAATTTTTGGAAGATGTTAGAAACATGAGACTTAATGGTTCTTTCGGAAATAAAAAGACGGTTTCCCAATTCTTTATTGCTTAAACCTTCGTTCGCCAGCAGCAAGGCAACTTCCATCTCGCGTTCACTTAAGTTATGTTCCCTGAGTATGCCGCCGATATCCGATGATGATCCTGCTGCGGGAACTTCCAGCGTTTTCTGTGGAATGATTTTTCGTGACAGGAAAAAAAACACAATAGCGGCAAATGTTAGCAGCATCACGGCATACGCATTGTCAATCGATAAGGATCTGAATGGCCCAATCAATAACGCCGCATAGGTATGTATCATATTTACAGACACAGGCAGAAGCCACACCAAACAATCACGCCCGTAAAGTTTTGCATTTGATAAATGCGGGGTTTGCCAGTACAAATCCACAATGACAAAGGGAAAGACCGCGACAATCATCTGAATCATGACGATGCTCAAGGTATATAATATTAAAAAAAGCATGTGGGAATTACTGAACAGCAGCAGGGAAGGTGTAAACAGAAACAGTACCGAACAAAAATAGATAAATACGCTTAGAAAATGCCGCTGCCACAAGCGATCGGCAAGAAAACCAAGCACGGGCAGAAGAAGAAGCGGAGCAATCGTTGCCGCATTAAACCCGGGAGCGAAAGGGCTATAGATCTTTGGTATAAAAATTTGGTTGGTAAAACTGTTGGTCCATAAAATGATCAAAGCTGCGGGAATAGGAAAAAGCCAGGAAACAGATCGGGGATTGGGAGCCGGGGACTGAGGGACGGTTTGCGGTTCCATTTCAGCAGGCTTCATTCCGGTAAGGAACACCAGTACCATAACCCACGCAAGCGTTATGGCAATTCCTGCAATGGTGAACAGATACGGCAGTAGCGTAGCTCGGCCCGGCCCCAGGGCCAGATTAAAAACAATAGTTCCTGCACAAAACGCCAGAACAGCCCAAAAAACCCGGTGCTTTATTATGAGTGTGAAAAAACACCCCAATATCAGGATTAATAACGCCCCATTCCCAACAGCCATAAAACCGGAAAGGAACATGCTTTCCTGCCAGGCCTGATACCCCAAAAGGCGGACAATGATGTTGGGAAGGAGAAAGGCTCCCGTTAAAGCCAATCGCGTTTTCCATGGAAAACGCTTCCAGGGGAAGCGGGAGGTTTGCGGATGGCGACCGTAACGCAGATCCTTCATTGGAAGGAGCAGGGACATGAACAATATTCCGAGAAAATAACCGGCCATAGTAAAATGGGATACCTGACTTATTTTTTCCATGCCGGCTGATGTTCTCATAAAAGCTTGCTGAACACTGCCAAAAATCATAAATAAAATATAAGCAGCTTTCAGCGCATATTCTCTTTTGGGAGGGTACATGTCGCTTTTAGTATAGCAAAATAAGTAAATAAAAAAGAGACCATGCGGTGTACAAAAATGGCTCTTACATCTTTAATTCGCAAAAATAATACTTTAGTACAGTATGTTTTGGGCCTTTTTTCGATAAACTGTACTTTCGTACAGTATGCAGATACCAAAAAACATCGGACAATTGCCGGATATATGAAAAATACTTATGTAGCACCAGCCAAATCTTTACGGACAAGTTGGGTAACAAATTCGGCAGGGGTCTGATGTACAGCCATAGCACGGGCATCCAAAATGCGGACAGTTGCTTCGTCCAGCAGCAGCATACGGGCGCGTCGTTCGGTAAAGAATCCCCCCTCCCCCTTTCTGATTTTAGGGGTGGTTTTTGTCCACAGTTCATCCAGAGCGTCTGCTTCTTCTTCTGTCATCTCAGCCATTTGTTACTCCTCAATTATCTTTCGAAATGCCTTACGACAGGGCATTGCATGAAATACGTTTATGGAATCTTCATCTATCCGGTTGTACATAACTTCAATCAAATTCCCCTTAAGATTGAAGCCAAGCAGAAGATATTTGTTATCGGCATCCTCAATCGGGTCTTCGTAAATAAAGGTTTCAAAAGCCCGCAATATATCAGCTTCTGTTGCATTATGCCTGAACGCTGCATGATTAAACATAATTCTGGCATACATGGGGGAATTATATCATAAAACAGAGAAACATGCAATGAAAAAAAACAAAAAGGATTTTTAATGAAAAACACAATTAAACTATCCGGCATTATCACCTTTATCTGCGCCATAATACTCTGCCTTTCCGGCTGTTTCAGCCCGTACCAGGGAGAAGGGAGCTCTATTACCATTAGTTTTGGCAGCAGTGCAAGGACTGCGGCATGGCCATCTGCAACCGACAACGGCCTGCTCCCCGCGCTTAAACACCGTATTAAGCTGACGGATTCTAACGGAACTAAAAGGAACGCCAGCGCAGAAGGCGGACGATCCGCTAAAATTTATGTTGCCCCGGGGGAATGGCACGTGGAAGTAGAAGACTGGTTCGGGGACTTTCTGTTTGCAACAGGAAGCTCCGTTGATCCCATTGTCGTAAAAACCGGACAGAGTAACATGGTGAATATATCAATGACCCAGGCGTTTACCGCAACCGGTTCTTTTGCGGTTTCTAACCTAACTGATTGGGACGATGCTCGTGGCAGCATGACAGTTCCAGGAAACTACTATATCTTTCTTGCCGGGGATATTTCCGGTGTAAGTGCTACTGCTGCTGGTACTAATACCTTTAATTCTGGCGCTATCGTAACCATTTTGGGGAACAAAACCATAACACTGAGCGGTACCGGCAGCCTGCTCCGTATTGGTGGAGGGCAAACCGTTACGATAAAAGATGTAAAACTTAAGCGCCAAAGGACAAGTGTGATGAATACCACCTCGTTGGTTTATATTAGCGGCGGCGAATTCGTCATGGAAACCGGCTCATCAATCTCCGGCAACACCTCCAGCACCGACAACGTAGGCGGCGGAGTGCATATAAATGGCGGAACCCTTACCATGAATGGCGGGGCTATCTCCGGTAATAAAGTCGAAAACGGCGGTGGTGTATTTTTAGAAAACGGCACATTCAACATGAATGGTGGAACAATCTCCGGCAATATTGGCACTTATAACGCCGGCGGTGTGCTTATTAAAAACAGCGGAATCTTTACCATGACCGGCGGGACGATCTCAGGCAATAAAGCCAATAGCCTAAGCATTAGCGGCGTCTACGGAGTCACTGGCGGCCTCGGCGGCGGGGTATTTGTTGAAGGCTCTGGTACCTTTGCTTTGAAGGGTGGTACAGTATACGGCAACGAGTCTGCTACCGCTATAACTCTGAGAAATGAAGCCTATGACGACGGAGCGGCATTGTATGTTACTCCCACCGGCGGTGCCGCCGCCACATGGGGCATTGGCACTACGCTCGATACCACTAACAACACCATCATAGTAGTAAACGGAAACAGGCTACAGTGAAAGAAAAGGTTGTTGTTTTTTTACAAGCGGATAAAATCGTCTATATACAATTCCCGTATCTGCCCAAGGCGGAGCTCTGAATTAAAACGGTTTAATAGTTCTGTTTTGGTTATATCAACATCAAGGGCGTCAAATTCTTCTGCGGTAAGGACGCCAAAATAATCATTAACTGAGGTTTTAAACCAGGAGATGCGGGAAGCAAGTTCTTCCGAAAACGGCCGGTCGTTTTTGTTATACGGAAAGGCGATGGAGATGATGATTGTTTCGCTGTCGCTGCCTGCAGTGGGGATACGCATTTTGCCAAGGCTGGTAAAAATACTTTCTTCCACGGCGGTACTTGCATCCGGCGGTGCCCCGGCGCCCGGCTGCCGACGCTTTGCAAGGCCGTAGATGGTGCCAATTAGTATAATAAGCGCCAGCGTCGCGGCAATGACAATAAGAACCCTGTATACAATCAGTGCGGTTTGCGGGGGACGTTCTTCTACTCGCTTCATTATTACATTATACTTACTATTAGCGTTTTATTGAAGGAGAGGTTATGCTATATCACCGGAATGAACTAAAATCGGAAATTCGGGAAAAACCACGGGGCGGCGAAGGGAACGCTACATTCCTTCACCTGGCAGAGGGGAAGGGGGCGGTTCAGAAGTACACTAATCTGCTGGCGGAAATTACCCTGCCGCCGGGGGCGTCCATCGGGCCGCATCCCCACACGGAAGATTTGGAGTTTTACATTATCCTTGAAGGCGAGGGGAAAGTTAACGACAATGGCACGGAAAAAAATGTAACAAAAGGTGATGTTATGATTACCGGAAACGGGGAAACCCACAGCATTTCCAATACCGGCAATGCCCCGCTTGTTTTTCATGCGGTAATAATTAAGGAATAGGCCGGAGGGCGTATGACAATTGAGCGCATTGAAAAGGCTCACAAAACTATTCAGCAGGTACTTAAATACACGCCATTAAGTTCGACGCAGACTTTTTCCCGGATGAGCGGCGCACAGCTGTATCTTAAATGCGAGAATTTGCAGAAGACCGGATCGTTTAAGGTACGCGGTGCTTATAATAAAATTGCCGCATTGGCAGAGGGCAAAACCGTTAAGCAGGTCGTAGCGTCCAGCGCGGGGAATCATGCGCAGGGCGTTGCGTTTGCTGCATCGGCGCTTGGAATTGGCTCCACCATTGTTATGCCGCTTACGGCGCCCATTGCCAAGGTGTCCGCAACAAAAGGGTACGGCGCCGATGTCGTGCTTGCCGGTACTTGTTATGACGATGCGTATGCCAAAGCCCGCGAACTGCAGCAGGAAACCGGCGCGGAATTTGTCCATGCCTTTGATGATGAAGACATTATTGCAGGGCAGGGCAGTGTGGCGATTGAAATACTGCACGAGCTTCCCACCGTGGATACTGTGCTGGTACCGGCAGGCGGCGGCGGGTTACTGGCAGGGATTGCCGCCTACCTTAAGCTGGTTAACCCGCGCATACAGGTAATCGGCGTGCAGGCTCAGGGCGCAGATGCAATTGTACAATCGTATACCGCAAAGAAAGCTGTTTCCACGCCGGGCGTGTCGACCATTGCCGACGGCATTGCCGTTAAGTCGCCGGGAAAACTAACGCTTGATTACATAAACCGTTATGTAGACGGCATGGTAAGCGTATCCGATGACGATATTGCAGAAAGCATTCTGCTTCTTTTGGAACGCAGCAAAATGGTTGTCGAACCGGCAGGCGCCGCCGCATTGGCTGCCGCCATTGGTAAAAAAGTTGATATTGCCGGCAAGCGCGCCGTGTGTGTGCTGTCCGGCGGCAACATCGATGTAAGCATGATTCACAAAATTGTGCAGAAAGGGATGATTACCCACGGCAGGCAGATGCAGTTCTCGACAATCATATCGGATCACCCCGGAAGCCTGAAACAATTCCTTGCAGTGGTAGCGGACTGCGGGGCAAGCATTATTACCGTGCAGCACGACAGGTTTAACGCGCAGCTGCGTCTTGATGAGGCGAACCTGCATGTAGCCTGCGAAGTTAGCGGCGCGGAACATGGGACAGAGCTTATAGGCGCGCTTGAGCAGCATGGCTATAAAACAATAATTGAATAGCCTGGGAGTAAACAACACAAACATTTTCCTGCTTTTTTCTCGCAAAGGCGCAGAGGCGCAAAGAACGCAAAGTTAAGAAGGAAGGAAGTATTTTTCAATTTTCCCCTCGCTCCCTGCGTGAGGCATTCCTAAGATTTTTTTACCACGAAGCACACGAATGCCCACGAGTAGCTGCAAATCACAGTTTACTATAACTATGGCTCGAATATGGTATCATCATGATCATAGGGTAACGGGTGTGTACCTATGCTATTTATTATAGCTGTGCCATTAGTGTTAACATACAGTGCTGATCCTAAACCACCGGCGTTGCATGTATTAGGATCATAGCTAGATGGATTATAACCACTTCCAGTTATTGTTCCGCCTGTCATGGTGAAGTTGCCATTGTTGACATGCACACCGCCGCCGTGACCGTTGTTAGCTGTGGTGTAATTGCCGTACACGGTGCCTCCACTCATATTAAAGATACTACTGTTGGAGCCGCCAATAAACACACCGCCGCCGCCTTGACCGGAAGCGTAATTACTAAATATTGTACCGCCGGACATATTAAAGGTACCTCCGGAGCCGCCAATAAACACACCGCCACCGCTTGTTGTATCATTTTCGAATATTCTGCCACTTGACATATTAAAAGTACTGCCGCTAATAACAGACACTCCACCGCCATTAACAGTATTGGAATTGTTATACACATGACCGCCATCCATATTGAAGGTACTGCCGCTGCCTGTAACATACACCCCGCCGCCGGTTGGATTGTAGAACACCCCGGAATTGCCTTTCATAGTGAAAGTAGAACTAGATCCGCCAGATGTGGTAACAAAAACCCCGCCGCCGCCGCCGCTGGGGTTACTGATATTATTATTATATATCTCGGCGTTGCCATTCATGGTGAAGGTACCACTAGCCATATACACACCCCCACCACTTTGGGCTTTATTGTCGGCAATTGTGCCGTTATTCATATTGAATGTGCCGCCATTCATATAAACACCACCGCCGTTGCCGCTATTGATATTATTACATATGGTACCGCCATTCATATTGAAGATTCCGCCGTCGTAGATATAAACCAACGGAGCGGTATTGTCATTGGTTCCTTTAAGGTCTACGCCTTGTATTGTAACAGTCTGGCCAAAGGGAATACAGAGCATGCAGCCGTTGCCGCCAATGCCGAAGTCTATTGTTTTAGCTTCCCTTCCAATTATGGTTATAGAAATGGGAAAAGCATCATTGCCAAATGTATAATCGCTGATAGTAGGAGTATCAGTGATACTAACAATACCGGTAAGGATGATGCGATAGTTCTTGTTTTCACCTCCTGACTGAATTGCGAGCCTAGCATATTTCCACTCCTCTTCATTACCAACATAAAATGTATAATCGTATACTTCGCCCTTATCCTTGATAAGGGGGCCGACAAGGTTCTCCATCCAGGGGTTAGTACATGCAGCGAATAGTATTGGCAGGGCGGCAATCAAAAACAGCTTTTTTGTCATTAAGAATAATTATACTGCCTGAAAAGAGAAATAGCAACTGAAATCTCTGTACCCCGCGATGCTTTATATAAAAGCGCTTATCAATTTTTTCCTACATTTTTAAGTTCGGTTTCTTTTTTTTCCAGCGTTTCTTTTAACAACGTTATCTGGCCAAGGATTTTTTCGATTTCGCT
>Ga0082212_10006294_pt1 | contig 15999 bp, 11 predicted proteins | sample TergutNt197P3_FD_71548 | JGI IMG/M metagenome (GOLD analysis project Ga0082212, IMG submission 71548) | Neocapritermes taracua P3 segment gut microbial communities from Petit-Saut dam, French Guiana - Nt197 P3 | ecosystem: Host-associated > Arthropoda: Insects > Digestive system > Gut ... | reverse complement strand
TAGCGTTTCTTCCTTATTGTGGCAAAAAAGACCTATTTCAGAGCCAAAGCGCGCGAAAAATCATACACAACCGCAAAAAATACGCAAAACACAGGGGTACAATCCAAAACCGTGTTTACCCCCGGGCTGTTTTCGCACACTCTGACGGTCTTTTGTCTTGCAAGCCGCTTCACCCCAACCCGCCAACAGAAAAACGGCAACGGCGGCAACGGCGGCAACGGCAATACCTCGTCCCCTTTCCGGAAATCCCGATGACGGGCTATCGTGCAACGCCTACAGGGACTAAGCATTTGGCGTCGCGGGCTTTTTCAGTGGTTTCGAACCGTCCATAAAGCCCTCGACGGCTCCATCTCAGCGGTATCTCGCTATTTTTAGCACTTATCGCTGATGTAAAATCAGAAGCAAGCAGTATTATATATTGCGGTGGGGACAATCGCATGCGAACTCATGCGTCATTAGACGATTTATTTGCTTAGGTTTTTCTGTTGGCGGGTTGGGGGTTTTGTATTGCTCCGGGCAAATATCACCCTTAGGGTGATTTACAAACTTGGCTGTTCTGTGTAATGTAGATATGTGAAGGCGATAGTAGAAGCAGTGGCAAGAGCAGAAGTCGCATAAGTAGAAACAGAAGCGGCAGAAACAGTCAAGAGCAGAAGCCGCATAAGTAGAAACAGAAGCGGCAGAAACAGTCAAGAGCAGAAGCAGCAGACGCAGCAGACGCAGAAACAGAAGCGGCAGAAACAGTCAAGAGCAGAAGCACTATAAGCGGAGAAGCTTATTTCGTGACTATGTTGAATGGCAGGTAAGGGATTTTCAAGACAACCGGAAAGAAGGTAGATTACCATGGCAAACTTTTGTAAGAATTGCGGGGCGCAGCTTGAAGAAGGGGCAGGGTTTTGCCCGGGGTGCGGAACGGTGACCGGAGCGCCGCAGGGGCAGTACGCGCCGCCGCCTCCGCAACCACAATACGCGCCGCCTCCGGGGCAGCAACCCCAGGGGCAGTACGCGCCGCCGCAAGGGCAGTACGCGCCGCCGCAGGGGCAGCAACCCCAGGGGCAGTACGCGCCGCCGCCGGGGCCCGGGTACGCGCCGCAGCAGCCGAAGAAGAAGAAACTCCCGAGGTGGCTGTTGGTCGTGATAATCATCGCAGCCGTCCTTGTCGTTGTGCTGGTAGTGGCGAACGCCGCCACGGGCAAGGCTGCGGACAGGGACTATTTCAGGATCGGCGCTGACGAGGTGCCGTCCGTGAAACTGGTGCTTGGGGAGGAGCGCGAGGTATCAGGCGTGAAAACCGGCACGAACGCCGTCGGCAGGGAGATGGTCATCAACTACAAGGTCGATGAAGGCCAGGGCGAGGACATGGGGAAATACGCCAAGGCCCTGATGGATGATTATGGGTACATCAACACGACGCCTTACGACTTCACCGGCCCCAAAGGGAAGGGGTTCGAATTCGCGAAGGAATCCGTAATGGAAGGGTATGTCGTGCTGGTACAGATCGATTACGACACAAAGGGCTATGACCTGACGCTTACAGTGTCGACCGGCGAGTTGATAGTGGACGGGCCCCCGGACGATCCGGCTGGTCCGGACGAACCGGACGAACCGAATGAACCAGACGATCCAGACGGCCCAGGTGTGGACGACCCGGACACGGGGCAGGCGGAGCCGGAGCCGCCCGTGGTGCAGGACGGCATGGTGGAGATATTGGTCCCGGCCGAGTTCTTCTTCGGGGTAGACAAGGACGGCCTTATCGAGGAAGCGAGGTATACCGGGTTTGAAAGCGTCGAAAACAGCGACGGCTCACTTACACTTATCATGACCGAAGTGCAGCAGGACGCGTTCGTGCGCGAGCACAAGACGCACATCGACGACATGGTCGCTGTCTATACAATGGAAAGCCAATACAATGTCAAGGACATACAGATAAGCGATGACTATTCTGAGGTGACGGTCATGTGCGGCGAAGGTTTTGAGACCTATGGGAGCCTGGGGAACAACGCTATCGTGACGCTAGGGTACTGGGTGCCCCTGCACCGGATATACCAGGGGAAGGGGCCGGACTCCACGACGAAGATCACACTCGTCTACGTGGGGACGGGCGAAGTCATGTATGTGATGGAATGCCCGTATGAGCTGCACGACTATTATGACTGGTGATGCTTTTACGCACAACGGGGCGCAAGCGACCCATTTGGGGCAAAGCGGGGCGGGCCAAGCCCACTGAAAGGATAGGCCCCCCGCAAGGGTAGGCCCCCCGCAAGGGTAGGCCCCCGCAAGCCAAGGCCCACGGGCTCAGGCGGGGGGAGGCTTGATTTTACGGCGCGGCAATGTTACTGTGAAGCAGTCGGCCAGTTGAAGCGAGAAGACAGGATCTCTTGCTTTTCAACGCAATGCACGACACAAAAAGAACCGTCCCCATTGTGTTTGAACGCAATGCGCGACACAAAAAGAACCGTCCCCATTGTGTTTAAACGCAATGCGCGACACAAAAAGAACCGTCCCCATTGTGTTTAGGGGAGCACAAAGACAAGATCTGTGTGAGGAGGTAGGAATGATGGGATATTTGATGAATAATAAATGGGCGAGGGGCTTTTTCGCGTTCTTGCTGGCGGGCGTCCTGGCGCTGGCCATGGCCCAGGCTTACGCTTTCGCGGGCGAGGAAGAGGCCCTGTTGCCGGAGGGCGACGCTGTGCCTGAGGATGGGGAAGAGGCTCTGTTGCCGGAGGGCGACGCTTTGCCTGAGGATGGGGAAGGCAGCCTGCCGCCGGAGAATGCGGCCGGCGGGTTTGTCTATATGGCGGTGGACATAAACACGCTGGGCGACGGGTTCCTGTACGAGCCCATGAAGATCCCGTTCGACATAGGGGAAAACTACGCGGCGTTGATAAACCGGTTCCTGGGGCCTGGGAAATATGCCAATGCGGGGAGCGCCGATGAGGGGTTTTACATCACGGAGGTGAGCTTGCCGCGGAGCATCCTCGTCAACGTCCCGGAGATCATTGCCGAAAAAAATGAAGAACCCATCAAGCCCGGCGATACGCTTGAGGGCGGCAGCCTGCGGGAGAAGGATTTTTGTAATACTTCCGCCTGGATGGTGACGGTGAACAACAGGATGGCGACCGAGGATATGTCGGTGCTGCATCCGGAGGGCGGCGATGTCTTCCGCCTGCAGTTCAGCGTTTGCGGTAACGGCGCCGATCTGGGCCTGCCTGCCGACTGGGAAGGGGCGGTCGAGCCGTTCTATGAAGGCGCCGATAAAGGCGAATTGATCAAGGCTGTGGCCGAGATCAACGCGGCCCCCTACTTCGTCGAGCTGTTTGACAACCTGGATGTTTGCTCCGCCTACTATGACGCGTATGCGGCGCTTGCCAACCTGACGGCTGCGCAAAGCGAAGTGGACGGAGCCCTTGGCGCGCTGGAAGAAGTGCTTAAAGCGTTCGGGCCGGACCCGGCCGCCGCCGAAGGATGGATCGTCGTGGACGCGCCGGGGGGCGAGATAATGACAGGGGTCCAGGGCGTGCTGGAAAGCGGCTACAGCCAGACGGCAGGGCCTTATGACTACTCGGAAGTCAAGAAGCTGAAGGTCACGGGCGAGGTCGCCCCGGCTGACTTCACGGCGATAAAGGCCAATTTTGCCGCCACACTTACTGAGCTTGACCTTTCGGAAATCGAGGCGTCGTCATACCCCGTATCCGCGCTGAACGGTATGGCTGTCCTTGAAAATGTCATCCTCGGCGATATTACGCCGTCAAACCTGATGTTCCGGAACTGCACCGCGCTTGAAACCGTTACTTTCGGCGCCGTGACAAGCCTTGGCGCGGAGAGTGCGCAGGTGTTTTGCGGGTGCGAAAACCTGAAGGTATTTACATTCCAAGGCGAGACGGCCCCGGCGATAAGATCGGCTGCGTTCAGCAATTCCTGCAACGAAAAGGCAGGGGCGCGCACCGTGACCGCGAGGGCGCCGGACAAGACAGCCGGCGGCTATGAAAATCTCCTGTTCAAGCAGTATTTTGCAGATGTGGAGGATATAGCGGATGCGCCGGGCGCCGGGCCGGACGCCGCTGATGCCGGCGCGGGACCTGGCGAGGCGGGTGAGGCCGAAGGACAGGATACAGGGTCCGGGGAAGCTGGCGCAGAGACTGGCGAGCCGGGTGATTCCGGGACAGACGGGACAGACGGGACAGACGGGGCAGAGGCCGGAGCGCCCGCGGCAGTACCCGCCGAGACGGGGGTCAGTAAGGATGCGGTTGCCGGCGCGGCACAGATCGCGGCGCTGCTTGAGCCTTCGGCTTATACGGCTGAATCGTGGAAGGGGCTTGTAGCCGCGCTTGCTGACGCGATTATGATGCTTGCGAAAGAGGGGGTGACCCAGGACGAGATCGACGCCGCGTACAATGCGGTGATGGGAGCGGTGGCCTCGCTGGAGAGGGCGGCGTGATTGCAACTAAGTAAAAATATTTCATGACATTTGTCATATGCGATTCAAGCGCGTGTCACTTCCGGTGGCCCGCGCTTTATTGTTAGTATGTGTTTGCAAACAGGACGCAGGCACAGCGGGCTGCCGCAGAAAAGGGATGCAGCTGCAAGAAGGGCAGGACGCAGCCGGGTCGAGAGTAAGGAAGGCAATGGAGGTAAATGAATGGAAGACTATGTATCAGTCAGCAGGCTCACGAAGAAATACGGCGATTTCACAGCCGTTGACAACCTGAGCTTCACAGTTGGCAAGGGCGAGATATTCGGGTTTCTGGGACCCAACGGCGCGGGCAAGACGACGACGCTCAACGTGATTTCGACCCTTCTCGATTTTGACCGCGGCGAGGTGCAGATCGCGGGCTACGACCTGAAAAAGGACGAATTCAAGATCAAAGGGCTGCTCGGCGTTGTGCCGCAGGAAATAGCTTTGTACCATGACCTGTCAGCAGCCGAGAACGTAGCGCTCTTTGCTTCGCTTTACGGGCTGCGCGGGCCCGCGCTCAAAAAAGCGGTCAACGAAGCGCTGGAGTTTGTCGGGCTGTCGGACGACCGCAAGAAGCACGCGGGCAAGATGTCCGGCGGCATGCAGAGGCGGCTCAATATTGCGTGCGGGATCGCGCACAAGCCGGAACTTATCATAATGGACGAACCGACTGTCGGCGTAGACGCGCAGAGCCGCGGCCGTATCCTGGGATCGATACATACGCTCCGGGATGAGGGCGCGACCGTTATTTACACTTCCCACTATATGCCGGAAGTGCAGGAGATCGCCGACCGCATCGCCATTATCGATAAGGGGCGCCTCGCGGCTATAGGCACGGAGCGCGAGCTGCTCGAGCACGTCACCGACCGCAAATCCATCGTGATCGGGATAAGCGGGCGGGACGTGAAGGACGTCGAAGTCGTGGCCGCCGACATACGCATGCTGGCGGGCGTCAGGCGCACCAGGTACGACGCGGAACGCTCTGAAATCAAGATCGACATAGACCTGTCGCTGCCAAATATTACACCAATACTGAAAGCCCTGATGGACAAGAGCGTCCCGATCCGGGAGGTCTCTGAGGAGGCGCTCAGCCTGGAGACGACGTTCCTCGCGCTTACGGGGACAGACCTGCGCGCGGACGGCACTGTGTATGGATACGGGGAGGGCGGGGACAATGTTTGAATGGATGTTGGCGCCTCTTAGGTCGCTCGTGCGGGAAAAGGCCAACCTGTTTTTCTCGCTGATCTTCCCGATAATGCTGGTCGCCATCCTCGGCAATATGCTGGCGAACCTGGATGATCCTGACACGCCTGTCGGCACGATAAGCATCGCGTACTTTGCGGAGGAGGCCGGGGAAACCTTTGACGCCATGATCGACAGCTATGACGAGTGGATCGGCTTGCCTGAGGGCGCAGCGCCCACTGCCGATGGCGCAGCGGGGCCCGGAGAAGTCCATGAGGATTTTGCTGCTATGGGGGAGCGCATGGAAAGGGCGGCCGAGGCGGCGGCGGTGCAGGCGTTCATCGAGGGCCTTTCGGAGCATGAAGGGGTCGAGATGATTGAGGCGATGGACGCGGAGGCGGCGCTGGCCGAGGTGGATTCGGGCCGTGCGGACGCCGCGCTGGTCTTTGGCTCGCCGCTTCGCATTTCTGTTGCGGAGGGGAAAGACCTCTATAAAAACCGGGCTGTAACACTTATTGCACAAAACATTGCGCATGAATACGCCGCGTATAAGGCTGCCTTTTTGCAGGCGCCGGGGGCCTTTGCGGAGATCTCGGCGAAGGGCATGCCGGATTTTACAGGGCTGGCAGTAAACAAGGACCTTGGCGCCAGCCGCAGCATGATGGATTTCTACGCTGTTACGGCAATCGTAATGATCGCGTTCATGGGCGGCGGGATCGGCGGTGCAGCCAGGATGTTCTTCGGGAGGCAAAGCGGGATGCTGAGGAGGGTGACCGCGTCGCCCCGGGGGCGGGCCCGCCTCTTTATTGAAAGCGTCGTCGGGGTCCTTCCGCAAAACATCCTGCAGGCGACCATCGTCATGGTTGTCTCGACGGTCTTCTTCGGTGCGCATTACGCAAAAACGATGCCGGAAAACCTGCTGCTCTTCTGCTTCTTCGTCCTGCTCGGCATGGCGGTCACGGCGGTATTCATGCTTGTCGGCATGTTTGTCCGCGTCAACCCGTATGTGCCGCTGATGGCGACGCTCTGGACGCTGCTCTTTATGTCGGGCACGTTCTCAAAGGACATATTCATAGAAGGGTTTTCGGAATACCTGCCGATGAACATTGCGCAGCGGGCGGCTTTCGACCTGACCGTTTTCGGGCGGCCGGAGCAGCTGCTTGTCGTCATGGGCGTCTGCGCGATCGTGCTGGCCGCCTCGTGTGTGCTTGGCGCCGTCTTTTTCAGAAGAAAGGAGATAATGCTTTGAATAATATAGCAGCGCTTCTGCGCGGGGGTTTGTCCCGCTCTAAAGGGGTAATGATAATGGCCGTGGCCGTTTCGCTCGGGATCGTCTTTCTGCTGTCGCTTATCATCAACAGTTCGGCGGCAGAAGACATCGGGGCGATCAAGCTTGGGGTCATCGACAGGGACGGCAGCGCCGTGTCAGCGGATTTTAAAAGATACCTGGCGGACGACCTGGGGATCGAGCTCGTCTTCTCCGGCGATGTGGACGAAATGAACACAGCACTGATCGAAAAGCGTATCGCCGGGCTTATCGAGATACCGGCCGGGTTTGAGCTGGCGCTGACGTCTGGTTCGCCGGCGCCGGTCGAGCTGACTTTCACCGATGACTACGCAAACGAGATGTTCACCAGGGGTTATATCGATTCATATATGCATTCGCTCGGCGTGGTCTCCATGGTTGCGGGAGGCGGAGCGGCGTCCGGAGGCGGAGCGGCGGCGCTCGGCGACATGCTTGCCCTGGCGCAGGAAAACGTCATTCCCGTAGAGACGATTGAAAAGGACGATGAACTCATGAAGGAGGAGATGGCCAAATCCGGCTACAGGCTGATGCTGAGCTTTTTCATGCTGTTCAGCTTCATAATGTCGATCAGCCTCGCGTCGATGCTTTACTCCGACAGGTCAGAGGGCACTTACCGCCGCATAAAGGCCGGGCGCGTCACCTCGTTCCAATACATATCGTCCGTCGCAGTGATTGGCGCCGTGCTGATGTTCCTTATAGACGGCCCTTCGTTTGCGGTCTACGCGCTGTCGGGCAACGATCCGGGCGTGCCGGCGCTCGCGACAGCCGGGCTGCTCGCGGCCTTCTCCCTCTTTGTGATCGCCTTCGGCATGTTTATCGGGGTCGTAATGCCGGGCTTTGAAGGCATCATCGCGGTAATCGTGGCGGCCGGTTCCATTATGCCAATGCTTGGCGGGGCGTGGTTCCCGCTCGATATGGCGCCGGAGCTCTTCAAGACGCTGGGGAAGGCTACGCCGCAGTACTGGGTCTTTGAGGCGGTGGAGTACTGGCAGACAGGCGAGGGCAATGCGGTCGGACCGCTGATCATCATCGTGCTCATGGCAGCGCTCTTCTTCGTGCTCGCAGGCATACGCTTCACGAGCAACAAGGGGCTATCGCCAGCGCAGGTATAGGCCGGGTCAAGGATGGTCTGCAACCAGTGCAGGCTGGCAATAAATTACACAGCAGGCTGGCAATAAATTACACACATGGGGACGGCGAGGGCCGTCCCCGTTGCCTTTGGGGGGCTGCCCCCTGCCGCCTTCATCTTCCGGACAGGTATTCGATCTTCAGCAGTTCGTCAACAATGCCGGTGATGTGCCTCACCTCTGATTTCAAGCGTGCACGCAATTGCCGGACATCCGCCAGTTCCGCGCCTTTTCCTACCTCGAACAATTCTTTCCTGCTGTCCACGGCGACATGGAGCCACTTTCCGCCGATATAAAGAAATATGCGGGCGTTCGCCATTGCGGCGGCGGATACGATGCGCTCCAAAGTGCGCGGGGTGAGGAAACGCCGCGCAAGGTCCGGGTCGGTCGTTATCACCTGGAACCTTTCGTCGAATGCCGCGTTGCCCGTTATGAGTTCGTATCTGGTTTTTTCGCGCCAACGCGCCATTGTCTTGTATGGGCGCTCGCGGATGATCATATGGATCCCGGGCTCCCTCCCCAAACCGCAGGAAATCCACTGTCCTTGAAACAGCGGCACTTTTTGGGTGCTCTGATTGTCACCTCCTCTGACATGGGTCAGCTGGATGTTGGAGAAAGCCAATCCCACGCCCCGGTATATCCCGGATACATAGTCGTTGCCGCGGCACGTGTTCCAGCCCGGGACCAACTGTGTCGCGGCCATGGTTTTCTCGTCTATGTGTTTTAAGCCATTGTATTCAGGCAGCTCGAATATTTCATCAAGTACACTCTGTAAAGCGTTCGACCCGATAAGCTCTTTTATCTGTACCCACTGGAACGCCGCCATTATGAACAAGAAAATGGCGGCAATAATAAACGGGAAAAACATCGGCCTGTAAAAGAACAATACAACATCGTCTTTCGCAACGGAAAAAGCCAGGCAAAGAAATGACAGGCAAAGCGGGATGAGGCCAAGAACGATAAACAACATTTGCTTTTTGTGCAGCGCTGAGAGTTTTTCGGACAATTCATTGTCGGTGAGGCGTGTCCCGGCAGCCTTTGCATCGATCGGCATTTTGCAGGCGTCGCACCGGAGCGTGCCATAACTTAACTGCTTGCCACAGTATGGACAGACCGACATTTATCTTCCGAACAGGTACTCGATCTTCAGCAGTTCGTCAACAATGCCGGTGACGTACCTTAACTCTGATTTCAAGCGTGCACGCAATTGCTGGATATCCGCCAGTTCCGCGCTTTTTCCCACTTCGAACAATTCTTTCTTGCTGTTTACGGCGACATGGAGCCACATGCCGCCGATATATAGATATATTCGGGCGTTCGCTGCTGTGGCGACGGCTACGATGTGTCCCATAATATGCGGGGTGAGAAAACGCAGTGCAAGATCCGGATCTGCCGATATTACCTGGAACCTTTCGTCAAATGCCGCGTTGCCCGTCATTAGTTCGTATCTGGTTTTTTCGAGCTTACGCTTCAGTTTCATTTTTGAGCGCTCGCGTATAAGCATATGGATCCCGGGCTCTTTCTCAAGGCCGCAGGAAATCCATTGTCCCTTAAATGACAGTGTTTGGTTGTCATCATCATCGTTCTTGTTGTAATAATGCAGCTGGATGTCAGAGAAAGCCAATTTCAGGCCCCGGTATATCCCGGATACATAATCGTTGCCATTGCATATGTTCCAGTCCGGGAGCAATTGTGTCGCGGCAATGATCTTCGCGTCTATGTGTTTGGTGTCGGTGTATTCATGCAGCTCCAATACTTCATTCAAGACACCCTGTATAGTATTCAACGCGAAAAGCTTTTTTATCTTCATCCGCTGGAATGCCGATGCTATGAGTACGAGAATGCCGGCTAAAAACAACAGGAAAAAAAGAAGCATCTTCAACATTTCTTTTTCATTGGGCAAGGCCAGGAAAAGGAATGACAGGCCAAGGAGGATAAAGCCAATGGTAAAGAAAAACATTTGCTTTTTGTTTATCGCCATAAGTTTTTCAGACAATTCCTTGTCGCTGAGGCGGGTCCCGGCAACCTTCGGGTTAATTGCCGTTTTGCAGACATCGCACCTTAGGGCGCCATAACTCAATTTTTTGCCACAGGACGGGCAGACCGGGTTGTCTGAACTCATTTTTTTCCCTCATAAACCTTTCGCAGTAATGCTTCTGTATAGCGTAGCGTATAGATAGTTTACGCCTTATCAATTGCAGCTGTGTGAATTGCAAGTGTCAGGGCGTGACGCGACCGTGATTTGAAAGTGAAAAGTCTTGTGAGCACCGTCCCCATTGTCCTGTAGCTCGGGATGGTGTCAACTTCCGAACAGATTCTCGATTTTCAGCAGTTCGTCGACAATGCCGATGATGTAATCCACCTCGGTTTTCAGGCGTGCCCGCAATTGCGGGATATCCGTCAGTTCCGCGCTTTTGCCCACTTCGAACAATTCCTTCTCACTGTTTACGGCTATATGGAGCCACGTGCCGCCGATATAGAAATACATACGGGCGTTCGCCGCTGTGGTGACGGATATGATGCGCTCCATATTATGCGGGGTGAGAAAACGCAGCGCAAGGCCCGGATCTGTCGTTATTACCTGAAACCTTTCATCGAATGCCGCGTTGCCCGTCATGAGTTCGTGTTCGGTTTTTTTGCGCTCACGCGCCAGTTTTGTTTTTGAGCGTTCGCGTATAAGCATATGGATCCCGAACTCTTTCCCAAGCCCGCATGAGATCCATTGCCCCTCAAATATCGGCAAGCCGCTTTTTCTCTTATTAATGCCCCTGCCGATATGTTTTAGCTGGATGTCGGAGAACGTCAATCCCACGCCCTGGTACACTCCGGACACATAGTCGTTGCCAGTGCATTCGTCCCAGCCCGGGATCAATTGTGTCGCAGCAATGATCTTCTCGTCTATGTGCCGGGAGTCAATGTATTCATGCAGCTCGAATGCTTCATTAAGGACACCCAGCACGGCATTCAAGCCGATAAGCTTTTTCATATTCGCCCGCTGTTTTCCCGCTAATACGAATAAATAGCCGGAAAAAGGCAACAACAAAAAAAAGAGCAAAGCAAACAATCTTTGCAGGTCGGGGAAAACAAAGACTAAAAATATCAGGCAAAACAGGATGAGGCCAAGGATAATGAACATCGTTTGCTTTTTGTCCATTACCATAAGTTTTTCCGACAATTCCTTATCGCTGAGGTGGATTCCGGCAGTTTTCGCGCCGATTGCCATGTGGCATACGTCGCACCTTAGCATGCCATAGCTCAATTTTTTGCCACAGGACGGGCAGACCGGGTAATCTTTGCTCATAAACGCTCCCTTATAAACCTTTGCAGGCCCACCTGCATAACTTAAAGATAGTTTACGCCATGAAAAATGCCGCTGGCAAGTGCCGCGGCGTGATGCAATCGTGGTATTAATGGGAAAACTGCAAGGAAAAAGAGGCTGTTTTCTTGTGTTAGCCGCGGCGTGATGCAATCGTGGTATTAATGGGAAAACTGCAAGGCGAAAGTGGCTGTTCTCTTGTGTTAGCCGGGCGTGATGCAATCGTGGTATTAATGGGAAAACTGCAAGGAAAAAGAGGCGGTTCTCTTGTGTTAGCCGGGCGTGGTACAATTGGCGCATGGCAAAAGAGAAGGCTGTATTCCTGTATATAGTGGCGTTGGCCGGCGTTGCGCTGAGCTTCATATTGTACGGGGCGTCGGGCGCCTCCGGGCCGCTGTGGTCAATAATGGTTTCCCCGGCAGGCCTGCCCGGCTCAACGCAGATAGTTATCGCGGTGCTGGCAGCGGTTGTCCTGTGCAGCTTCGCTTTGCTTTTGAACCTGATCAACAGGGCCGGTTTCGGCAAGGCTGCCCTTGTCGCCGGCTTCCTCGCTGTCATCTGGGCGACAGGCCCGTGCTTCCTCCCGATGGTTGCCGCGGTGGAGGTCACAATTGTAGGAACATGCAAGCCGGGACAAAAGACAGCGGCAATAGTGCAGGTCGCAGTAATTGTGGTTTTGTGTATTTCTGCTTTCCGGCCGGGGTATGAAGCCATTGTCATCATGATCCTCATGCTGGGCTTTTCATTATATATACTCAGGCTCATGGACAAAGTGGAGAAGAGCGAAAAGTCCGCCGAAGGCATAGCCAACCGGGCCGAGGACATGCAGGCGATGCTCGGCAGCCAGCGCCGCATGGTCAAGAGCACGGAACATGTTTCCAGGCTCGAGGAGCGCAACCGGCTCGCGGCGCGCATCCACGACGAGATCGGGCACGGCATGTCGGGGAGCATCCTTTTGCTTGAGGGCGCGGATATGGTAATGGACAAGGAGCCGGAAAAGGCGCGCGAGACTATACGCAAAGTCACCGAGAACCTGCGCGGGAGCGTTGAGGAGATCCGAAAGGTGCTGCATGAGGAGCGGACGGCCGGCGCCGAGGTCAGCCTTGCGCGCATCGAAAACGAGCTGGCCGCGTTTGAGTCGAACCATCAGCAGATAAAGACGCGGCTTGATACCGAGGGCGATATGGGCAGCGTAAGCAGCGCGGTCTGGGCCTGCGTCTACGAGAACATGGTCGAGGCGCTGACAAATATGCTCAAGCACTCCGAGGCGACGTTGTTCCGCGTAAGTTTGAAAAACAGCGGGGCGCTGCTCCGCGTTGAGTTTGCCGACAATGGCGGAGTACAGAGGCGGGGCCTGCCGGGTGGCCCGCGTGGGCAGGTGATGGCGGGACTGCCTGGTGGCCCGCGTGGGCAGGAGATGGCGGACCTGCCTGGTGGCCCGCGTGGGCAGGAGACGGCGGACCTGCCAGGTGGCCCGCGTGGACAGGAGATGGCGAGTTTGCCGGATATTGAAGACGGGAAAAGCGAAGGAATGTTTCGGCATCGTGAGCACGGACGCGGATACAGGGCAGCGGGTTTTAAAGACGAAAGGATAGAGGGAGCAGGTATCGGGCTTCTGAATATGGAGGAGCGGGCGGCCATGTGCCACGGGCGGTGCTTCTTCCGAAGCGAGCCGGACGGGTTCCACGTCGTCATGACGTTCCCGAGGAGGGACGGCCTTTGAGCGGGACGATCTTTGAGCCGAAGAGTCTCGCTATTACGGATATTGCAGAAGGACTATGGCGCTTTCATCGTTCTGGAAAGCCTGTGAACCGGAGGATCGATAAATGATACGGATAATACTTGCGGACGACGACCCTATTATCGTACAGGGGCTGTCGATGATAATAGGCTCAAAAGAGGGCTTTGAGGTAGTCGGGGCGGCCGGTGACGGCAGGGAAGCCGTAAGGCTTGCGCGCGAGACGAGGCCGGATGTGGCGGTGCTGGATATCCGGATGCCCGTCATGAACGGCATCGAAGCCGCTTCTGCCATGCTGAAGGAAGAGCTTTGCGCGCCGCTTTTGCTTACAACTTTTGACGAGCCGGAGCTCATCGCCGATGCGCTGATAGCGGGCGCGCGCGGCTATATTTTGAAAAACAGTCCTGCCGACCGAATACTGTCCGCCATACAGGCGGTGGCCGAAGGCGGCACAGTCTTCGCACCGGATGTCATCGGCTATATCCAAAGCATGATAAAGGCCCCGCAAAAATCGGGTGGCGAAGCGCGTGAAAACGTCTTTGCCGGGCTCACCGCGCGCGAGCTCGAAATCGTCGCGTTGATCGCCGAGGGCCTGTCAAATGCCCAAATCGCAGAGAGGCTCTTCCTGGCGGACGGCACCGTGCGCAACCATGTATCGACCATCCTTGAAAAGGCCGGCCTCGAGCACCGCACCCAGATTGCCGTTAAGTACTTCGAGAGGAACGCCCTGTAGAACTGTCCGAATTGTGTTCTGTTCAGGAACACAAAAAGAACCTTCATTCCTTTGACGCGTTGCAAATATACAGAAAATTATGAAAAAATGTCCCAAAAACGAAGTTGCGGGTAGTTATTTTGCGGTTTCATCTGCCAAAACAAGCGATTTATGTCTTTTGGAGGAAAAAACGGTGCAAAAACCGCCCGTAAGTTCGATTTTGGGACAAAAAGTAGAAGATTCGCGGCAGGAACCCCACTTCCGGTTTCCACCGGTTTCCACTTGCCAATCAACTCGTACTTTTGTACTTTTGTACTTTTTCAGTGGTTTAGAACTGTCCGAATTGTGTTCTGTTCAGGAACACAAAAAGAACCGTCCCCACTGTGTTTGGAACACAAAATGAACCGTCCCCGCGGCGTCTTATTTCGCCAAAGCGAGCTTGAGCGCCTCTTGAAGCGTTTTTGAAAAATTGATGCCGGCTTTTTCCGCTTCTTTGTTGAGCCACGTCGGGATCGTCAAAGTCTTTTTGACGGATTTTACTTTTTTTCGCGAAAAGGGGTCGGGTCTACTGAAATATAAGTAAGGAATCCATTTTCCGGGTCAAGTTGACCTATTGGCGTGGGCGGTTTAAAATCGATTTCCCGGTCCATGAGGGTAGATAGAAATAGCCCCAATACTTCCGTAGCCATTTCAATAGCGTGGGCCAGATCGTCCCCCTCTGAAAAGCACCCGTCAAGATCCGGGAATGAGATAGAAAAACCGCCGTCGTCTTCCGGGCGAAACAGAGCTGCATACACCATATTCATTATTCTCCTCCTCCCTTAAGCCAGCCTTTTTTGAGCCGCTGTAAAGCCTCTTTGCCTGTCACTGTCTACCTCCTTGCATAACATGTAACACGTGCGATACGTGTTGTCAATATGGCATAATATTGGAACCACAGCATACCCGACTGCGCCCGTATGTTATAAGGTTTCATCGATTGACATTCGGCGTTGCCGCAAGGTTGAAACCTTGTAACATACTCGACTGCGCTCGTATGTTATAATACGAGCCATGCAGGAGACGACATTATTATTCAAATTTGCCCGCAGCTCGTCGCGCAAGTACAGGGACGCGATCGCCATTGCCGCGCAGTTTTCCGGTTTCACTGAGGCAACGGACGCGGCGCCGGTCAATGAGATCCTGCTGCCGGCCGCCGAGTGGTTTGAGAAGAAGCGGGAGTTTGACGATCTGTACACGCTCGTCTACCACTGGAAGGGCACGAGCGTGACGCTGGACGGCAAAGAGATCAGGCCGCATGAATTCTTTATCAGGTACAACACGGTCGTGAAATGCGTGAAGGAATATGGGGAGTCGATCGATCCGGACAGCCATTGTTTCATCGAGGGCTCGTTTGAGGGCTGGGGCTGCAAGCTGCTGGATGACCTAGACCGCCATCTCAGCAAAACGGCGTCGTACGCGATGAGGTACTGGTACCGTTTCGGCGAGTTTTCCGGCAGCGGCGTATGGAGGGTCGACAAGGGGCTTATCAAGGACTACCTGAAAAAGGAGGCCGAGGACAAGAACCTGGCGTATTGCAAAAAGTTTTCGCTTGCCAAGGCTTTAGCGATAGTAGACGGGCTGCCGGACGAGATAGATACCCACAGCAGCGTGTGGTGGGAGGTCGAGTACCGCGAGGATTTCGATGGCGCGGAAATAACGAAACAGCCCATAGGGATCAGGCACAAGGGCGTGAGAGGGCGCGGGCGCGGCGAGGCTTCGGCGAAAAAGAAGGACGGCGTCGTAAGCTTTGAGGTGGCGGAGGAACACGCCAGGTATATCCCCAATGTGACCTTTGACGACATCGGCGGGATCGACGATATCATCGGGCAGATACGTGAGGTAATAGAGCTGCCGCTGAAAAGGCCGGACGTGTACCGTTATATGGGCATCGAGCCGCACAAGGGGATCTTGTTCTATGGCGAGCCGGGGACCGGCAAGACGCTGATAGCGAAGGCGATCGCGAACGAGACAAAGGCCCACTTCATCCCGGTCAGCGGTCCGGAGCTGCTCAGCAAATGGTATGGGGAGTCGGAGGCGAACCTGCGCGACATCTTTGAAGGCGCGCGCGAGATGCAGCCGTCAATAATTTTCTTTGACGAAATTGACGCGATGGCGGG
>Ga0082212_10006293_pt1 | contig 16000 bp, 19 predicted proteins | sample TergutNt197P3_FD_71548 | JGI IMG/M metagenome (GOLD analysis project Ga0082212, IMG submission 71548) | Neocapritermes taracua P3 segment gut microbial communities from Petit-Saut dam, French Guiana - Nt197 P3 | ecosystem: Host-associated > Arthropoda: Insects > Digestive system > Gut ... | reverse complement strand
AGCTGTTTCTTCCGGTACCCCGGCAATCTCAAACATCACGCGTCCCGGTTTGACCACGGCTACCCAATATTCCGGCGAACCTTTACCGGAACCCATGCGCGTCTCGGCTGGTTTTTCCGTTACCGGTTTATGGGGGAAAATTTTGATGGTCACTTTGCCGCCGCGTTTAATATAACGGGTCATGGCAATACGGGCGGCTTCTATTTGTCGGCTGGTTATCCAGCCACATTCCAAGGCTTGCATGCCATATTCGCCATAACTGATAAAATTACCCTTGTGTGCCGCGCCTTTCATGGTACCGCGGTGTTGGCGGCGAAACTTAACTCTTTTTGGTAATAACATTTAATCGCCCTCCTCCACAACATTTTGCGGCCTTCTATCCACTTTTTGCGGTAAGATCTCGCCTCTGTAAATCCAAACCTTCACGCCGATTTTACCATAAGCGGTATTAGCTTCGGCAAAACCATAATCAATATCGGCGCGTAAAGTATGCAGCGGTACCTTGCCTTCAGCATACCACTCGGTGCGGGCTATTTCCGCGCCCGCTAAACGGCCGGAGCACATAATTTTTATGCCCAAGGCGCCCATACGCATGGTACGGCTTACTGTTTGCTTCATGGCACGGCGAAAAGCAATACGCTTTTCCAAAGAAACAGCCACATTTTCCGCTACCAAAACAGCGTCCAGCTCCGGGCGCTTAACCTCCGTAATATTTACGGAAACCTTTTTGCCGCTCATTTTTTCCAGTTCTTTTCTGAGCACTTCAACTTCCTGTCCGCCCCGGCCAATAACGATACCTGGTTTAGCGGTAAAAATATTTATTTTCACACGGCCGCCGGCCCGCTCAATATCTACCCTGGAAACACCTGAGGCGTATAATTTTGCCTTAACATGCTTACGCAGTTGATAATCTTCATAAAGAAAATGTTTAAAATCTTTATTATTGGCATACCAGCGTGCATCCCAATCCTTTATAACTCCTACCCTAAAACCTTTGGGGTTTACCTTCTGACCCACGCTTACACCTCCTCTCTCGTGCCAACCACTACGGTGATATGGCTCATACGATGCACCATTCTGTCGGCCCGGCCTTGCGCCCGTGGCTTAAACCGCTTTAAGCTAGGGCCTTCATCCACATAAGCAGCCATAACCGTAAGCTCGTCATGATTTAGGTGCAAGTTATTTTCCGCATTTGCCGTAGCGGACTTCAAAACCTTGCCAGTCGCGCCAGCGGCACGGTTTGGCGTAAAGCGTAAAATCGCCTCTGCTTCGTCCACACTTTTCCCCCGGATCAAATCAACCACCAAGCGGGCTTTGCGGGGGGAGACACGTATATATTTGGCTACTGCTTTTGCTTCCAAAATACTCCCTCCTTTCTTATTTTAAAGCCGTAGAACGCTCGGTTTTATTGCCATGTCCGCGAAAATAGCGTGTGGGAGCGAATTCCCCAAGTTTATGGCCTACCATATCCTCGGTCAGATATACAGGCACATGCTTTCTGCCATCATGCACGGCTATGGTATGCCCCACCATTTGCGGAAAGATAGTAGAAGCGCGGCTCCAGGTTTTTAGCACTTTCTTATCCCCGCTATCATTTAGCGCTTCTATGCGGGCGAATAAACGCTCCTGGCAATAGGGGCCTTTTTTTACTGATCTACCCATACGGGCTACCTCCTTAAAATACCTATTTCCGTCTTTTTATTATCATGCGGTTGGATGCTTTTTTCTTTTTGCGTGTTTTAGCGCCCAAGGCCGGTTTGCCCCAGGGGGTTACCGGGTTGCGCCCTACGGGGCTGCGCCCCTCGCCGCCGCCATGAGGGTGGTCTACCGGGTTCATTACCACACCGCGGTTGGCAGGCCTAATGCCCAGCCAACGGCTACGGCCGGCTTTGCCGATATTAATATTTTCCTGGTCTATATTGCCAACTTGGCCGATGGTGGCACGGCAATTTACCAGCACCATCCGCATTTCGCCGGAAGGCATACGCAGGGTGGCATATTTGCCTTCTTTGGCCATCAATTGTATGGATGAACCGGCGCTGCGCGCCAATTGCCCGCCTAAACCCGGCCTTAGCTCTACATTATGCACCACTGTGCCCACGGGTATATTTACTAAGGGCAGGGCATTACCCGGTTTAATATCCGCCTCTATACCGGAATAAAGCTGATCTCCAACTTTAACGCCATGCGGAGCCAGTATATAACGCTTCTCACCGTCCGCGTAATGCAATAAAGCTATATTGGCGGTACGGTTGGGGTCATATTCGACGGTAGCCACTTTGGCAGGTACTCCGTCTTTTTCACGTTTGAAATCAATGACGCGGTATTGCTGTTTATGCCCGCCGCCCTGATGCCGCATGGTTATGCGGCCCTGGTTATTGCGTCCGCCATGCTTATGAAGCGGCTCCAGCAGGGATTTTTCCGGTTTGCTCGCGGTAATTTCTTCAAAAGTGGAAACCGTCATGCCGCGGCGCCCGGGAGAGGTGGGCTTATACTTTTTAATTCCCATGTTTTTTCCTCCTTGCCGCTTACTGTAAACTATTAAAGATTTCTATTTTATTGCCTGCCGCCAATGTTATAATAGCCTTCTTGGTATCCGGACGTTTGCCCTGGGTGCGGCCCATACGTTTAATCTTGCCCTTCACAATACGGGTGGTCACCTTTAGCACACTCACATTAAACAGGCCTTCTACCGCTTTCCTGATCTCAATTTTATTGGCTTTCTTATTCACCAGGAAGCAGTATTTGTTTTCTTCCATCAGCAGCATAGATTTCTCTGTTACCAGCGGCCTAATCAAGACATCATGAATATTTTGCATTATCCCAGCACCTCCTCTAAAGAAGCCAAGGATGAACGGGTCAACACCAGCTTCTGATTATAGAGTACATTATAGGTGTTTAAGGCGCTGGCTGAGGCTGTATTGACCCCCGGCACATTACGCGCGGAAAGCATCGTATTCTGATTATCCGGGTTGAGCACCACCAAAGCATTGGGCGCCTTTATATTATTCAATATACGTACCAGCTCCTTTGTTTTAGGAGCTAATAATTGCAGATCATCCACTACCACCACATCGCCGTCAGCCGCTTTACTGGAAAGCGCTGAAAGCAGTGCTAAGCGGCGCATTTTCTTCGGCATGGCCAGGGCATGGGAGCGCGGGGTGGGGCCAAAAGCCACACCGCCTTTACGCCAAACCGGGTTACGGCTGCTGCCAAAACTGGCCCGGCCTGTACCCTTTTGCCGCCAGGGCTTTTTACCGCCGCCCGACACTTCGGCGCGGGATTTTACATCATGGGTGCCCCGGCGCTGGCTGGCAAGATAAACCCGCACAGCCTGATGCATTACGCCAACATTGATCTTGTTTGCGAAGATCTCTGCCTTAAGCTCAACTTCGCCCACGGCTTGCCCTTCAATATCATAAACAGTTACCGTACTCATGCTTAACCTCCTTCCCTACTTAGGCTGATTTGATTGCGCCTTTGATAAACAACAAACCTTCTTTGGGACCAGGCACGGCGCCTTTAACCAGCAGCAGGTTGCGCTCACTATCTACGCGCACTATTTCCAGGTTCTGTATGGTTACCTTTTCATGACCCAGATGCCCGGGTGATTGTTTGCCTTTGAACACTCGGGCCGGACCCTTAGCGCCGGCAGAAGCCGGACGGCGGTGATTTTTGGAACCATGGCTCATGGGGCCGCGGCTGTCATTCCAACGTTTGATGGTACCGGCAAATCCTTTACCCTTTGAAATGCCGGAAATATCTACTTTGTCGCCGGCGGCAAACAACTCCACCGTTAATTCCTGTCCTAATGTGTAATCACTTATCCCGCTGGTACGCAGTTCTTTAAAATACCGTTGCGGCGCAACTTTGGCCACAGCGCAGTGGCCGCTGGTCGGCTTATTAGCCTTGGCTGCTTTTAGCTCGCCAAAACCAATTTGCACTGCCGTATAGCCATCATTTTCCGCCGACTTAATTTGGGTAATATGACAAGGTCCGGCAGCTATCACCGTTACCGGTATCAACCTGCCTTCAGGACTAAAAACCTGTGTCATACCCAGCTTTTTGCCAAGTAATGCTTTCGGCATATCGAACACCTCGATTTCTTATAATTTAATTTCGATATCTACGCCGGCGGGTAAATCTAGGCGCATCAGGGAATCCATAGTTTTGGGGGTGGGTTCCAGGATATCTATTAGACGCTTATGCGTCCTCATTTCAAACTGCTCGCGTGAATCCTTGTTCACATGCGGTGAACGAAGAATGGTATAGATCGCCTTTTGGGTGGGCAACGGAATAGGCCCGCTGACAGCCGCGCCAGTTCTTTTGGCTGTCTCCACAATCCTCGCCGCCGACTGATCCAGCAAACGGTGATCATAAGCCTTAAGCCGTATGCGTATCTTTTGTTCAGACATCAATCATTATCCTCCTTATCGCCCGTATGGACTACAGACATACTCCGCGGAAAAACCAAATATAAAATTTGCAACCTCCCGCATCAACGCATATAAAATATTCTGTTTTCTGAATTATTTCATGTTTTCGCAAAGCGAAAACTCACCATAAACTCTCCACTCTCACCTTTAAACTCTCAACTATTCATTAACCCCGATCACCACGCCGGAACCCACAGTGCGGCCGCCTTCGCGGATGGCGAAACGCAGACCTTCCTCTATGGCTATGGGGGTGATCAGTTCTATATCCATTTCGATGTTGTCGCCGGGCATTACCATTTCCACGCCTTCCGGTAATTTGGCCACGCCGGTTACGTCGGTGGTGCGGAAATAGAACTGCGGACGGTAGCCGTTGAAGAAGGGGGTATGGCGGCCGCCTTCCTCCTTGGTCAGCACATATACCTGACCGCGGAACTTGGTATGCGGTTTGATGCTGCCCGGCTTGGCCAATACTTGGCCGCGCTCCACTTCTTTGCGGTCTATGCCGCGCAAGAGGCAGCCCACATTATCGCCGGTTTCCGCGTAATCCAAGAGCTTTCTGAACATTTCCACCCCGGTTACCACGGTCTTCTTACTTTCATCCTGCAAACCTACGATTTCTACCGTATCGCTAACCTTTACCCGGCCGCGCTCCACACGTCCGGTCACCACGGTGCCGCGGCCCGTGATGGTGAATACGTCTTCTATGGGCATTAAGAAAGGCTTATCCGTATCCCTTTCCGGGGTGGGGATATAGGCGTCCACTTCATTCATCAGTTTCCAGATCGAGGAGCACCAAGGGCAATCCTTACTGCCGCAACCGCATTCCAGAGCCTTTAAGGCCGAGCCGGCCACCACCGGGATATCGTCGCCGGGGAACTCATACTCGCTTAGCAGTTCGCGAACTTCCATTTCTACCAGTTCCATCAATTCCTCGTCGTCCACTTGGTCGGATTTATTCATGTAGACCACGATATAGGGCACGCCTACCTGACGGGCTAACAGGATATGCTCGCGCGTCTGAGGCATGGGGCCGTCTGCCGCGCTCACCACCAGAATAGCGCCGTCCATTTGCGCCGCGCCGGTGATCATGTTCTTGACATAGTCGGCGTGGCCGGGGCAGTCCACATGGGCATAGTGGCGCTGTTCTGTTTCATATTCCACATGCGCGGTATTGATGGTAATGCCGCGGGCTTTTTCTTCCGGCGCCTTGTCGATTTGGTCATAAGCTGTGGCGACAGCTCCGCCTACTTTAGACAAGGTAAGGGTGATCGCCGCTGTTAAAGTGGTTTTGCCATGATCGACGTGGCCGATCGTACCGACATTAACATGGGGTTTGGTTCTTTCAAATTTTTGCTTAGCCATTTTTATACCTCCAATTATTATTTATTTTAATTTAAATCTCTAACCTCTAATTTTATGTATAATTGCTTCCGCCGCGTTTTTAGGAACTTCCTCAAAATGAGAGAACTGCATGGTGTAAAGACCACGGCCTTGGGTTTTAGAGCGTAAATCCGTAGCATAGCCAAACATCTGCGACAAAGGGGCATAACCGCGGATAGCTTGGATATGGCCGCGCATTTCAATATTTTCGACCCGGCCGCGGCGGGCATTCAAATCACCTATTACATCACCCAAATACTCATCAGGGGTTAATATCTCAATCTTAAATACCGGCTCCAGCAATACCGGGCTGGCCTTGGGCATGGCTTCCCTAAAAGCCAAGGAACCGGCTACCTTAAAGGCTATTTCCGAAGAATCTACTTCATGATAAGAGCCGTCCAGCAAGGTGGCTTTTACATCTACCACCGGGTAACCGGCCAACACACCGTTTTCCATAGATTCGCGGATACCTGCTTCGATAGGGGAAATGAATTCCTTGGGGATAACCCCGCCTATTATTTTATTTTCAAAAGCAAAACCTGTGCCGGCTTCTTGGGGAGTAAACTCCACCACGCAATGACCGTATTGCCCATGCCCGCCTGTTTGCTTTATATATCGGCCCACAGATTTAACAGTGCCGCGTATGGTTTCTTTATATGCCACCTGTGGTTTGCCCACATTGGCATCCACCCTAAATTCCCTGAGCAAGCGGTCGATGATGATTTCCAGATGCAGCTCGCCCATACCGGCAATCAGCACCTGGCCGGTTTCGGTATTGGTACGCACTCTAAAAGTGGGATCTTCTTCCGAAAGTTTGGTCAAAGCGGTGCTCATTTTTTCCTGATCCGCCGTAGTCTTAGGTTCAATAGCCACATCTATTACGGGATCCGGAAAATCCATAGATTCCAAGATGACCACACTGTTTTCCGTACAAAGGGTGTCTCCGGTAGTGGTATCGCGAAAACCTACCGAAGCCAAGATATCGCCGGCATAGGCCTCGCTTATTTCCTCCCGGTGATTGGCATGCATTTGCAGCAAGCGCCCCACCCGCTCGCGTTTGCCCTTGGTCGAATTATAAACATAGGAACCATTTTTCAATATGCCGGAATAAACACGGAAAAAGGTCAATTTGCCTACAAAGGGGTCACTGACAATCTTAAACGCCAAAGCAGAAAAAGGCTCTTCATCAGCACTTTGACGAATAACTTCATCACCGTCCTTATCCACGCCTTTAATGGGCGGTACATCGATAGGGCTGGGCAAATAATCCACAATGGCATCTAAAAGCTGCTGCACACCTTTATTTTTAAATGAAGACCCGCACAGCACCGGATTCACCTTAACGGAAAGTGTAGCCTTACGCAAACCGGCCACCAGTTCTTCCACGCTAAACTCGCCGTCTTCCAGATACTTATCCATCATATCATCATTGTGTTCGGCAATTACCTCAATCAGCTTTTGCCTATACGAAACAGCCTCAGCCAGATATTCCTCCGGAATAGCGGTAAGCTCAAATTCCTTACCAGCCGCGTCTTTGTAAACGCAAGCCTGCATATGTAATAAATCAATCACACCGCAAAAGTTTTCTTCCGTACCGATCGGCAATTGTACTGCCACGGGGTTAGCGCCCAAACGTTGCCGCATCATTTCCATGCCGCGGAAAAAATCGGCGCCTACCCTATCCATTTTATTGATATAGGCAATACGGGGCACACCATAATGGTCGGCTTGGCGCCACACTGTCTCGCTTTGCGGCTCAACCCCTCCCACAGAACAAAACACCGCCACCGCGCCGTCCAATACGCGCAAAGAGCGTTCTACCTCCACGGTAAAATCAACGTGCCCGGGTGTGTCGATAATGTTGACACGATGATCCCGCCAAAAGCAAGTAGTAGCGGCAGAGGTAATGGTAATACCCCGCTCCTGCTCCTGCACCATATAATCCATGGTAGCAGCCCCATCATGCACCTCGCCCACCCGATGCACCTTCCCTGTATAAAACAGGATACGTTCTGTGGTAGTAGTTTTACCGGCGTCAATATGAGCCATAATACCAATATTACGGGTTTTTTCCAAAGGATACATCCTTGGCATATAAGAAAAATCCTCCCAGTTTTACCACTTAGCCCCGCGGTTTATTTTTGGCTTCTGTTCTCTCGCTTTTACCATCTATAATGAGCAAATGCTCTGTTGGCTTCGGCCATTTTATGGGTGTCTTCGCGTTTTTTCACAGCCGCGCCGCTATTATTGGCGGCATCCATCAGTTCGCCGGCCAGCTTTTCTTGCATACTGTGTCCGCCGCGCCTGCGCGCATACATCACCAGCCAGCGTATGCCCAATGCTTGGCGGCGTTCCGCGCGTACTTCCACCGGCACCTGATAATTGGCGCCGCCTACCCGGCGAGCCTTCACTTCCAGCACCGGCATGACATTCTTCATAGCATTATTAAATACATCCATGGGCTCCTGCCCGGTTTTCTTTTGCATAATATCGAATGCGCCGTATACGATACTTTCCGCTACGCCTTTTTTGCCGTCCAACATGATCTGGTTAATGAATTTTGTCAGCACCTTACTATTATAAACCGGATCATCAAGCACCTCAATTTTGGCGACATTACCACGCCTTGGCATTATCCTACCTCCTTATAGCTTAGCTTGCCGTTTTTACGGCTGATTGACCTTAGCATAACTTACTTCTTAGCTTTCTTTGGCCTCTTGGCGCCATATTTACTCCTAGCCTGGTTACGGTTAGCCACGCCGGCTGTATCTAAAGCGCCGCGTATAATATGGTAGCGCACACCGGGCAAATCCTTCACCCTGCCGCCACGCACCAAGGTCACGGAGTGTTCCTGCAAATTATGCCCTACCCCAGGTATATAAGCCGTAACTTCCACGCCATTGGCCAAACGCACACGCGCAACTTTACGCAAAGCGGAATTAGGCTTTTTGGGGGTGGTAGTATAAACCCTGGTACAAACACCACGCTTTTGCGGGCATTCATTTAGGGCCGGCGCGGTAGATTTCTTTATGGTAACTTCGCGCTGATTACGCACCAACTGGTTAATGGTAGACAATATTGCCCCTCCCTTCATAATATGTCTTCTGTCCTCTGTCTTCTGTCTTCTGTCCTCTGAAAATGACACGCTTTATATTGTATCACTAATCCGCTATGTTGTCAACATTTTCTAAAACATTTTCGCAAACACGGCAAAAACTGCTTCAAGGGCAGCTTAAGCATTGTTTAGGAAAGGGAATCCATCCTCAATACTTATTTTGGGCACGGATTTGGGTACGGATTTTCGACACGAACATTGCGGCAACGGTATCGCTAAAAAACGGGAGTTGCGATTCTTGTTTAATAATGGTATACTCATTTTTAGGAGAGGTTGTTATGGAGATATATATTAGGAAGCATAAAAATAAAACATCCAACTGGCCAGGAGGTGCCTTAATGAGAATGTGTTGCGCAATCCTGATTTTATTTTTGCTAATGCCCTTGGGCGCTTGCAAAATAACTACGGAGTTACCGTCCAAACCAGAGCAAGAAAAAAAAAATCACAGACGTAAAACTAGAGCAAGAAGAAGAAACAATCCTTGAGCCGAAACTAAAAGCACTATCCAATAACCACAAAATCGTATTTTGTACTGAACAACCTAGTAATGATGAAGAGTCATTTATTTGCGCATTAAAAGCAGTGGAAAAGTATGGCTCAAATAGAGTTTTACACTACTATGGAAAATATTATACGACGGCAGCTTCAGAAAGTGTTAACCCTGCTTTTATAAGCGTGTCGGCAAAACCTTATGCTTTTATGCCAGCAGAAATAGAAGAAATCATTGCCCATTATTTACGAATAATAAAAGATCCTGAAATTAAGGTTATAATTATTAGCAATTCCGTTAATATTGCAGAGATTTGTAAGGAAGTTAAAAAAGCCCGGCCGGACATATTGCTAATTGGAATTTCCCCATATGATGATCCCGACAGGATCTCTATGTATGCCAATATAATTATGCAGATTGACGAGCTAGATGAAAGCCACCTTATACCTCAACAGGCCAAAAAACTCGGGGCAAATACTTTAATTTATTATTCTTACAAACGGCATATGGCCATTCCATTTTTGAGGGAGTGTAGAGATATTATGAAGGAGGTTTGTGAAGAAATCGGTATAGAATTCATCTATGCTGAAGCCGTTGACCCTGCAACTGAGGGTATTTATGAAGCTCAACAATTCATTGAGGAAGACTTTCCTGGCAAAATTGAGGAACATGGACAAGACACAGCTTTTACAACATCAAGCACTGCCTTACAAATTTCTCTCATTAAATCTGTTATAGAACAACAAGCCATTATGTCAATGCAAACTTACCATACTTATTGGTACACTATCTGCAAAGCTTTTGATTTAGAAGCGCTAAAAGACAAAGAAAATGATATGCAATGGTTAAACGAGCAAATTAACCGCTACTTTGCGGAAAACAAGAGTGATGAGTTAACTGTTAATAGCGAAAAAATAGGAAAAGAAGTAATACCGTCTTACACGAGCCGCTTGTTTAGCTGGCCAGTGTCAACTACTATGTTGATGGGTAGCGCTGCAGTGGAGTATGGTATGGCTTATATAGAGGGGCAGGTGGGTTTGGAGCTTGATGAGGAAGTTTTACAAAAATGCTTGCAAAACGCTATGCAAATATATGGATATGGCAATTACAAAGCATATATGACAAAACATGAAGATTTCGATAATTATTTCCTAATCACGGAAGACTTTATTGTTTTTTAACATCCAGATAACCGTCTGGAAGGCCATATTTAGCCAAACTGCCATTTTTGTATTCCTTAAGCGAAGTAACATCCATAACAACCCAAACGGGGTCTACAAAACTATTAGCCTCATCAGTATTTACGAATTCAATTTCCATATAAGCAAGCCCTGACAACTCATTGCTAAAAATATCAATTGCTAAGATTTCGCCAAGTTCTTCATCAAAAAACTGATACCGCGTTTTATGGATAGTTATTGTGTTTGGTTCTTTTTTTGATAATAAATTCAGATAATCAATCTCAGAGATATCAATTTCGAATTCCTCTCGCACCAATCCATCCGCGGACATATTTGTTTTCACAGTTAAAGTATGGAATCTGCCGTCATTAATCCTTCTAAGGCGAATTTCAGGAGAAAAGCTAATATACGTTTGTTCAATTTCATACATATTTGTAGTGCTTAGATCATAGGGAATATCACTTGCGCGAATCAGCCATTTTTTCTCTATTTCTAGGGAATCCGACAAAACCTGCTCTATCCTGCCTAGGTAATCGCGTTCAGAAATATCGGGTGAAACCTGGTTTAAACTGTTGCTATAATAGTCTAGCATATTACATCCGGAAAAGAAAATCGCTGCTAAACCCGTTAGCATCATTGTGATTGAAACATAAATTATTTTCTGTTTTTGCATTGTCCAACCTCCTCTTCATGTCGGCTATGAGTACAATTACCAGATAGGTAAGGCAAAAAATAATGTTTGACAAGTCCGGCTATTTAGGCTTATAATAGGCATAGAAACGGTGCTGCCAATATTGGTTGGCTCCCCTAAAGACTAAACGAAAAGATCGCTCAGCTTACGAGGCCTTTGGCGGTCTTTTCCCCCCCTTTCCCGACCATGAATAGGGTATTAGGAAACCTAGGGGAGCCAACCGCCACCTTATGGCAGCACCAATTGCAATTGTATAATATAATTTGATTATAGTCAATAATTATTACGCCTGATTAGTTTAAGCAGGCGTAATAATTATTTTATATTATTTGAAATACGGAAAAGATGAAGGCATATGGATACCAGGAAAGCAGGTTAAAGCACTCAACATTTTCTTCAGAAAAAACAATACCACTCACCAGTTTTTATTAACTTTTATATGGTTATAACCGCAAAACCATTGACACAAAGCAAGTTTTGCGGTATGCTTTATGAAAGGCAGGTGATTGACTTGATTCTGCGACACACATATATTGAAAAAATCATGGCATACACAGATACGCCATTCGTGAAGATTTTAGCTGGAGTTCGGCGCTGCGGTAAATCCACTATATTGAAAATGGTGGCGGCGGAGCTTTGCCGTCGTGGTGTTTGCGAGAACAGAATCATTGAATATAATTTTGACTCCCTCCAGCATGAAGAAATTAAAACCGCAAAAGCTCTCTATGATGAAGTAAAAAGCAAGCTTTCCAAGGATGAAAAGACTTATTTGCTTCTTGACGAGATACAGGAAGTTAAGAATTGGGAAAAAGTCGTCAATTCTTTTATGACAGATTTTGATGTAGATATGTATGTGACAGGCTCCAACTCCCGAATGATGTCTTCTGAAATATCAACATACTTGACAGGACGATATATATCATTCCGTATATTCCCGTTGTCTTTTGCGGAATATTTGGAGTTTAGAAAACATTACGCAGTATTACTAAAGAAATCTAATAGTGGAAAACTTCTTATGGATGCAGATATTGGTTATCAAATTGCGCGTACTCCTACTCAAAATGAAGAATTTGCCAGGTATCTGCGCTTTGGTGGTTTTCCTGCCATTCACTTGCGGGAGTATTCACAGGATGAAGCCTATACGATTGTAAAGGATATTTACAATTCAACCATTTTTACAGATATTGTCAAGCGCAATCAAATCCGCAAGATTGACCAGCTTGAACGCATTGTACGCTTTGCGTTTGATAATATTGGCAGAACCTTCTCGGCTGCGTCTATCTCCAAATATCTCAAATCAGAAAACCGTGCCATTGATAATGAAACAGTATATAATTATCTAAGCAAGCTGGAAGGAGCGTTTATCCTCCACCGTTGCTCACGGTATGATATACAAGGCAAGGAAATATTAAAAACGCAGGAAAAGTTCTATGTGAGCGACCCTGCTATGCGTTACAGTGTGTTGGGATATATCTTTGACAGTGTTGCCGCTATGCTTGAGAATGTGGTATACTTGGAATTGCTCCGGCGAGGTTACGAAGTTTTTATTGGGCAAGTCCCAGATGGCGAGATTGATTTTGTGGCGACTCGGCAAGATAACAAACTATATATTCAAATCTCACAGCAAATTGACAGCGTAAAAACCGAACAGCGCGAATATGGCCGTTTGCTTAACATCCGTGATAATTACCCCAAGTATGTTCTTCGCACGGATGATTTTGTGGGCGGCAACCATGAAGGGATCAAAACCATGCATATTGCTGATTTTCTTCTGGCAAATGAGTTTTAAGGTGTCGTTACACCCTGTTTTATCCTAAATTTACAGCGCATGCCTGCCTGCTTGAGACTTTGCTGAAGTACACTTTCTGAATATAGAAGGCTGATCCCACCTCTTAATTCTGACCATAATCTTTCAATTTCAAAGATGAATTGACAACAAGCTAAATTTCGTCTATAATAAAATTATATTTTAGAATAGTCGAATATTGGTGATCATAAAATGTATATAAAACGAGCTATTGAAGATGCTGTTGTGCGAACTTCCAAATCTTTCCCGGTATTATTGCTGACCGGGCCAAGGCAGGTTGGCAAAACAACCTTGCTTCAGCATTTAGGTGGGAATAAGCGCAACTATGTTACTTTAGACGACCCGGATGCCCGGTATCTGGCTAAGTCAGACCCGGCTATGTTTCTGCAACGCTATATGCCGCCTGTTACAATAGACGAGATTCAATATGCGCCGGGGATTTTACCGTATATAAAAATGAGTGTTGACCGCTCTCATAATAAGGGCGATTTCTGGCTCACCGGCTCGCAAGTTTTTCACACTATGAAAAATGTCAGCGAATCGCTAGCCGGAAGAATTGGCCTTGTTAACTTATTAGGGCTGTCTAATAGCGAAATAAATGCCGTACCTTCCGAGCCATTCACGGTTGAGCCTGAGCGGCTTATCAGGCGGCTAAAAAATCTTCCCCGCCTAGGGTTGGCTAATATTTATCAGCGTATATTCCAGGGTGGTATGCCGGCGCTGCATTCCGGTACGCAAATTGATCTTGAAACATTTTATTCTTCATATATCTCCAGCTATCTGCAAAGGGATATTAGAGATTTAACGCAAGTGGCGGATGAAATGGCTTTTTATAATTTCATGGTATGCGTGGCTGCCCGAACCGCCAAACCATTGATATATGACGAACTGGCTCGCGATGCCACTATCAGTGCTCCGACAGCCAAAAAATGGCTGTCGATACTCGTTTCTTCTCATATTGTTGCCTTAGTACAGACATATCACAATAATGCTTTAAAAAGAGTGATTAAAACACCGCTACTGCATTTTCTGGACACAGGGTTATGTGCTTTTTTGCTAAAATGGGGCAATGCCCAGGTACTGGAACGTGGGGCTATGTCAGGCGCGTTCTTTGAGAGTTGGGTTTTTTCTGAAATATACAAGAGTTACCTAAATGCCGCCAAGGTTCCGCCTATATATTATTATCGGGATAAAGACAAACGGGAGATTGATCTTTTGCTGATGGAAAACGGAACGCTTTATCCTATTGAGATCAAAAAGGCAGGCTCGCCAGGCAGCGCATCGGTTAAGCACTTTAATGTGCTAGATCCCGTGAGCGAGCCGGAGAAGTTCAGTGCCATAGGGCAATACAAAATTGAAATTGGCGCGGGAGCTGTTGTCTGTATGGCCAATGACTTGCTGCCCATAGACCGAAAGAACTGGTATGTTCCTGCCTGGCTTATTTGACTTTTAGGATTCTGACAACAAAAACTTTTTTTCTTAACATATGTTATTATGGTATATAACTACGTATAATATTTCGATATGAGGACATAGACAGATGAATTCAACGGAAATCTACAAGAACCCGAACTGCAAAAAAGTGCGAGGCAGCCACATCTTAGAAGTTACCTGCGCCTATTGCAAATGCTTCATTGCCAATTACCAGAAAGTCGGCGAAAGTAATTTCGTGAAAATGTATAATGACCGCATAATCGACGGTTCCATCGACTTCTCACAATATCACGGAGCGATATTCTGCCCGAACTGCAAAGAGCATATAGCCACACGGTATATGACAAAAATGGATAAAAAGGAAGCATACCGGCTTGTACCGTCAGCGTTCAATAAGAAAAAGGTGTAACGATGATATACTATGACAACATTTCTATAATAACATCAACAATGACAATCAAAATGTTGATATACGGCACGCAAAACCTTACCGATGCTATCGCGGATAACCAAACTGGCCGTACTATCCGCCGGGGTGGGCGATTTATTGATGAGAACCAGTGTGTCGCCGCTAAACCAGCGCAATAACCCGGCTGCCGGATAAACCGCCAGCGATGTGCCACTCACAATTAAGAGTTTAGCCTGCGTTATTGCCTGTATCGCCGCTTCCATTACGACATCGTCCAGCCCTTCTTGATATAAGACCACGTCCGGACGCACAATACCGCCGCATTTTACGCAGGTGGGGATATTTTCTTGACGTAAAATATAATCCAGCGAATATTTTTCGCCACATTTAATACAATATTGCCGCCAATTGGAACCATGCAGTTCCAGCACTTTTTGGCTTCCGGCTGCTTGATGAAGGCCGTCAATATTTTGGGTAATTACTGTTTGCAGTTTGCCTGCCTGCTCTAGCTTCGCTAAGATAATATGGGCGGAATTTGGTTTGGCGTCGCGGGCGATGAGGTTTTCTCTGTAATAATGAAAAAACCGTTCTGGTTCATGCTTGAAAAAGGTGTATGATAATAATTCTTCCGGGGAATGTCCATAGACCTGTTTTGCCCTATACAGCCCGTGCTCTGAGCGGAAATCTGGAATACCGCTTTCGGTGGAGATCCCCGCGCCACCGAAGAATACGGTATTATTACTGGCTTTAATAAAATAAGCCAGCTTTTCTATTTGCTCCGTTTCTAGGGGTGTCATAAGTCATCACTCCATTTTTTCCTCTAATATACACTAGATAATACATACGCGTCAATCGTCATAAGGGATTAGCCATAAAAAAGCCCCATTTTTAAAAAGTAATAGGCAAAGTAGGGCGCGATGCCCACATCACGCCGCTGTAATAGTTATCGTTGTGTATTAATAATTATCCAAAAATGATTATTGACTCTTGAAAAATCATTGAGTATAATATTAGCATAGGAAATTTGTCGGACAAGGCAAATGCTCTATATTGTTTT
>Ga0082212_10006291_pt1 | contig 16001 bp, 15 predicted proteins | sample TergutNt197P3_FD_71548 | JGI IMG/M metagenome (GOLD analysis project Ga0082212, IMG submission 71548) | Neocapritermes taracua P3 segment gut microbial communities from Petit-Saut dam, French Guiana - Nt197 P3 | ecosystem: Host-associated > Arthropoda: Insects > Digestive system > Gut ... | reverse complement strand
TCTATGTTGACATCAAATTTGTCAACCCTAACTTCCTGATTGAAAGTCGCCCATAAATAAGAATGCCATTCACCGCAAATAAGATTATTTGAAACTCGTTTAAATGCAAATTGGATATACTTTATTATACTTGGTAGGATACATCCGACTAACGCCCCTAAAAATATTGATAAATATTCATTCATGCTTGGCATCCCCCTCCCCGACTTATTCATAAATTATCAATAAATATACATCGTGAAACTTCTTGCAAAGTTTAATTACACTTTATCAACGACTGCGCTTTGTTTTTCTCATGATTGAACAACCAATTTTCTTAATTAAATGACCAATTTTCTTTATTGTCTCTTTGGGGTAAAAGCATATAATAACAATCATAATCGCAACCAATAATGTTATCCCATACGGTATGATTCTCTCCCTTGGCAATCCAAAAAACAGTGGCACAATTTGGAATAGAGCCAAGATGCTAACAATAATCGTAAGGCGCCCAAAGCTTTTTGCTTCCTTTTCAGTGGCGAGGGTGTCGCGAATTTTTGCAATATTCTCGAAATGCTCGAGGTTTTTTTCGTAATTATTAAAGTAATCTGGAACTCGAAACGAATCTTCAATTTTGTTAGCCTCTGTCTGTGCATTAAAGTATTTGAAATTTCGCGTATCCCATAGTGGCAAGGATTTCACGAATTTTTCTGCTATTTCTTTTATTTTTACTAACGAGCAATTGTCATTTTCTGAATCCTTAAACTCATTAACAATTGCATTGTTGGCGCTATTAATTGCAGTAATTTTTAAGATGACTAGTTCCATAATAAAAAGTAGCAGGCACTCTATTTTTAAACGAGATTTATAATCATTTTCGTTGAATTCTTTCATGATGCATAGAGCACAGTAATCTGAGAGAAACAAAGCATATTCTTCATATTGCGCGTGATTTTCATTTATCAGAGAATCAACATGCTTCGATTTGATAGTTGAATTAGGATTGTTGCGTGTTTCTCCGGATAGGAGATAACGGTATTCTTTTTCCTTTTCCCTCTGAGGTTCTGTCATACAGGAGGCAGTAAACGCCTTTCCTGTTATCTCAAGTTCATACTTTTCTTTAATATATTTCTTCAGCAGACATGGTTCTTCACCATCAACAATAATCTTAATTTCATTGCGAGAAACTTGATCAAATAAATCTGTAATGTATTTATCGTCGATATTCGGTATTACAACAAAAAGTAAGCAAAAACTCGTGTGTTTGCGTTTGCTTTTCGCTATAACAATAAAACCTTTTTGCTTTTCATCCAATAGGTTATCATTTCCGCTGTCATCCTCAATACGGAGTACTATTTCCTTCAAAAAATAACGTTTTAAAATTTTATGTAATTCGATGTCAAACTCAAATCCCGCTCTGTCAGACAGTTCTTCCATAAACAATCTTGCATCTTTTGGGCAACTCGGATCATCATAGGGTATGCCCAGTTTAATGTCAGAACTGCTGCTGCATGGCAACATAATGTATAGATCGGCCTTATAATTCATTGTGATCCCCCTAATAAAAATGGTATATTTTTCCAGTTAAAAACGATACGTGTTACCAAGGGAGATTCCAAAAGACACCCCCATTGGCAGTCATTTTTTTGATTTAGATAAGGTCTGCGCTGTTTTAGAGCGATTAGCCGGTTATTCAAAGTTTACTCGTCAACAGCAGTAATCAATTGTTTACCGGCGATACTCCGCAAATAGCTGGACATATTAAATCGTTTCATTTTCCTTGATTCTGTTTAGTGTTTCCCAACTGGCAAAAAAATTAACCTCGGCATCTTCCATCTGCTCTGGCTGAAGGTGAAGCGGCAGTACGAAAGCAGATTTGTGAATTTCAGAAGAATAGTACTTCAAGCCTGGCAGAGCAGGGCGCAAAGGAACAGCAGGATCTGCGTCTTTCGAACCAATGGGAAAGGCCATCACTCCACTAGGATAGGTTGGAATGTTGCCACAGTACATTTTCCCAATAGGAAAAATACTTTTCAGATCATTGCAGATACGCTTTACTAGCGGCCGGTGCAACCAAGGCGATTCTCCCTGAACTGAAACCATTCCGCCAGGTTTGAGAGCCTTATATACATTGCGGTAAAAATCCTTGGAAAAAAGTCCTTCACCAATGCCTACCGGATCACTGGAATCGACTATTATCAAATCAAATTCTTCTACGGATTTTCGGACATAATCGACTGCATCGCCAACACAAATCTCCAACTTTGGGTTGTCCTGCAATGCACAGCTAATCGAAGGTAAGAATTCTATTGATCTCCGAATAACCGCCTCATCAATTTCTGCCAAGACTACCCGCTTAATTGTATCGTGTTTGGATACCTCCCTAACCATACCCCCATCTCCTCCTCCGACGACCAGAACTGCTTCCGGATTGGAGATAGTGTGTAACGGTACGTGGGTAAGCATTTCATGATATACAAACTCGTCATGTTGTGTTACCTGAATTACATCATCAAGCACCAGTATACGCCCATATTCTACTGTATCAAATATTTTGATAGTTTGATATGGCGTCCTTTCTTCGTGTAATAATTCACGCACTTGCATACCTATTCGAGTATATTCGGTTTGATCTTCATAAAACCATTGTGCCATCGCTATAATCATACCTTTCTTGTGGCACTATGTACAAAGCTTTAAAATCTGAGTACTTATGCCATTTTTTAGATTTTGGAATATAATTGCTAGAGGAAGCAGCCAAACTGCAAAATGTGTTAAGTTTGTGTCCAGTGAATTTTGCTTTGCCAAATTTGTCTTGTACCCAAGATGCCATCTCAAGTATAAGTAAATTGTGGGTCTTGAACCAATGATATATCATTCCAAGGCCTTTGTCAAGGAAGAGTAATCTTATAATAATAATTTGGGAATATTTAGTAAATAATTACTTCGCATTTCAAATAGCATTTTGGCTTATGTATAATTTAAACACATAAAAAGACATCTATTCAAAAAAATTGGGTAGATGTCTTCTAAATTTCATTCACTTGGTATCAAGATTGATTTTCGCTTTCTTTCCACATGCAAAGCCGATTAATATACATCCCTATTTCTAGTCCAAATAAGCAGACTATATAATAAAGCCTGTAACGGAACGGTTTATAACCGATCTACACCTTGAACCCATATAGGCTAATCCATACTAATCCCTATTTTCTGCCCTTAACTGATATATTTTACTCTGAAATATCCTTTGCACATAGTTAGGCAGGGCAAAAGCTCCCCTGTGCAGTTCCGGATTGTAATAGTCCGTGGCTATATTCAGGCTTTGCCATCTCCCCGGGGAAAAATTCGCTATTGGGTCAAGTCCTTTGGAGGAGAAACCAAAGAACCAATAACCGGATGAATAGGTGGGCAAATGAAATTGATAAATCTTATAAACAGGGAAGATGCCTTCAATTTGGCAGGCGGCTTTAATAAAATCTACCGCATCCCGCTCATAAAAAGGGCCTTCATGCTGATTGACAAGGATTCCATTTGAGGTCAAAGCCTTGTAGCAATCCTGGTAGAAGGGACGGCTGAAAAGCACCTCGCCCGGGCCGTCCGGATCGGTGGAATCCACCAATATCAAATCATAGCAGTTATCCTGCTCTGCCATGTATTTAATGCCATCCTGAAAATAGAGCTTGACCCTAGGGTCGGTTAGCCAGGCAGAAGTCGTGGGAATAAAACGCTGACAGGCTTCTACTACCATTTGGTCAATTTCTACCATATCAATTTGCCGGATAAAAGGATATTTCAGCAACTCGCGTACGCTGCCGCCATCGCCGCCGCCGATGATCAGTACCCGCCGTATGCCCGGATTAACAGCCAAAGGCACATGGCTGATCATTTCATGATAAATAAATTCATCCTTTTCCGTAATCATTATATACCCATCCAGCACCAGCATGCGCCCATGCTCATAGGTATCAAAAATCTCAATATGCTGGAAGGGACTATGGGCAGAATAGAGCTGCTCCTTAATACGAAGAGAAAGCCGCACCCTACCTTTTATCTCTTCACTGAACCACAATTGACTTTCCATAAATAAACTCCCGTCTTTATAGCCAACCCCGGCTTTTTTCCCAAATTTAAATGAAATAACGCTTCAATTCAAACTATCCCCGTTGGAGGCGGGGATAGTTTAAATTGAAGCAGATACTATAATGCTACACTCGGTTTATAGGTGACATTTTCCAACTTGGTATGGGAATATCGTTTGATTTTATCAATGGCGCCCCGGGCAATTTCTGTTGTTTCTGTTTTATCTGCCCTGAGTTCCCGATTCAAAAAATCAAAGGCAGGCCAAGGATCAACCTCATCTCCGCAAGTGAAGAGATCCACTGCTGCATAGCCGTATTCGGGCCAGGTATGAATAGTAAGATGCGATTCCGAAATAACCACCGCCCCGCTTACTCCATAAGGGTTAAAAGTGTGAAATACACTCTCAACGACAGTGGCGTGAGCGATAACAGCGGCTTCGTTCATACATCGCTCTATACGACCATGATCGTTAAGTATAGAGGAATCGCAGTTGTAGAATTCGACAAGAATGTGCCGACCCAAATTTTCGCTATGCATAAGTGCACGCTCCTTTCTTGCTCTAGGCTGAGTTCGCCTTCAGGCTAATCCAAAAACTGTTGTTTTCGGACCCCGTTCCGCCTCCCTTGTTTGTATTTGCAACTGTTGCTGCCTCGGTTGGTTAGGGGTTCTTGTTATCAGCATATGCTGTTTGAAAGCAAAAGCCTAAAAAAGCCAAATTTCTTTCCACAAACAATGCTGACAAGATATAATTCTAATATATTTTCCCCAGAATGTAAATAGTTTTTCTCTAAATTTTTTACTTTTTCTCAGGAAAATTATTGAACTAAATTCTTGTTTATTATTTACGTTTCTTGCGCAAAAGTTACCTAAAGAAATAATGGTAAATTTTGGTAATTATTTTCTTTGCCAAATAGTTGTATTAGGAAGAGAAAACTGGTATAATCTAAAGAAGCTATTAAGTTTGCCGTGCTAGGCGGGGCGCTAGCGGTGCCTTGTAACCCCAAATCCGCTACAGGGGGGCCAAAAGCCTTTTTGAGGGTGTGTCTTGTGGGGAACTGCCCCGGATAAGCGGTGATGATACTCGGGTCCTGTGCGACGGACTGCCGTGAACCCTGTCAGGTCCGGAAGGAAGCAGCAGTAAGCGGATTTGCTCCGGGCGCCCCAGGGCAACCTGGGTTGAGCTGGCTGTCCGGGTAACGCCCGGAAGGCCCATTCGAAAAAAGGCGCACGGCAATAATTTTTCATAGGGACCCTCTCCTTAAATAATTGAATTAATTCAATTATTTAAGGAGAGGGTCCCTATAATTATAATAGCTCACCGTATTTTTTAATGAAGATTTGCTTGAACACCGTGGTCAAAGCCATAAAGAGGAAAATAGTCAAGGCCAGCCAGGCGAAATAGACACCGGGTAAGGGCGCCAAACCGATTTCGGCGCCTAAACCCGTGAAGGGGATAATGGTCAAAAAGGCGATCCCGGCCATGGTCAGCAAGGTCACCGGTGCGGAAGCCCGGCTTTGGAGGAAAGGAACTTTTGGGGTACGGAGCATATGGACTACCAGGGTTTGGCTCCACATGGATTCCACAAACCAGCCGGTTTGGAAAATAGCAATATATTTTGCCTGCAAGAGCGGATCAGCCAGTTGATGGAAAAGCTGCCCTCCGCACATGGCCGGGCAAATGATGAAATAGAGCAATAAATAGGTGGTAATATCAAAAACCGAGCTGGTCGGACCCAACCAGGCCATAAATTTGCCGATAGAAGAAGCATCCCACTTGCGGGGTATTGCCAGAAACTCTCTATCCACATTATCCCAGGGCAAAGCCACACAAGAGAGATCATAAATCAGATTCAAGAGAAGCAGATGCAGGGGCAGCATGGGCAAAAATGGCAAAAAGGCACAGGCTGCCAGGACGGAAAACATATTACCGAAATTAGAGCTGGCTGTCATTTTGATGTATTTGATGATATTGGCATAGATTTTACGGCCTTCTATCACACCTTTTTCCAGTACCATTAAGTCTTTTTCCATCAAGATTATGTTGGCGGATTCTTTGGCGATATCCACGGCGGTATCTACGGAAATACCTACATCCGAGGCCTTCATGGCTGCCGCGTCATTGATTCCGTCCCCCATATAGCCTACGGTATGGCCATTTTCCCGCAAGGCCGCCACGATCCGGGATTTTTGGCTGGGAGAAAGTTTCGCAAAAACATTGGTGGTTTCCACAGCCTCCCTCAGCTGGGTTTCGTCCATATCTTCCACATCATTGCCCAGGAGGATCCGTTCCGCCTCCAAGCCCACTTGTTTGCAGACACTTTTTGTTACAGCATCATTATCACCGGTAAGAACTTTCACTTCCACCCCGTATTCACTGAGGGCGGCAATAGCTTCCGGGGCGCTTTCTTTGGGTGGGTCCAAAAAGGCCAGATAACCAATGAGAACCATATCACTTTCATCCGCTATGGAAAAAGCTCCCGCCGGAGAAGGATTGGTTTTTTGCGAAACCCCCAGTACCCGCAAACCGTCACTGTTATATTCCTGACAGTCAGCCAGCACTTCCCGGCGCAATTCATCGGTAAAAGGCTCTACCTTGCCCTGATATTCTACATAATTGGAAATAGCCAGCATTTCCTCAATGGCGCCCTTGGTAATCAGTTGGGTTTTACCTTTATCATCAACTACGACCACACTCATGCGGCGCCGGGAAAAATCAAAAGGTATTTCATCAACTTTGCGATAGACCTCTTCCCGCTCTATCGCCTTTTCTTCCCGGGCCCGTTCTATAATGGAAATATCCATCAAATTTTTCAACCCGGTTTGATAATAACTATTAAGGAAGGCATGGCGCAAAACCCTGGGGTCGCTGTTGCCATGAACATCCAAATGATATTCCAAAATAATTTTATCCTGGGTCAATGTGCCGGTTTTGTCTGTGCATAGTATATCCATTGCCCCAAAATTCTGAATAGAGTTCAGCTCTTTGACTACGACCTGTTTCTTGGCCATAGAAACCGCACCTTTAGCCAAATTGGCGGAAACTATCATGGGCAGCATTTCCGGGGTCAGACCCACAGCCACGGAAAGGGCAAAAAGGGTAGCCTGCAGCCAGTCCCCTTTAGTGAAGCCAATCAGGAAAAGCACCACAGGCACCATCACCAGCATAAAACGGATCAGCACCCAGGAAACCGCCCCCACTCCCTTTTCAAAACTGGTGGGCGGGGTTTTGATTTGCAGCTGACTGGCTATGGAACCAAGAACAGTGTCATCGCCAACGGCCAGCACCAGGGCAATAGCCGAACCGGAAATGACGGTGCTGCCCATAAAAGCTAAATTGCTCAGCTCCAAAGGGCTGGCAGGCTTACCCGGAGCCGGGTCGGCAAATTTTTCCACAGGCTCGCTTTCCCCGGTCAGAGAGGACTGACTGACAAATAAGTCTTTGGCTTGAATGATCCGGATATCCGCCGGGACAATGTCCCCGGCAGCCAGGTGGATCACATCACCCACCACAATTTCGTCCAGGGGAATTTCCGTCTTTTTGGTTTCCAGCTCATCGGTTTCTTTATTTTCCTGCTGGCGCATGACTGCGGCGGTAGTCTCCACCATTTCACCCAGGCGTTCAGCAGCTTTGCCGGAACGGGTTTCCTGGACAAAGCGAAGCAGGCCGCTGATTATCACCATTGATGTTATGATAATCACCGCCATAGGATCGGCCTCTCCGGGCGGGGCTATGACAATATCCGTAAATAGTGAGACACCGGCGAGAGCAAACAGCACCACCGTAAAAGGATTAATAAAAGCATCCCAAAGCTTTTTGAAGATAGAGTCCTTTTTTTGCTTGGTGATGGTATTGGCGCCATATTGATCCCGCATGTCCTCAACGGTTTCTTCATCATAGCCGTTATAGGTATTGTCATATTGGATAAGCAAGGTTTCCCCTGCTTTGATAGCCGCGTTCAGCAAGCGGCGTTTCACTCTTTCCCCCCGGGTGGCAGTAGCTTGAGTAATTTTTTTATTCATTTCCGAACCCTCCTTTTCTCAAAAATAGCATAAAAGGCGGGCGCAGATACTTCCGGAATCAGCGTAACTCTACTTATACAAAAAAGATAGGTAAAAGCATGGATAAACCGAAGCATCTTTGCCGATAATTTGTCTTGTTACTACCGTCAGGGTCCATACTCTCACCACCTTTCAATTCACAATTCACAATTCACAATTGGTTTTGAATGTACTTTAAGTGTGGATTGTGAATTAAAAAAAGCCTTTACCATGCTTGGGCAATGGCAAAAGGCTTTATTACGAAAAAAGCAGCAGCTTCTCGCAAGCTATGTCATCGTCCAAGCTTCAGCTCCCCAGGGCAATGAAGTTGCATTATTCCAGGCCTTGTTTTCGACCTGGACTGTTTACCTGCTCATGGTGTCTCCACCACTTTGCGGCAGCAACCCGTATCCCTGCGGTAGCCTCACCTACCGAAGTTATTAATTTTAGGAAAGCTTAAACAGCTCCCTAATAATCAAGCATACACCTTATGCTTGATTTTGTCAATCCCTTTTTAAAATTTTCATTATTTTGCGGATGATTTCTTTTTGGCTTCAATTACTGTCCGTCCCTTATAATTGCCGCATTCCGGGCAAATGGCATGGGGTTGGATTATTGCATGGCATTGCGAGCAAGAGGCCAGGGCCGGTCCGCCCAGATTATAACGGGCAGCGCGGTTCATCCGGCGGTTTGCTTTAGAAGTTTTTCCCTTAGGAACACCCATTTATTTACACCCCCCCTGTAAAGGCAAGTAACAAGTAATACAAGTAATACTACTTAGTCACTTACTCCCAATTAACATCAACAGAAAACAAGTTGTTAGCTTCAATAAAGTTTTCGCGAAGCGAAAACACACCCGTTCTAGCCACTAGATACTTGCGGCTGCAAGCCGCCTTAACATTTCAAGCCTCTGGGAAGATAATACAACTTTTATATTATATATCGTCAAGGCATGGCTGTCAAGAGTTTAATTTTTTTGAAAATTTTTACTTAAATCCTATGCAGGCAGCCTATTGCGGTCTTTGACCGCAATGCTGAGTGCTGAGTGCTGAATTGTTGTAGCTTTTCGCTCCATTAAACAATGATTGCGTTTTCCAGGGCAGACACATAGGTCTGCCCCTACAATTATGCCATCATGCACAGAATTTCGGGAGTTAGTGCCTTACTCCTACCCCAGATAAACTGGAAAAGTATTAAAAAAAATTAGACACGGATTACGCGGATAAAAAACGGATTAACGCGGTTTTTTTTATTATAAAAAGCATTGAAGTATTTTTTATCTTTTCTTCAAAGCAAAAGCACCTAAGTTTCTCATATCCTAAAGACAACAGCGAAAATCCGTTAAAATCTGCGAAAATCAGTGTCTAATTATTTCATGCATCATTTTGAATCTACATCCTTGCAGGTCAATCAATAGATGACGTATATTTTATGACTTTTTTTGTTCGAATTTGAGAGCTTAGTTCCTAATCCCTTGCATTCAAATATTCTGAGGCAGCTTGGGTGCAGGTCTTGATGCTGGCCAGGCCCACCCGGCCGATCAGTTCGAAATAGGGAGAATCGATCCCGCAGCCGCACTCGCCGCTATTTTTGATCACGGCAATATCATCCGTCATGATGCTGCCAAAAGGCGCACTTGAAAGCAGGGGTGTAAGCAGATTAAGCAAGCCGGGCTTACCATTTGCCACAGGTTCCAGGGTTTTGACATCCCGGATGATCACCCGGCTGAAAATCGGGATATGAAAGTGATTATTTTCGCATGATAGATAGTTTATGGGATGCTCGGCGGTGCTGAAGTGGTCTTTAAAATTTTGGCGGCAAATGCCCAGAGCATAGTTGGCTCTTTGGAATAACTCCTCCTTGGAAATCTCCTCGGAAAAAAATGTTTTCCAGCCGCCGCCCAATAGTATTTTAGAATTTTTTGGTAATTTAAATCTAATATTTCTTTGGTCCAGCTCATCAACAAACATTTTAAAATAAGCCGGAAAACCGATGATCCTGACCGGATGCTTTTGCTCGGCAAATTTTTTTATAGCTTTTAGCAAACCTTCGGTATTGATTTGATATTCCCCATCAGAAAATTTCAGCGCATATTCTTTTTTTCTCGCCGGCGCCAGCAAGGTGACACCCCTTAAGGCCTTGGCCATCGCTGTTTGATTGGATTTGTCCGGTTGATAGCCCAGGATTATATAGTTAGTTCGCCTGAATGAGAGCAGCCGATGAAAACGAAATACTCTGAGCAGCATAAAAAGCCCGCAAAATCCGGAGCCGAGATCGAAGCCGCTGAGTGTTTTTTTGCCGCCGGTACCTGATGATGTCGTTTTGATCAGCAACTTGTTATAATCCTTGCTAAGCAGGGAATTGTTTTTTAAGTATGAGGTAGGTAAAGGAGGAATTTTAGCCAGATCCTCTATAGATTCCAAGGAATTTATCTCAAAACCGAAGCTATCAAGGATCTCTTTGTACTCAGGGCAGTTTTGCCCATGAAAAGCAATATTAGCCTGCATAGCCTTGACAAATAGATTGTCAGTAGGCTGCAAATTATAGATGTCTTTCAAAAGAAAGAGTTTTCTTCTGCTTTTCATTTTATTCTCCATATAATTAAACAACATTAAATGATAAATGATGAATGATAGATGATGAGTGATGAATACAAAAAGTGCCCTTGGGTTGTTGGCTCTAATGCATTTATCATTCACAATTTATCATTCATCATTTATCATTGCCTCAAAGAGGCACTTTTTGGTGCCGGAGGCCGGACTTGAACCGGCACGGGTTACCCCACCTGATTTTGAGTCAGGCACGTCTGCCATTCCATCACTCCGGCGAGCAATTGAAAGCACTTTTTATATTTTACATCTATTTCTCTTTTAATGCAAGGGGTTTGGCCAAATTTTTTTCACAACTTTGAGCAGTTGGTATTTAATCATTCCCTAAAAGGGAAAGCTATACCCAATAATAGTTCTTTTTTATGTTAGCTTAAGATACCCACAGGTGACTTGCGAAAAGGTTTTTGGGGATTTTGGGAGAATTTATCTATTATAAGTAGAATTGTAAAAACGCGTCTGAAAAGAGGATATTATATGCCCTTGCAAGAGGATGAACTGATACAAAGGGCCAAACAGGGCAATATTGAGGCTTTTGAAGAGCTGATTGGCAAATACCAGCAAAAAATCTATAATACTGCTTATCGTATGGTGGGCAATTATCATGATGCCTTGGATATTTCCCAGGAGGCGATCATCCGCATCTACAAATCCTTAGGCGGCTTTCGGGGTGAGGCTGCCTTTTCCACCTGGATCTATCATATTACCGCCAATGCCTGCCGGGATGAGCTGCGCCGCAAATACCGTCATTTTGAAGGCTCTTTGGATGAATGGATCAGTGATGACGAAGGCAATGCAGTGCCCAGGGAAGTGGCGGATCTCAGTCATTCCCCGGAAAAAGCCTTGGATGAGCAGGAGGTTGCCCTCTATTTGCAAACCCTGATCAATCAGCTTAATCCGGAATACCGCATGGCAATGGTTATGCGGGAACAAATGAATTACAGCTATCAGGAAATTGCCGATATTTTACAAATCTCGATCGGCACAGTTAAATCCCGGATCAGCCGGGCTCGTAAAATTTTACAAGAGAAAATCCTGGCGGACGGGGAACATTATGTCAAGGTGTTACGTCTATCTGGTAACAAGGAGGGGTGATGCATGCGTTGCCACCAAGCACAGGATTTATTTTCTCCCTATATTGACGGTTTTATCGGCGTCCGGCAAAAGCTGCGCCTGGAAAAGCATTTACGTGACTGCCCGGATTGCCGCCTGGAGTTGGATCAGTTGTCTGCTTTATCCGCCGGGTTGCAAGCTTTACCCATGATGCCTCTGCCGGAGGATTTTATGCTGGAATTGCGGCCCAAACTGCTTGCTGCGTTGCCGGAAATAATAACTGAAAAACCGCTTCCCAGGCGGAATTTTACCAAATTTTTCCAACCATTAGCGGCTGCAGCGGTTATTGTTTTTTGCTTTTTCTCTCTGCTTAATGATAATTATCAGGCTTTTTTCCCCAAGACTTCTGAATCTGAAGCAAATAGCAGCTCTACCTTTGCCAGGATAAATGTTATTTTGAACGAGACTCCGGTTAAGGCTTTTGATAGGTCTTTGCCGGAGGTATCCAATCAGACATTCTATACAAAGACGGCAGATGCAGGCGCAAATATGATTGATGATTATTATGAAAATGGACCGGAAGAAATCGAGCCGGAAGTTATTGCTTTTGAGGAGCGTTCCACCAGGGGCGCCCATGTAGATACTATAGACGATGTCCTCCATGATATTGTTGCAGGCAGTGAGGAAATCTCAAGCGAGCCGCCCCTGACTCCTGCTTATGGCCAAACAAGTGAAGCGGATAATTTGTCTATCACCCCATCTCCGCCGGCCCCGCAACCGATGCTTACCTTTTGGGAAAGGGCAGCTAAACCTTTGCTTTTTTCCCTGCTGAGCTTGGCCATAATTTATTTGCTGGCACAAGGCTATTGGGCCTGGCGCAGAAAAACGGCATAAATTAACGTTTCAAAATAAAACTAACAGGGCTAATAGCGAAAAACGCTATTAGCCCTGTTAGTACCTATAGGACGCAAAGTGTCAATAAAAAACAAGAATTTAATAAATGAAAAGCGTCTTTTTCGCGCTTTTCTACACACTCTGTCCTCTGACTTCTGGCCTCTTGCGGGCAAAGCCCGCTTTAGTTTTTTGAAACGTTAGCAGCAAAAAATCACCAAGCCTTCCGGGCCTGCATACATTGTTATATAAGTTTTGCGTACGGGGGCAGGCTAAATGACTTTGATTGAAAGCAGAGGCAGGTGGCAGATGTGGCGGACATACTAAATAATCTTCTTTCCATGTTTGGCGGGGGACGTAACGGTAATGGAGAAGGCGGCGGTAGCGGAAATCTTCTTTCCATGGTGGGTAACTTTTTAAACAATGGCGGAGCCAACCTAGTAACAAGCTTGCTTGGCGGCATGAATCAAAATCAGGGGGCTGCGTCCGGCAATAATCCCTTGGGCGCCTTATCCAGTCTTTTCGGAAATGGCAATGGCGGCGGCGGCTCGAACCCTAATATAATGAATATTCTCAGCCAACTGGGGAATCTGAATTTGGGGAATATGAACAATGCTGTTCCAGCCTCTGCACCCTGGCCGGATAATAGTCAGTCCGGCGGGGATTTTTCTGATCAGGCAGAGGCTTTTGCTGACAATTCGGAGCCGGCATATTCCGCCAACCCGGGGCAGGCTGATTCCGGCGCTCCACCCGAAGGAAATTATACAAATAATAATAATGGCAACAACAGCGGCCCCAACCCCATGATGATGAATCTTCTTTCCTCTTTGGGGGGTTCTTTGGGTGGCTTATTCGGTAATAATACCGCCAAAAAGGCGCCTCCAGCTGCCAATGCTCAGGTAGATCTAAATTCTCCCTGCCGGGGCTGCCCGCATCCCTGCCGCTATGCCCAGCGTAATTTGCCGACTTTTGCCGAAGTTGAACAAATGGCTTTGAATTGGCAACGATATTAAAAAAACAGAAAGGATGTTTATCTATGAATAATATGCAACCACCCAGGATGCAGACACCCCAAAACAATAGTGATTTGAAAAAACTTTACAGTCAGTTCGGCAGTTTGCTGACGCCTCAAAACCGCCAGCTTTTGGGTGCCCTCATCACAGAACTGGATAAAGGCCAAGGCGGTAACCGCCAGCAGCTCCAAAATATTGCCAATCAGCTGCAAAGAAATGCCCAGGCGGCCCAAAATCAAATGCAAAATACCCCGCCCCAGCACGGCCCTATGCCCCGGCCCATGTCTAACATGCCCAATACCGGGCAACGTACCCCTGGCCAGCAATGGCCCAACCGGCCTGCTTCGCAGCCCAAGTTCTGAGTTTTAAGTTGAATTCAGGCTCCTATTTTTTGTTGACATCTTGTCTGCCAAGTTTACAGAATTTAAAAAGGCATTTACTCTTTGAGTAGATGCCTTTGTTTGGTTTTTTTCCGGCTTTTTGGATAAAATAGAAATACGTTTAGGGTATTAACAGAAGATATAAATATCAAAAACTTTATTTTTATAAGGATGAAACCCATGAATAAAAATTCTGATAATCAGGGTCACTCTCAAGAGCCCAGCGTGGTGGTTGACGATATTCAAGGCTTGCTCCGTCAGCTTTCCGGGCAAAAGCAAGAAATGGCTGCGGCGGAACCGGGTCTTTCCGCCCCTGCTATTGATGAGGACTGGGAAGCTTCGGCCCGGGAGCGGGCCCGGACCTTCCAGGAGGAATTGAAAAAACGAGACCGGCCGAAAAGCAGGCGGATTTGGCAATTTGTCCTGGTTATCGGCTTGATACTGCTGTTTTTCCTGGCCATTGGTTTTTTTACTTTCAATTGGCTGCAAAGCAAAGTGAATCAGGACAAGGCAGAAATCAGCGCTCTGGCGGCTCAGGAAATAGATCAGCTGCGCAAAAGCAATGAGGATACTTTCAGCGACTTAAACCGGCGCCTGGCTGCCCAAGAGCAACAGTTTGAGGAAATAACCGAAAAAATAGCGGAACTTGAAAGCCGGCTTGAAAGCGTCAGCGAGGCCAGGCATCAGGAATTAAATGATAAACTGGCTGCAATGGATGAACAGATGCTGGAATTGAAAAAATCGCTGGCAATCCTTATGGAATTAAGAGAGTGATAGCGGCAAAGCCGCATTAATACAGTTTTTCTATTTCTTCCGAAGCGGTGAAGCTGTGTTCCGGGGCAGGGAATTCTCCTTGGCGTACTTGGCTTCCGAAAGTTGTAAAAGCTTCTTCTATTTGCCGGGATAAGTCCGCAAATTGCCTGACGAATTTTGGAGTATGCCCCTGAGTCAAGCCCAGTAAATCGTTGGAGACAAGCACCTGGCCGTCGCAGCCGGGTCCGGAGCCGATGCCTATAGTCGGGATTTTCAGTTTCGAAGTAATAAGCGCTGCCGTCCGGCTGGCCACGCATTCCAAAACCAAGGCAAAAGCCCCGGCGGCTTCCACAGCCAAGGCAGCATCTAAAAGGATCTGCGCCCCGGCTGCATCCTTGCCTTGGGATTGATAAGTCCGGCCCAAAGTTGCGGTTTGGGGCAAGAGGCCAATATGAGCAATAACAGGAATTCCTGCCCCGGTCAAAGCGGTAATGACATCCGCTTGGTTTCGCCCTCCTTCCAGCTTAACACCTTGAACGCCGCTTTCCTTGATCAAGCGGATAGCGGATCCCAAAGCTTGCTGCGGCCCCAGCTGATAGCTGCCGAAGGGCAAATCGGTGATAACCAAAGCGCGCCGGACAGCCCTGACCACTGCTTTGGTATGGTGGATCATTTCCTCTAAAGTTAGGGATGTGGTACCGGGCAGCCCCAAAACAGCCATACCTAATGAGTCCCCCACCAAAATAATATCCGCCCCGCTCGCATCTGCCAACCGGGCTATAGGATAATCGGCAGCAGTAAGCATAATTATTTTCTCTTGGGCAACTTTTTTCTTTTGCAATAGCTCCAGAGTGATTTTTTGGTTAGTCATATAAAACCCCGCTTTTTAATTCACAATTAGATGACTCAGAAAATTGATTCAAGATCCATTACTTTAGTACCTTTAGGACACACTCTGTCCTCTGACTTCTGGCCTCTTGCGGGCAAAGCCCGCCTTAGATTAGCTTCTAAGGCAGTCCGTTATTTATTCGGTCTTTACCTAAATATTCCTGCCTTCATCAGCAATATTCAAAATGCTCAGCAAAATTAAGGAGAGATTACATATACCCAAGAACGAAAACATTTTCCATCACTGCGCCGGTCTTTTTGCCGCCAGGCGGCGCGGGAAAACCTTGAAAGGCAACAAGCATTCCTGCGGTTTTCCC
>Ga0082212_10006290_pt1 | contig 16002 bp, 14 predicted proteins | sample TergutNt197P3_FD_71548 | JGI IMG/M metagenome (GOLD analysis project Ga0082212, IMG submission 71548) | Neocapritermes taracua P3 segment gut microbial communities from Petit-Saut dam, French Guiana - Nt197 P3 | ecosystem: Host-associated > Arthropoda: Insects > Digestive system > Gut ... | reverse complement strand
ACATCACGCGCAAACGCAAACTGCTCGAAAAACAGAAAAAAGGTAAAAAACGGATGCGGCAAATCGGTAATGTGGAAGTGCCGCAATCGGCGTTTCTGGCGGTGCTGAAACTGAATGACTGAACTTACTCAAAATCAAGAGCAAATTGTTGTTTTAAAGTCAGCAAAGCCGGATTTTTACGGCTCATCTGTGCAAATTTATCTTCGGCGGTGTATGCTTTTGTGGCGCCGTTTTTTTCAGCCAATGTAATTTCTATATCTACCTTGTTGTTGTTCAGTGTAGTTTTCAGATGCTGTAGCAACCTTGGTTGTATATTCTGAAAGGGCTCTTTTTGCAATGGATTACTGATTTGAAAAATGATTTTAGTTTCGTTTTCCAAAATCGGCGTATGAGTGGTAAGAGTGCTATAAAGTCGGGAATCTTCTATTTTCAGTGTGTCAGCAAAACTGTTCCACGCTTCGGTAAGGGCTTCCTGGGTTATTGAGAAGCCTCCTGAAACCTCCGAAGCAGAACTTTCCGGAACGTCAGTTACATTCTTTATTGTGGCCGAATCAGGTTGTATGGTAACAGGTTTTGATTCGTGACGTCCTGTCATTGCGTCTTTGATGGAGATGACCGGAATTACCGGCCGTTGGGCAGTTTTTGACGTTGCTGCCGGTGTAACTGGTTGCAGGTTATTTGGAGTGGCAGCGACTAAAGGGTCAGATTTTTTTTTCGACCCCGATGTTCGACAACCGGAGTAAAGCCAACTCTACATGCAATCGCTGATTTTTACTTATTTTATAGTTGATGTCACATGTGCTGCATATATTCAGCGCCTCGAAAAGTAATCCCGCGCTGCATCGCTCTGCCTGCTCGCGGTATCGCTGGCGAACGTCGGCGCCCACGTCGAGCAGCGACAACGTTACAGCGTCCTTGCACATCAACAGATCGCGGAAATGTGAACTAAGGCCAATAATAAAGTTATGTCCGTCGAAACCCTTATCCAAAATCTCATTGAATAAGATAAATGACAGCCCTGAATTGTGGTCGAGAAAAGCGTCCGTCAAACGGAAAAAGTATTCGTAATCCAGCACGTTGAGTATCTCTATCACACTTTTGTAAGCGACGTGGCTGCCGCAATAACTCACCATCTGGTCATAAATGGACAGTGCGTCGCGCATCGCGCCATCAGCCTTTTGTGCAATGACGCGCAACCCTTCCGTTTCATAGGTAACCCCTTCGTTAGCCGATATTTTTTCGAGATATTTTACCGCATCATCAACTTTAATACGGTTGAAATCAAAAATCCGGCAACGTGAGAGGATGGTGGGGATGATTTTGTGTTTTTCAGTAGTTGCCAGAATAAAAACCGCATATGACGGTGGTTCTTCCAATGTTTTCAGAAAAGCGTTGAAAGCCTGTGTGGTCAACATATGCACCTCGTCGATGATATAGATGCTGTATTTTCCGATTTGCGGCGGGATACGCACCTGATCTATCAGATTACGGATGTCATCCACCCCATTGTTCGATGCAGCGTCCAATTCGTGTATGTTGTACGACCTCGATTCATTGAATGACTTGCACGATTCACATTGATCGCAAGCCTCGACATCGGGCGTCAGATGCAAACAATTGAGTGTTTTGGCCAAAATACGGGCACATGTTGTTTTGCCAACGCCGCGCGGCCCGCAAAACAGGTAAGCCTGCGCCAGGTGTTGGTTCCTGATGGAGTTTTTAAGGGTTTTGGTTACAGAATCCTGTCCTACTACCGTATCAAAGGTTGCAGGACGGTATTTTCGCGCCGATACGATAAAGTTATTGGTCTTCACAATGGTTTCCTGTATAAATCAATACACTAACTAATTGTTTAATGAATGCAAAGTAATGGAATTTTTTTGAATAAATCATATATTCATACGATTGTTTTTTTTGTTTTTCAAAATTGTTGTATCATTGCGGTTGTAAACAAATGATTACAAATGATTCGTTGTATTGCCATTGATGATGACGCCCATGATCTTGGGATTGTAGAAAGTTTTATTACCAAAATACCTTTTCTCGAATTGCTCAAAACTTTCGATAATGCCTTCAATGCCATTGAGTATATGGACGAAAAACCAGTCGATCTGATTTTTACCGATGTTGAGATGCCTGTGCTGAACGGTTTGGAATTTCTGGGAAGTATGCGTCGCAAGCCTTTTTTCATCATTGTTTCAGAGCAGGAACGATATGCTGTCGATGCGTTCAATCTTGAAGCTGTTGACTTTCTGCTTAAACCCTTTTCGTTCGAACGTTTTCTAAAGGCGGTCAATAAGGTGCGCGAACAGATCATACTGAAAACTCCGGTGAAAAAACTCTCTGTTCAGGGCGAAATGCAGGGACGCGACTTTATTTTCATCAAATCCGACTATAAAACCATACGTATCAACGTAAATGATATTCTTTTTATCGAAGGATTGAAAGATTATGTAAAACTTCACACCACCGACAAGCCCGTTATTTCGCTGCTCAGCCTGCGTGCGCTTGAACTGGGACTGCCTCCCGACCGGTTTATGCGGGTACACCGCTCATATATTGTGGCTTTGAATAAAATTGACGTCATCGAAAAAAGCCGCATCAAAATCGGTCAGCATACCATCACCATCAGCGAGATGTACCGCGATGCTTTCCTGAACAGAATACAACCGATGAAATAGAAAGTACTATTTTGTGTCTGTTATATGCAAGCGGCAGACAGCGCAGCGAGACAGAGACAATGAAAAGCGAAAAAACATAAATTTATAAAATTCATTTGATTTTTTTTGCAAATAAAAAGTGTAATTTTGCAACCTTAAAAGCGAACGCATGAAATATAAAGAGCAAGAAATGATAAAAGCACTTGAAGCCTCATTTAAGGCTTACAAGGAGCATGGAGCAAGAAGTACTGCCAAACTGAAAAAATTACACAAATATTTTGCAAATGTGTTGCTTGAAATTTGGGGTAATGATTTCGAGGTTTTTTATTTAGGAGATAAAAAATTGGGAGACAAAACAAAAGAAAAAAAGGTTGAGGGAAAGTATTATCCTAAAAACATAGATATTACGGTGGCAAAAAATGGACAACCTGTTTTTTGTTTGGGAATCAAGTTTGTAACCTCCAATTACAAACAAAACGCCAACAACTATTTTGAAAGCATGATGGGTGAAACAGCCAATATTCAGGCAAATAAATTGCCGTATGCACATTTAATAATATTGCGACAACCAACACCCTATTATCCAAAAAACAGTAAAATCCCATCGAAATGGGAAACAATTAATGACCACGACATAAAAAAATATTCTGAACTAATTTTTGAAAATCCACAAGCACATAGACCTATTGCAATGGCTATTCCCGTTCTGCAAGTTGATGAAAAAATAATGAAAATTGATTTTTCCAGTCTGAAAAATGATTTTTCAAAACATAATGTATCTATCTTGAATGGAAAATTATCATTAGAAAACCTATTTAAAGAAATTGAAGAATACAAGAATTATTATTTGAGTAAAAATATATAATAATGGCAAGTTTAGCAAAATCATATTCGCAAGAAAAACTGTTTGGACAAGTTTACACCCCCAATTTTATAGTGTGTAAAATACTTGACGATATAGGTTTTAACTCGTCAAAAATTTTAGGAAAAACTATTATTGATCCCGCCTGTGGCGATGGTCGCTTTTTGGTTGAAATTGTAAAAAGAATTATTGAATTTTCTCCTGAAAATGAGTTGAAAAAAAACCTTGAATGTATTTATGGTTGGGACATTGATATGGTTGCCACTGAATATTGTTTATCCAATTTGAATAATCTAATAAAGGAGAAAAACATTGATATTCAATGGAATGTAAATGTAACAAATTCCATAAAAAAATACGAAAAACCTGATTTATTTGCTGTTTCAGAAAATCAAAAATTTGATTTTATCGTAGGAAATCCGCCGTATATTCGTATTCAACATCTGGATTTAGCACAAAGAAATTATATACAAAAAAATTACGATTTTTGCAAAAGTGGCTCCACAGATATTTATATTGCATTTTACGAACTTTGTTTAAACCTCTTGTCCGACAACGGAATTTGCGGATTGATAACCCCCAACACATTTTTATTTACAGAAACAGCACGCCAGATGCGACAATATTTTGCATCAAACAAAAATCTTCTACAAATCACTAATTACGGTGATATTCAACTTTTTAATGATGCAACAACATATTCTGCTATAACCATTTTTAACAACCTGAAAAATCAAAATTTCAAGTTTCAAAAAGCAATTTCCAAACAAACACTTGAAGAAAAAACAGTTGATTTTTCAGAACTTAAAGAACCGTTTTGGCAACTAACAACCGAACATACCGAAAAAATTAAAGGAAAAAAATTAAAAGAAATCTGTAACATTCACGTTGGAATTACCACGCTTTGCGACAGCGCTTACATTTTTTCAACAGAAGAAATTGACGAAAAATTTGTGTGGGCAAACACCAAACTTCAAGGTAAGGTTAAAATTGAAAAAGGGATATTAAAACCCATTGTAAAAGGCTCAAAATTAAAACATTCCGAAGAAAAAATAAAAGAATATGTTTTATTTCCGTATCAACAAATTAACGGAAAGCACACAATAATTTCTGAAACCGAACTCAAAGAAAATTATCCATTTGCATACAATTATTTACTATCCGTAAAGTTGGAATTAGACAAACGCGATAACGGAACACCAAACCCTGTGGCATGGTATGCTTTTGGTCGCAGTCAAGGTTTAGATACAAGTTTTGGCGAAAAAATAATCTTCTCGCCAATGAACGACAAACCGAATTTTATTTATTATCAAAATCCCGAATGTACCTTTTATTCCGGCTATTGCATAAAAAAAATTAATGGTTTTAGTGTTGAAAAACTAATGAAACAATTAAATTCGGAAAGAATGGATAAATTTGTTTCGATGTCGAGTCGTGATTTTCGTGGAGGCTGGAAAGCATATAATAAAAAAATTGTTGAAAATTTTGAAATCGTAACATGAAGAATGTCTGCTTGTAACGAACGGTTTGGCGCAACGGCGACAGTTACTCTGCTGAAAGTGCCATACGAAAATGAACGGAAGTACTCCGCAGAACGTATTGTGGAAGCCGTCGTTGCGCCAAACCGCCACCACGTATAGAGTAATTTAAAATTGAACACCCTTCATCATTTTGCGCAATATCTTGCCAAACACCATTTTACTCCGTCCATCGCTGGCTTTCCGGAAGAGGCTCCGCGTATGATTGTCGTCATACCTTCTTATAATGAGCCGGGATTGATACGTTCGTTGGAATCGTTGAGCCGATGCAGGTTGCCATCATGTTTCACGGAAGTGATTGTAGTAGTGAATCATCCCGAACATGCAACCAGAGATGCAAAACAACAAAATGAAGAAAACCTGCGCGATGCACAACTATGGGCGAATCAGCACAATGATAAGAGATTGCAGTTTCATCTCATCTATAAACCCGATGTTCCGGGAAAAACTGCCGGAGCAGGCTATGCCCGAAAAACCGGTATGGACGAGGCTGTGTTTCGTTTTCTGCAAGCTGGCGTTGATGATGGTATTATCATTGGTTTTGATGCCGATTCTACTTGCGACGAAAACTATTTTGAGGAAATTGAACGGACATTTTTCACCGGCACGCCTGCCAACGGAGCATCCATCTATTATGAGCATCCTGTAGATGGCAATGAATATGACGCCGCAGTATATGACGGTATAGCGCTTTACGAATTACATCTTCGTTATCTGAATCAGGCTTTACGTTATTCCGGTTTTCCGTATGCTTACCACACGGTGGGATCTTCGTTTGCCGTTAGCGCGACAACATATGTCAGACAGGGCGGGATGAACCAGCGCAAAGCCGGCGAAGACTTTCATTTTCTCCAAAAAATCATTCCTCTTGGAAACTACGTGGAAATCAATACCACGCGGGTCATTCCATCGCCCCGTCCTTCCGATCGTGTACCTTTTGGAACCGGAGCAAGTATCCGCCAATGGATGAGCAACGGACAGGCTGCTTTGCAGACTTACCCATTGGAACCGTTCGAGGATTTAAAGCAGTTGTTTTCGTTTGTTCCGAATTTGTACAAAGCGAACCGGGCAGAAGTGGAAAAACGAACCTCTCTCCTACCCTGCCCTATGCAAGATTATCTTTTCAGGCATGATCATATAAGATACATTGCGCAAGCCAATGACAACAGCGCCTCGTCGGAAACTTTTACCAAAAGGTTCTTCACCTGGTTCGACGGGTTGAAAACAGTTAAATATCTGAATGACAGTTGTCGGCAAGTTTATGGCAAACAAACTCCCGAATCAGCTGCCAACAGATTGTTAAAAAAGTCAGGGTACGAAAATAATTATCCGGCAAGGGAATTATTGCGTATCTACCGGAATATTGAGCGTCAGATGCTCAATTCATAATTTTCATATCTTCACTCCGATCAAAAGCACATCATCTACTTGATGGTTATGGCCTTTCCAAAGATCAAAATTTTCCTTGACTACCCGATACTGTTCATCCATGTCGCGGGTATGAATATCATCGAGAATATTTTGCAGACGGTTCATTTTTAACTTTTTACCTGATGGGCCGCCAAACTGGTCGGAGTAACCGTCGGTGAACATGTAAATGGTGTCGCCTTTTGAAAGTTGTATCTCGTGTGTATGAAATACTTTATTTTCTATGTATTGCCCTCCAATAGATGAACGACTGCTTTTAAAAGTTGTAGGTTTTCCTTCGTGGTAGATGACATAGGGCCGCATCGCTGAAGAAATCTTGGTAAAATATGATTCAGTATTTATCTCGCAGACAATGATATCCATTCCGTCATTCGCCTGTTCCGAATCCCTGTTCTGATTAAGTGTCGACTGAACATTTTCATCTAATTGATAGAGAATGTCGGCAGGGTTGAGTACTTCCGAACGCATGGCAATATCCTTGATGAGCGTGGTACCGATGAGCGACATGAATGCTCCCGGTACGCCGTGACCGGTTGAATCGGCACAAACGATCAGCAGGCGGTTGTTTTGCGGAAAGTAATCAAACCAGTAAAAATCACCACTCACAATGTCGCGTGGCCGGTAGAAAATAAATGCGCCCGAACAGTGTTCCAACAGGGTACTGGTGGAGGGTAATACGCTGAATTGTATCCGCTGTGCATAATTGATGCTATCGGTAATATCCCTGTTCTTGACCTCAATTTCTTCTTTTTGCTTACGCACTTCCCTGGTGCGGGCTTTCAGTTCATTTTCGAGATACTCCTGCAAAATTCTGTGGTTGCGCTCGCGTATGACGATGACAATGTATCCCAGTCCAACAACGGCTGAAATTACTAACAATGCAAACCAGTGGGTTAAATAATACGGTTTACGTATCCTGATGGAAAACAGCATGGTTTCTTCGGTACAGTTTTCACTGTTACATGCTTTCACCCAGAAACTGAAGTCGCCATGCTCAACGCGCGGATAGTAGGCAGTATTCGATTTTGAGAACGACGTCCAGCCTTTATCATCGTATCCCAGCAATTGATATTGATAGGATACCGCAGCCGGATTGGAATATTGCAGCCCTACGAAATCAAATTGTACCGTGTACCTGTCGTATGGTAAATCTATGGGTTTAAACGGATTATATGGCACGTCGTTGATGAGCACCTGCGAAAGGTTCAACATGGGAATTAAATCCTTTGGTTTATCGGTATAGATGTCGTACATCATCACACCATCAGTCATCCCGATCAGCAGTTCGCCACTTTTATTCAGCATCATAGCCCGCCAGTTCACATCGCCGCGAACACCATTTTCTGCTCCATATGTATTGATGGTAAGTCGTTGGGTGTTGATACTGGTCAGCCCCGAACGATGCCCTACCCATACATACCCGTTGTTGTCAGAGGCAATGGCGTAACAATAATCCGATTTTAAATCATTGTTGGATGTAAAATGACAGATGGTATCACGGGCTTCATCAAAAAGATATACGCCTTTTCCATTAGTGCCTGCCCAAATCCGTCCCTGTTCATCTTCAGTAATGGCCGAAAATTCAGTCTCTGAATTGTCCAGCAGGGTAAGTCTTTTTCCGCTTTTGACGTCAATCAGCGAATTGCTGTTGGTAGCGATCCAAATCCTGTCTTTTGTATCCTTGAAAATATCCTGAATATTATTGTGCGGCAGGTTGCCGTCAATTGTATTGTATTGTTCTGTTTTTTTACGGGTTTTCATATCGACGATCAAAACGCCGTTTTGAGTAGCCATCCATATTTTTTCATCTGCGATGATGAAATTCTGTATGGTGTTGGATAATGAATTATCTTCCTTATAAAATGATGATGCTTTTTTAGTACCTTTCGGCAGTTGGTACAATCCGTTGTTTTCGGTACCGAACCACAGATTACCTTTATCGTCGAGGCGCAAGGCCGTGATTTTTTCGTTGGGTATTCCTTCGTTACGTCCCCATACGGTGATGGATTCGGATTTGTCAGTGATTCTGATGATGGTTCCTGTTCCGGCAATCCAGTATTCTGAATTGTCGGCAGAAAAAACAGCGGTTGCGTTGTTTCCAATTGGATTTAGCGTTTCAAAAAATGAGAATGCAGCATTGGTGATACAAGCCACTCCGTGACCGGATGTAGCTACCCAAAGGTTATGATGATTGTCAGAAAAAACCTGTTTTACATAATCGCTCCCTAATCCGTTACCTGTATTGTAAATGTTTGTTTTTAAGATGCGGTTATCCGGTGAAAGACGCGCGCGGAGAAGGCCTTTACCGTAAGTAGATATCCAAAGATTACCGTGCATATCTTCATAAACAGATTGCACCTGTGCATCTTCAAGTCCGGGAATATTAAGGTGCACTGTCGAGAAACCATTATCAACGACTGTAACATGATAAATGCCATTGGTTTCGGTAGCAACCCAATACCCGTCGCCGCCCACTTTTGGTATGATAAACTTCACTGTGTGGTAGTCCAGACGCTCATCCTTGGTAATGAGCGTCATATCCTGTTGGTTGCTGCTGTAATCATACAGGTACAAACCATCATGTGTTCCCACCATCAACCGGTCTTCGCCGACAAAACAGATCGTATTAATCATAACGGTTTCCGAACCTGTTGTAAACCGTACGGTTTCTTTGCCGATACGGATAATACTACCGATTTGTGTAGCCGCTAAAATTTCTCCTTTGGTAGATTGAATAATTTGTGTTATCACTGTATTGACGGATGAGTCGGCTATGGAAAAATCTATTCCGTCATATTTCACGATTACCCCGTCTTCGTAGCCAAACCAGAGATTACCTCTGTTGTCTCTGAAAGAAGTGCTTACATTAGCAGACGGTAAATCTTCAATTGGTGAGAAAAACCGGAATCCGTCATACCGGCACAATCCTAACCCTGTTGCAAACCAAATAAAACCGTGTTTGTCCTGTGCAATAGAATAGACAAAATTATGACAAAGCCCCTTTTCAGTATTGTGTTGCTGAAATTTATATATTTGGGCGTTTCCGGTATGGCACGGCAATGCAAATATTGTCGCGAAAACCGTCCACAATGCCAATGTCTTTTTCATTACCTATAACTTATGCAGAGATGCGTCTTTATTTGGCTTTTTTCTGAACTTCAATTCCGTACTTGTATTTTGGAATACCTCCAACGGGCGAAGGGTGGAATTTTTGCAGTTCGCCCTTCTGGTTTCTAACGGTGATGACCACATTGTTATTTTTTACCTGGGGACTTTTTCTTTTAATAAACTGAAAATCAAGTGACTTCCCAATTTCTCCATCATAAACGCCAAATTCGGTATGAATCCATACATTGTCGCCCGAAACATTCATCGATTGTTCACGCCTTTCCTCTGAGGTAACGCGAATGGTGCCGTCGTCGTCCCAATCGAAATTTTCCGTTCGTATTTTGGTGGTTCCACGTTCCACATACGGATAAATATGCGATACTTCATTGACGTTATCGTGCAAACGGAATTTATATTCGTAGGTAAATGCGTATCCGCCTTCAATCGGTGTTCTTGCAGTACCTGAAGTACTCATGAAATAACGGTACATGTTACCATCGTCGCCTTCAATACCCTCGCAAATCACCTTAAATATGTAACCGAATTCCGGATCAAGTTCGCCCTGGGTGGGTGAGAACGGACCGAAAGAAAACCATTTGTTGTCATAATTCGGATCAATGCCAAATATTTTAGTGGCCAACAAAGTGCCGGTTTTAAAATTTTTTTTAGGATTATATTCTTTCACATCCGGGTGTGAAAAAGCGCCTTTCCCGCCGTATATAGAATATTGCATTTTGGTATCGAAAACGCCATTCACTTCGTCGTTCGCTCCGCCAACATCAGGGTCAAACACTTGAATAAAGACCTGACCTTTATAGGTTTCGGGAACAACAAAAAACCAAATTTGCGAAAAATCATTGTCGCCCCACAATGTGTCCGCTTTCTTTCCGAATGTGATCAGGAACGGAATATTTTCTTCAGGCGACGGTACCGGTTGCCCTTGTGCAGTGATTGTGATCAAAATCAAACCACTGATGATCATATATTTCTTCATGATAAAAAAAAATGAAATTCAACGCTTGTGTGTGTTCATATCAGAGGATATTTCACGCATATTATACGGCTATATTCAAAAATGGTTTCATTTATGATTTTTTTATTCCAGTTTTTTGATGCGTATATTCCTGATTTCACCTGTGGTAACATACGAACTTATGGTAAAGCCCGAAGCAACCGTTCCGCCGCGCAGGTGGATTCTTTTTCCTGCGGTAGCGATATCGACCACTTTCACCGTATCTACAAAGGCGCGGATACTGTCGGTAGTGACGCGCAACTGCACCGGATACCACTGCTGATCCCTGAAATAAACATGTTGAGTGGTTTCGTTTTGTGAAGCGTCATAGCCGTCGATACACGACAGACCGCTCACTATACCTGCCCATCCGCCAAAAATAAGCGTGGCGAAAGTATCCCCGTAAGGAAACGACAAGCCGGCAAAGATGTCATTTCCCTCCACACGTCTTGCTTCGTAATAAAGTTCATAATTGTTCGCCGGCAGCGGATCGCCGACCCAGCAAATAGCTGTTGACAGTCCGCTGGTAGCCATCGGCAAAGTAATGACGCCATTGCTGACGTAAGGCTCGCCTTCGCCTCCGGAGCGCACTACTTCCCAGCCGCCAAGCGTTTTACCGTCCATCAGGGATTCCCAACCTTCAGGAACATCCTGTACATACTGCGCTTCCTCTGCAACGGCCTGTACACGCTGCCCCTGCGAGCGATTACCGCACGAAACCGAATATACCATCGCCAATGCAATGACCGCAGAAAATGATATTTTTCTTTTCATATTCAAACTCACCAGATTTTTAACCTTGTTATACCTTCTTTGTTCAGCTCAAATGGACCCGGCGTGGGATGTTCCGTCCGTTTTATTCCTAAAAAATCGGAACTGATTGTGATCGGATTTCCGCAGGGGTGTTCGTATGCCTGTTTTGGAAATTTGGCTTTGCCCAACCTTTCAGTTGTTACCAGTTCGGTTTGTAAATTATTCAATCCATTTAGTGCAAATGAAATAAACACTTCTTTACCATTGTCCTCTATTTTTAGTTCAGGATCGAAATCCGGCAATACTGCGCTGTTCTTCTCTCCCTCAAACGGTAAATTTTGACCGTAATAAATATTTCCCTCAACCCACATTGGATATTTCGCTTTTTGATATTCGGCTATGCCATATTTTCCCTGAATTTTTTCTTCGTTCAGATGTTTCGCCGGAGCAAAAAGATTGTTCAGGAAGCGGTTGTCGCCGCCGACAATGATGGACAGCCCTGCTGCATCGGTCGAATGTGGAAGGAAATAAGGCGTATAGCGGTTAAGCTCCGCATAATTGGTTATTTTTCCGGCAAACAGGTTGTGCACATACGCTCCGCCCTGCGACTGGTCGCGCAGATTGAGCGGCGAACCGAAAACGTTGTTGTCCACCAGAAATGGGCCGTGGTTCACTTCCACAAACAGGTCTTCGAGATCGTTGCCGTAAAAAAGATTACCCGATATACGTGTTCCCTGTGTCATCCAGTCGAGCCATAAACCTCTTCCGGTATGGTGAATACGGTTATTCCTGATGCGTGTATCCAGAGCGGCGTGGAATTTGACGCCGCCGATCTCTGCCCCCGAAAATTGCCGTTTTGTCCAGATATTATAAATATGGTTGTGTTCGACAAGGCTGAAGGCACACCCCATGCTACCGCAAATGCCCGTTTGTTCGCAATCGGAAATGGTATTATAACGGACAATATGCGAGCCAATGTTGTCTTTATGCCAGCCGTTGCGTATCGTTCTGAATGTTACTTCGATATAATGCAGCGAACCGTCATAGCTCGTATCGCCCAGCCATACGTTATGCCCCGTACCCCGTTCCTTGCCTAAAGTGATCCCCGAACATTTCGAATTGCTGATCACATTGTGTTCGATAATCCAGCCTTTATTCCAGTGCGTGGCGATCATTCCGATTTGTTCGGCAGTGGGCGCCGCCCATTGCGTAGCTGCCTGACTGATATGAAATCCGCTGATGGTGATGTAATTGATACCCGGCTTTTCAGGGTAGAAACAGGTTCTCCGTACTGAAATTTCAACTAATTCCTTATTCGGATTATAGTTATGAAAATTAGCCCAAATGGTGGTGTTGGCTCCGTCGTTTTCGCAATACCATGTAAATTTTGAGCCTTCAACATCAACGATTCTGTCATTGGGTACAGGATGAAAAACCTTGTCCGCCGTCTCCATTTCGTACAGCGATTTATTGTTCAGAAACACCTCGCCCGTGTGGTGTATCCGTCCCCGATTGCTGAACCAGTCGCCATAAATCGGATCGGTATATGGATTGTAGTCGCCAAAGAAAGAATCGGGTATCACCACTTTCCATATTCCATCCTTCTCTTTCTGCCAGTCGGTAATTCTTTCGGAACCTTTGATTTCAACCCTTTCACCGGGTGCGGCGCGGTAAACGATTCTGTTGTCGTCGCTTTCGCCGCCACGCGGAGGGTTGATCCATTCGCGGTACGTTCCGGCGTGAACAGTGATTACATCACCCGGATAGGCAACATGAGCCGCCTTGCCGATGGTTTTGAACGGGGCAGTTTCACTGCCTGTATGCTCATCGTTACCTTTTACGGAAACATGGTATTCTTTTGCATACAATTCAGGAATACATAAAATAAGGGTTAATAAAAATAAATTCGTTTTCATTGTCATTATTTTTATAAATAATGCGAATCAAGGGTTGGATTTTTTTAATTTGCTGATAATCAAATTGACCGTAGGTCATACATGTCAATAGAAAAATTTGAAAAATGTTCCATAATTTCCCTTTAGGGGATTCACAGACCAATTTGTGAATGTCCTACGGACAATATATCTAATGGAACATTCGCATTTTATTGATATGTAAATCCTAACGGATTTTTTCTACTCTTGATTTGCATAAATAATAGAAAATATTACTTCAAATACCCGTCCGGTATTTTATCAATCTGACGAATTTCGATATTACGGAAATAGACTTCGGCTCCTTCGGATTGCAGTTGAATCACGCCTTTGGTGAGCCGTACTTCCTTGCCGTCGATCACAAGGTGCGAGTTGGTATTGATCATGTTCACCTTGCCATTAATCACGTGAACGCTGGTGCCTTCATAACACAGCAGTTCGATGGTATTCCACTCGCCGTGCGGTTTTTCGTTTATCGGGTTCCTCTTGCAGATGGGAGGTAATCCGGCAGACTGCGGGCCAAAACTTACTTTGGGAGCATTACGGTCAAAAGTATAACGATCTTTTTCGCTGGCGCGCGACGCCGTGATGTCGCAATACGTGTCGCCCATACGGTACGAATCGCCAAAGTCGCCTTCCATCACCTGACATTCGTGCGATATTTTCCATACGTTCAAACCTTTGCCGAACTCGCCCGTACCATGATAGAGCAAGCCGGAATTACGCGGCAATTCTTCGCGCGGCGCCCATCTCTTTTCGCCCCATTTCACTTCGAGCCGGAGGTGGTAATTACCATATGCTTTGACGGTGGCAAACGAACCGTAAATTTGTCCCGATGAACGCACGGCAGGCGCGCCGTCTGTTTCCACCACAGTAAATACTTTCAACGGATCGTTGCCCACGCCGAGAGGTTGCGTATAAACGCCTTCTTCGTTACGTTCCATACCGGGAACATCTACCGAAGCATGAGGAACGCCAATATAGACTTCCCATCCCGTAAAATCCTTACCGTTGAACAGCGGTTCCCATTTCGGATCGGAGCCGCATGACACAAAATACATCATCGCTAAAAGCGGAATTACGTAAAAAACTTTTTTCATGATTGATTATTGATTATTAAATATGCGAATATTAAAGTACAGCCGCAAAGATAACACAATTTTTAATTGTGAATGATAAATGGTGAATGATTAATTGCGCAAAGCGCTGAAACAAAAAAAACCTGCCCGGACTATCATTTCCCGGCAGGTTGGTTTGTTGCTTTTCGCAGTTACTTACGCCGCCCGCGCCACCACCAAGCAGCGCCGCAGGTAAACTGTTCGTTATCGGCTGGCATTTGTCTGTCAAAAAAAAGTTGATCTCAATCCTACGATTGGGGTTGAAATGAAGAAAACAAGACCTTGTTTGATCGTTTCGCCCGATGAAATGAACAGAAATGTTCAAAGCGTTATTGTGACGCCGTTAACCACTCATTTTAGAAATATCCCGTCGAGGGTAAAAATAGAAGCAAGTCGTTCCAATGGTTTGTCGGAAACCAGTTATGTTGCTTTAGACCAGATCAAAACGATTGATAAAATCGTTGCAAAAAAAGAATAGGGATGATTTCCGACACGGACGCCATGAAAGTAGCCGATTTACTCGTCGAAATATTCCAATATTGAAGCAAACTTCCTCTTCCCGTTCCGACCCAGAGAAGTTATACCTGTCAGCGCCGATGGTACTGCATCCGTGGGAGAGCAGGTCTTTGCCGGAATTTGAAAACTTAAACGGATACGGCAAGAAGTTCGTCTCCCAATCGGTGTAATGCTTCGGTTATTTTTACTTTTTGCGCTTGACGGGGATGCGAACGTCCGCAGGCGTAGTGTCCCAACTGCTTTTCGTTTATTCCCGTTAGACGGGAAAGCGCCGAACGGCTCAAAATTCCGTTATAACAATACAACAGGCTTTCAACATTGAATTTGTATTCGAAAATATATTCGCTGTTGAACACGTCAGGGTATTCCTCGCCGTCTTCTTTCGCCCATTCAATAAAGATATCAACACTTTCCTGCAATTCTTTCTTAAATTCGTTGAAAGAACCGTTTGTACCCAAAATCCAACCGGGCAAAATATCAATGCTTGCGTTATAACCATCCGGCGTTTTTGCCACGTTTACAATTACTTTTTCCATTTTGACATCGTTTAACCGGAACTAAAAAATTATATCTGACTGATTTTCAATTGATTTTAGCAAATCACCAAAAAAGTCGGTAGATGGTGTTCCGTTCACGGTCACACTACCCTTTTTCGTCGGATGCTTAAATTTCCGATGACTTCCTTTTTGATGCACCACAAACCAACCATCTCTTCTCAAGTCGTTCAAAATTTTCGCTCCTTTGATTACTTTCACAATCGCTATATTATATTCGACACGCAAAGATAGTAATTTTGCTATGAATTACAAAATGCTATGAAAAAAATATTCCGAACAGAGAAGTTAAACCTGTCAGCACCGATGGTACTGCAACAGTGGGAGAGCAGGTCTTTGCCAAAATAAAAGAAAACTTTCGTTAGAAATGATGAGTTTCTTGTGGATTTGTCAAAAATTTTGTTACATTTGCAGAAAAATAAACATGAGGATATGACAACGGTAAGAAACACAATAGACGACAGTTTACCTTTTGCAAAACTGAAAACGGCGCTATCCTTGTTCCGTGGAGTTACAAAG
>Ga0082212_10006289_pt1 | contig 16003 bp, 16 predicted proteins | sample TergutNt197P3_FD_71548 | JGI IMG/M metagenome (GOLD analysis project Ga0082212, IMG submission 71548) | Neocapritermes taracua P3 segment gut microbial communities from Petit-Saut dam, French Guiana - Nt197 P3 | ecosystem: Host-associated > Arthropoda: Insects > Digestive system > Gut ... | reverse complement strand
GAATACATCCATGTACCCATTTTATTTCATTTGTGTTTTTTTTCAATCCCTTTTTTGTGAAATTTTCGCAAACTTTTTTCCCCTCCCTCTGCAACTGCACAATTACTTATATCTTTATTCATATTGTGTAGACCGTAAAAAGTAGTATTTGCATGCGATCCATAGCCAAAATATTGCTTCATTCCCGGAAAATATTCCACAAAAACAATTTTTTCTTCTTTATGCATAAAATTATCCCATCCTTTTTGATACATTTTAAAGTGTGCATTTTAGCGATACTGCTTTTTGCGGTTGAGCCAAATCAGTCCCGCGATACGCACTCAATATATTTGAGCAATAATCCACATACCATACATATTTTTTCCATTGCATCCTCTTTTTCGTTATTTTATCGGTTTATTTTTAGGCTTTTCGTCTGGATCAGCCTTTTCCGTTATTGTTTGATTTTGATAAAGTTCTGGAATATGCGAAAATTTTGTTTTTAATGTTTTATCTAATTCTTCTAAAAAATTTTCAACTAATGTTTTTATTATTTGTTCTGTTTGTTCAAATGATTTTTTAGCATTTTCATTTAATGAACTTTCTCCTTTATCCGTCAATTTCATATAAAGGGACATCATATATTCCGATGTTTTGGTCATAAGTTCGTTCGATTTCGAAATAATTTCATTGAATGGCTTTGCTGCTACTCTAAGATAATTGCTTGCTTCACGCATTTGATCCGATGCTTTTACTGCTTCTCCTTTAAATCCTTCAAAAGTTTGCACTGTTTGGTTAAATTCATTTGCTATATAACAAATTCGATTTCCCGTTTGTTCCATTGTTTTTGACATATTTTGTATTTCGTCTGATATTTTTATGTATGATTCAGATACTTTTTCGAACGATTCTGCTAATCCTTCATGCAACAACTCCACCGAATATTTTTTCATATCCACAGCGAGCTCATCATAGCGTTTTTTTAAGGCAACATCGATTGTTTCTCGTTCTTCTTCAATCGCTTTAATAACACCTACAGTTAATTTGTTTTCAAATTCATCCGACAAGTTTTTAAAACTTTGGATTGCATCGTTTAATGTTTTCGTTCTGTTGTTTATTCGCAAGGAAAAACTACCGAGAGTATTTCTTTCATAAATCATTGATTTGTTAAGAACTTCGGTAGAATCCGAAAGATCTTTGGAAACAACAGCAGTTTCTTTTAAAACAAGAAGCATTTTATCTAAAATATCAGGATCGATCTTTTTATCGGCTTGTTTGAAAACTTCGACTAATTGACGCTGAGTCTGATAAAATTCGTATCTTGAATACGCATTCAAAAAATTGTGGTAAAAAGCCATAATCAAAAAACTGAAAACGATAACCATTATTGTCATCAACATTGGAATAGTAAGGTCTATGTTGACATTTTCCCCGAATTTTATTAACGGATTTTCAATATTGTCTTTTATGAATATATATAGCCATTCAGGTTTTTCTTCGCCTTTTAATAATTGCAAGCTTAAAACAAAAATATACGCACTGCCCCAAATTCCTATCATTGCCGAATTTATTGAAAATGATTTAATTCGATAATCTTCTTCGATATTTTCCCAAGTTTTATCGGAAGATTCTTGTGGCAAAACTTTTTTAAATTCTTTGGACAGATAGTTTCCACGCTTTTTTAAGCGATCATTTATTTTAAATATTTTTACGAATGCCCTTATTATTAAAAAATGGTTGTTTGCACAGTGGTGTTAGAAATGGTATAATAGAATCATCGAAGTTGAAAGACGGCGGTGATGAAAATGAGCAGGGGAATGACGCACAAATCACGGCGGAAAACACCATGGGACGGAAAAGAGGAGAAAAACGCGGTGCAAAAATTTTTGTACGAGCAACACAAAAGCCAATACGACAGCCGCCACCCGGAGTTGGGGGAGACGGGGGAAACGGCGTTGATCAACGCATATTCACCGGAGGAGTGCCCGCATTGCGGGAGCGGGAAGTTCAAGAAGAACGGACGGACGGGGAACGGAGTGCAGAGGTACAAGTGTTCGTCATGCGGGCAGACGTTCACGCCGGTGACCAAGACGATATTCGAGGGGCACAAGGTATCGCTCAGCGAATGGGTGGAGTACGCGATGAACATATTCCGGTACGTGAGCATAAACGCGGACTCGTGGAACAACAGGAATTCGTTCACGACATCGCGGTACTGGCTGGAGAAGCTGTTTCTGGTGTTGGAATCGTACCAGGGCGAGCTGCGGCTCGGCGGGAAAGTGTGGCTGGACGAGACTTTTTACAGCGTGCGGAGCGGTGACGTCGCCCTGAAGGACGATGGGAACAAGCCGCGAGGGCTGTCGGCGAACCAGATGTGCATCGGGGTCGCCTGCGACGAGAGCCACACGCTGTGCATATTCGAGGGGTACGGGAAGCCGTCGCAGAAAAAAACGCACGAATCGTTCATGGAACACATAGCGGTCGGCAGCACTCTGATACACGACGGCGAGAACGCGCACAAAAAGTTGGTCAGGGAGCTGCGGCTGAAAAGCGTCGCCTACGATTCCAACGAGATCAAGCGCCTGAGCGACAGGGACAACCCACTCAACAGGGTCAACCGCATCCATTTCCTGCTGAAAAATTTCCTTCACGCCCACGCGAGTTTCGACAGGGCCAAGATACAGGGCTACTTGAATTTGTTCGCTTTCGTCATGAATCCTCCCTCGGATCACCTCGAAAAAGTTGAACTCCTTTTGAATTTGGCTTTCCAATTTCCCAAATCCCTGCGCTATCGCGACTTCTTTGCCCTTTCTCCTATTCCCTAAGCACCACTCTGCAAACAACCATTTTTTTAAAATTCATTTGACCTCCCAAATCACGCCATGCTTCGGGTCAGTGAGCAAAATATACCCGTCGGCAACCGCGAAATCGCAAAATCTACCGTTTGGCAGCACTACATTTTCCGCGTCATATTCTTTTTCCATTTCAAATTCGAACTCCGGCGACGCCTCGCCAGCTACTGTTATGCAGTCGTCCGCCAACCCGTTTTCCAGCGCGATCCTACGCAGCACGTTGAAATCCCAGACATACAGCGCATTGTCGGCGTATCGTATCTTTTGGGGCATATAGAAAAGCGGGGCGATCCCGTCAACGAACGCCCTCTCGCCCTCCGATCCTGCTATATATTTCAACTCGCCGCCGCTGTATCGCTGTATCGCTCCGGTATCGATATTTGCGAGGTATACCGCGCCCTCCTCGCCGATGGCCAGCGACTGCGTGCCTTTTGGCAATATGCAAAGTTCCTGTATGTCATCCGTGTTTTTCAAATTTATTGTTTTTAAGCTATAATCGCCAAAGTCGGCGTTCCGCTCGATGAAATACAGCAGACCGTCATCGACAGGCGAAAAGCAAAAGTCCAAAACGTCGGCATGGATCGCATCGGGCATATATACCGCCTCGGCCTTGTTGCCTTCGCCGAGCCTTATGATCCCGTATCTGTAGCTGCCGTCGTTTTCCTGCCATTCATTTGTGAGAATATACAGATCGTCCGCATAGCAGCGCACGATGTCGGGGGTCATGTAGAACGGGTCGATTTCAATGCTTTCGACCATGTTGTTTCGTACCCTACGCAAAACCCTCGAATCGGCTATGTAAATCGTCCCGTCGCCGGCAATGTCGATGCTGCCCGGCAACACAAATTCCGCCTCGCCATAAAGTTTCCCGTCAGTATGCATGCACTCCCCCGTCCCGCCGAACAGCGTCACTTTGTGCCCGAGTTCGTATTGCTGGACGATATCCACGAAATCCTCCATCGGTTCGATCACGTTGACTATCAAATTTATCGTCTGATCTTGATACTCGCCCACAATCGTCGTCCTTCCCACGTTTAGCCCCACGATCCTGTTCCCGTCGATTTTTGCGATGCCGCCGTCTGCGGACGACCATTCGAGGTTGTTCGGGTTCATGGTGAGCGTGTCTCCGTTCTCCAATATCCTCTTGACTGTCAGGCCGCTTGTCTGTTGCAAGCTCAAAATGACATACTGCGGCTCGACCTCCAATGAGAAAGCGTCCACTTTGGTGTTCAAAACAAAATATCCCCCGACAATCGCCATGCAAGCGAGCATTGCCATGGCCACCGCAAAAAACGCCTTGCGCCCGAATATTTTTTTGCTTTCTTTTGGCGCGGGGCGGGCAATCTTTTTTTCAATATCGGGATTTTTCACGGATTCCAGATCGGATCTGAATTCCGAGGCGGACTGGTATCTGTCCTGCGGCTTGTGGGAACACGCCTTTAAAATGACTTTCGCCATTTTTTCGCTTGCGTTTTTTGGCGGGGGCATAGGCTCGCCGCCGATGCGCTTGGAGAAAGCCTCCTGCATATCAGAAGTATTCAGCATCTGTTTATTCAGGTCGCCAAAGGGGATCCTGTTGTTGTTTGAGAGTTCGTACAGAACCAGCCCCAACGAACATATGTCCGCAGTCTCATTGTATGCTTCGCCCCTTTTGACTTCGGGGGCCATATACCGGGGAGTCCCTTTCTCTGATTGGGCGAATCTCGCCTTTTCCAGCTCCCTCGCCTCCCCGAAGTCGCCGAGCTTGAAATCCCCCGCTTGCGAGAAAAAAATGTTGGCGGGCTTGATGTCCCTGTGGATTATCGGCGGGCTCTGTTTGGCGCACAGCTCCAGGGCGCGGCATATGTCGCCCCCGAGCTTTATGATGTCGTCTTCGCCCATGGTCCGCTCCGCCGCATATTCCTCAAAACTTTCGAGCAGTTCCATCCGGATATGTATTTCCCAGTCGGAGCCTTTTTTTTTGACTTTGTAGTCGTGTATGCCCACGATGTTGGCGGAACTTCCTAGCTTGACCATCGTCTTTATTTCGTTTTCGTAATTTTTGGCGATTTCCTCGACATATGCCTCGGATTCCGAAGGCGATTTGCGTATCGTCACTATCTTGACTGCCGACAGCATTTCGACGTCGCGCGTTTTGTTTGCGGCTTTGTAGACTATGCCGTATGACCCATCGCCGATAGGCGGCTCGATGAGTTCCCATTCGTCCCATGCCGATTTGATTTGCTGTTCCACTGGCTATGATCTCTTTCTTTTTTGTTTTTGCTTTTTATGGGCAACTTCTTTCAAGCCCGGGAAATACTACATCATGAAAATCGGGAAATATGTCAAGCTTCAAGGCGTTCGCGTTGAATTCGGATGTAATCCTCGACTTCATCGACTACGCCTTGCGTGCCTGTCAAATGAAAAGGCTCATAGCCGTCGGCGATGAAACGGAGTATATTGTATTTGCGGTCGAGTTCGACGAACTCCGCAGGTTTGATGTTATGCTCGCGCATATATGCGTGGGCGATTTCGGTTTGCAAGTGCGCCACTTGGTTTAGTTTCACGGCGCTCACTCCTCCCTCCAACGCTCCCAGTCGCCGCATTGTTCGGCTTGGAGCATATCGAAAATATATTCGGCGCTCTCCAGATAGAGCAGCGAGTCTCCATCGAACAAGAGCGAATAGGTTTTTGTGTTCATAAACTCCCGCAGAGCGTCGGTTATTTCATAGCCAGCTTCCTTTGCGAACTTGTCCGCCACGTCGGCGGCAAGCGCATCTATGCAAAATCGGATCTTTTGTTCGGTCATGGCAATTTTTCCCTCCCCAAAAGTTTCAACAGCGCCGATGCTTCGGGCGTGCCGAAATAGTATTGCTTGGGCAAATTATACGGCTCAAGCATTTCAACGAGCAATTTGATCGCGGCATCGCTTAAAACTTCCCCGTTTGCCGCGCTCATGACCGCGCGGATTGATGCGCGGGTATCATCATTGGCCGTTGGCCCTATCACGATGTCATAGCTGTGTTGGCGAGTTCTGTTCATTCTGTTTGAGACAATGAATCTCAGCCATTCGCGGTCGGCGGCGCTGAAATATTTCACATTTAATTTGCTTGTTTTTTCAACCTCAAATTCGTAGGAATAAATGAATACGGGCAATTTCCTGTCATCGCCTATAACTCTAAGGCGATCTTCCTCGATTTTGCGATTTCGGACTGCGATATTACGGGCATGCCCATAAATTTCAGTAAGATAAAATCCCTTTCCGAAATCCTTGAAAGGTTTTCCCCTCGTCACGTCAATTTCCGTGAAATCATGCGTTGTCCCGTGATAAAGAATAATCGTGTTTGGCATTTTCGGCTCCATTTTTCCATTTATACCACAATTTTACCATTTCATGGCATATTTGTCAAGCTGTTTTTGAAACATATTGCATATTCGATCGAAAATGAAGTCGCGGAAACGGGAATGAAGCTGCATGGATAATTTAGTCGCCGAATGGGTAAAATTTTCGGAAACGGTTTCATAGTTGGAGCAAAAAAAACCCCCGAAAACTGTGCTTTTGAGCTTTGTTTTCGGGGATTTTTTGAAAAGGATGCTATTTCAGATTTCTTGAACCTTATTCGAACCGCAGATACTTGTAGCAAACCCAGCCAATGTTGCCTTGGTAATTGACTTTGTAAGCCCTCACGCCGTCAGCGGGATCGACCGCGCTGTCGAGTATCGTCACCCTTGCGCCAAGAGGTATCGAGAAGCCGGCCCAGTATCTGATGGTCACGTCGGTGCCCGGGTTGTAAGAAGAATTCACGTTGATGATGATGGCTGTCTGCTGTTTGGCGGCCCAGTGCGCATATAAGGTCATGCTTGAATTTATGGTGGTGGAGTTGGTCACTTGGCTGCCGCCGCTTGTCGCCGTGTACCAGCCTTTGAAGTCATAGCCGCTGCGCGTAGGCGTCGGCAACGTGGGTTTGCCTCCGGAGGCTACCGTCTGGGAACCGGGGTTTACCGAACCGCCGTTTGCGTTGAATGTGATCGTGCAGGTTTTGGTGGAGACGGGTTTGAGAAGTTCCTGCATTTTCTCTAAGGATTTGGCACCGAAAATACCATCGACTACAAGCCCGTATTTGCGCTGAAACGCTTTTACCGCGTTTTCGCTCGCATATCCAAAAATCCCGTCCACGTTAAGCCCAGCCGACATTATCTTGTTGAGCCCCCATTGCACATATTTTACGTCTTCCCCTTTCATGAAAGGCTCCGATCCGGGCGTCACGTAAATGTTTCTTTTGGGAACAGGGTATGGGTTGTCTGAATTCGATGATGCCGTCGTGGTGGTTTGTCCGCCGCTGGCCCAATCGCCAATGTATATATATCCTTGGAAGTTATATCCCTCGCTGGTGATGCTCGCCACTGTACGGCCATATTTGAAATTGAATCCATTCCATGCCGATTCCGAAACATATACGTTGCTGCCGTCAATTTTTTCGACGATTGCGACGTGCCCTTGCCCGCTGTATGGCCCCCCGCTCCAACATACGACGGCTCCTAGCTTTGGGGTTTGGCCAGATGCATACGATTGAGGGTATCCGTTGTTGTAGCTCCACCAGTTTCCTGCGTTCCCCAATGATAAATCGGGTTTTCGCCCCAACAATTCCCAAGCCCTGCCATAGGCGTAAGCGGTGCAATTTGGCATGCCATAACCAGCCTGATAAAATGGGTTGCCCGAATAAAAACAACTTTCGCTGGTTGATGGCGCTGTAGTTCTCGCTATAAAAGCTGCGGCACTCGCGTTCATTGCGACAATCGGTATCATTGCGAAGATCATCATTATCGCCAAAACCAGTGATGTCGCTTTTGTTTTCAAATTCGCTTTTTTCATTGCAGTTTCTCCTTTTTGATTAATTGGTTTTTGTTTGTGATTTGAATTTTTGCTTATGCGGATATTATATATTACGCCCTATTCGGGTCTGTAATCTGGATTTTACCGAAATTTTTGTTCAAGCTTTCAAGATTCTTCTTTCCCGCACAATATCCCTGATTCCGATGTAAATTCCGGGTATGTATGCAAAGCCCAATGTAAACGATATCGCGAAGATGAATATTACCAGCGACCACATGAACCCGCTCCGCCTGTCCCTTGAAAACAAGATAATGAAAAATGAAGTTGCGCCTGCCACGCCTAACGCTTTTCCAAGCCCCCTTACCCCGAGTTTCCATCCAAATGCATACCCAAACCCGTAAAGGGCTCCCACCAATGCCGCCAAAGGCATATATGGCAAAATAGATAATGTACCCGATGCGGGTGAATTATTCATACCCGCCATTATTATGATAATTGCCGCCGGAATAATTGCGCCGATAATCATGCCGATTATCCCTTTTTTAGTAGCGTTCATGTCCATACCATCCTTTTTTTGTTTTGAAAATAATTTTTGTATGTGTGCCGGATCTAAAGTTTTGCGGGCTGTGGATTTCCGAATATGCCGGGCTGTCTCTCGCCCTCCGATAAAATTTCGCGTCCATGGACTTGACTCCTCCTTCTTTTGTTTTCGATTGTTTTGTTTATGTAACCATTATAAATCATGCTTCATGCGATTTTGTAATCCGGATTTTACCGGGTTTTTATTTTATGACCGTGGGCAAATATCCTATGGCAATATAAGCGCACAAAATAATTCCAGCCGTAACTCCGAGCAGTATCATTACCATTTTGCATAGTTCCAAAATCATTTTTAAGATTTTGCTTATGATCGCTATAATAATGATCAAGACTATCAAAACAACGCTTACGGCTACGACGATTCCCAATAAATTTGACATGATAAAAACCCTCCAAATTTTTTTGTTTTTGATTGTTTTTGTTTACATAACCATTATAAATCATGCTTCATACGGTTCTGTAATCTGGATTTTACCGCATAAAAAAAGCCGGCCCTCCCGCAAGGAGAACCGGCTTGTTTTGCTTTTGCCGTATTTTGTATTTACCAGATGATGTCGAAGAGGTTGCCCAGGATCATGGCGGCATCGCAGCGCGTCATCTTCTCCGTGGGGTTGAACCTGCCGTCCTTCGCTTGCGCGACCAACCTCATTTTGAATGCGAACGCTATGTCGCCGAGGCTCCAATCGGCCAGGCTGCCCCTGTCGGCTATGTCTTTCAGGTATTTCTCCCGCTCTTCCGCACCGATCGGCTTGTAGCGCGGGTTCTCGTTCTGCAGCGTCCTCGCTGCTATCGCCACTATCTGGTCTTTTTGTATCGTCGAGTTCGGCGAGAATTTGTCGTCCGATGTGCCGTTCACTATGCCGTACTGGTACGCCGAGTTCGCCTCGTGGTAGAACCAGTCGGCCGGCTTCACGTCGGCGAACACCGCCGGGGCCGTTTTGTCGATGCGCGACAGCGCGCGCATGATCAGCGCGGTCAGTTCCACCCTCGATATCGCGTCGTCGGGCGCGAACGTCTTTTCGCTCCGCCCGTTGATCACCCCCCGCGACGCAAGCTTCTCGATGGTCTCCCTCGTTTTGGCGTCCTTGGCGGAGAGGTCGCCGAAACTCTTTCTGTTCTCGCGCACCGTGAAGGTGCCGGTTTCGCGTATCTTGGCCATGATCTTTTTCGTCGAGGTGCTGTACTTGCTGACCAGGGTGAAGCCCTGCGAGTCGATCACCGCCTGGTAGTCCGTGTCCCCGCCCGCTGGCTCGAATCCGAACGTGCCGTTGTTCTTCAGCGCGGTTTCCACGTTCTTCTGCGTGATCGTGATCGTGTACTCCGTCCGCGTTTCCGCGTTCGCGGCGTAGCTTGGCCGGAGGCTCAGCACCGCCGCGCCCGGCCGTGCGGTTTCCTTTGCCTCGACGGTGATGGTCACGTCGCCGTCCGCCGCGTCGTTTTCGTACATGGCCTTGGGCAGGGTCACGTGCCAGCCGGGCGCCTCGATTCTCACGTAGTCCGGCGTCGTCTCCGCCGCCGAGTGCTGTACGGTCACGGTGACCTTGCCCGTTTCGCTCGTCTTGAACTTCACGCCGGAGCGCAGTTCGCGCTGCATTTCCACGCCGCCATTTTCCAGCGCCGCCGTGACCGCGCCCGCCGCGCTTTCGGCCGCCGCCTGCAATGGTGTTACCGTATCCTTGCTCACGGTGATGGCGCCGCCGGGCACGGCCGCGCTCGCGGCCTGCATGGCGGCTTCCTCGGCGAACAGCGCGAGCAGTTCCACGGCCTTGGGCGACGCTTTTTCCTCGGGGGTCAGCGCCGCCGCGGTCGATTCGATGAGTTCTGCCGCCGATTGCGCATCGGTGACCGCCGCGAGCCTGTCTGTTGGCAGGTTCATGTTTTCGGCGGAGTCGGGCGGTTGTGGCGTGGGCGGTGCACCACCGCCTGGCAGCAGCACGTCGTTCATGATCTTTACGGGGTTGTGCCTGTCCCCCGTTGTTCCATCGCCGAGCTGGCCATAGTCGTTATACCCCCACGCCCACAGGCTGCCATCGCTCTTGACCGCCATCGTGTGATAATAGCCCGCCGAAACTTGCGCCACTCCGTCCATGATGTGCACCGGCGTGTGCCTGTCTTCCGTCGTGCCGTCGCCGAGTTGACCATATCTGTTCCACCCCCACGCCCACAGGCTGCCATCGCTCTTGACCGCCATCGTGTGAGATCCGCCCGCCGAAACCTGTGCCACTCCGTCCATGATTTTCACCGGCGTGTGCCTGTCCTCCGTCGTGCCGTCGCCGAGTCGTCCATTGCCGTTATTCCCCCACGCCCACAGGCTGCCATCGCTTTTGATCGCCATCGTGTGATAATAGCCCGCCGAAACCTGCGCCACTCCGTCCATGATTTTCACTGGCATGTGTCTGTCCTCCGTCGTGCCGTCGCCGAGCTGGCCATAGCGGTTGTCCCCCCAAGCCCAGAGGCTGCCATCGTTCTTGATAGCTACCGTGTGCCTAAAACCCACCGAAACCTGCGCCATGTTGTCCATGATTTTTATTGGCGTATATCTGTCCTCTGTCGTGCCGTCGCCGAGTTGGCCATATTCGTTCCACCCCCAAGCCCAGAGGCTGCCATCGCTCTTGATCGCAAGAGTGTGATCCCAACCCGCCGAAACCTGTGCCACCCTGTCCATGATTTTCACTGGCGTGTGCCTGTCCTCCGTCGTGCCGTCGCCGAGTTGGCCATATCTGTTCCACCCCCAAGCCCAGAGGCTGCCATCGTTCTTGATAGCAAGTGTTTGTAGTCTGCCCGCCGAAATCTGCGCCACGTTGTCCATGATTTTTGTCGGCGTGTGCTTGTCCTCTGTTGTGCCGTCGCCGAGTTCGCCATATCTGTTCCACCCCAAAGCCCAGAGGTTGCCATCGCTCTTGATCGCAAGAGTGTGATAATAACCCGCGCTGATTGTGGAATAGGCATCGCCTACTGCGCTCACCGATGCCGGGACAAACGTGAACAGCGTCAGCGTTAGCGCGAATGCGACTATGAGGCTTATGATATTTTTCGTCGTTTTTTGCTTTTTCATTGGTTTTTCCTCCGTTTGGTTTGTGTATTTTTTTGAGATGCATGGATCAATTCAATATGTGCTTTTTTCGATGATTTTTTTTCGCAAAAAGATAAAAGATGGAAATCGCCTTTATCCATAAATCCGCACCCTTTTCGCATTCACGTTCTCTATGAACCATGGCGTTCTTTCCCTTGCGCTCTCCTGCTCCAATGCGCCAGTGGTCACAAGGTCGATCGGCTTTCCCACCACCTCGGCCAAATCGTTGTACAGTCCGCCCATGGCAAACATGCCTTTCAATGCCGTGCCTGTTTTATCCACGAGAATATCCACGTCGGAATCCTCGGTCGCTTCGCCTTTGGCGTACGATCCGAACAGATACACCGCCGGCAATCCATATTTGGCTGCAATCGGCGTGATCCGCTCTTTTATCTCGTCAATGGTATATACCAAATCATCGCCCCCGTTTCATTTATATTCCTTTTTGCGATTCTGCGTTAATTTTACCATTTCATGGCATATTTGTCAAGCTGTTTTTTTCAGTTTAGATTTTACCGCAATAAAAAAGCCAACCCTCCGACAAGGAGAACTGGCTTTGATTTGTAATATATTTTTTATTCGCGTTAATCGCCTTCGCCGGGCACAGTTTCGGCCAGGGCGCGGTTGGAGTAGCGCAAATCGCCGGTGACCTCGCGGATCACTTCGATGAAGCCGGGGAAATCTATTCGCTGGCCCTCGTCCGACAGCTCGGCCTCGAGGATCGCCGTGTTGCCCCAGAACGGGTATATGTCGATTTCAAGATACTGGTTCGCGTGGCTCAGGCAGTATCTGGTTTTGCGTATCTGCCTGAGCGCGGTGTCCGCATTCATCAAAAGCGTCAGGTATTCCGCCTGCGTCAGCCGCCGCTCCGTCTCGGCCCGCTTCAGCCCCGTTATGCGCCGTTTGGCCGTTTCGGTGAAAATATAGTACCCGTCCCTGCCCCTCTGGCGCACCCGCCTTTCCTCGTCCGCATCGCCCGTTTGCAGGTATGTCTGTATGATCTCAACCTTCGAGCAATTCGGCATCCGCTCCAGAGCCGCCAGATCGGGATATTTGATCAAAAACTTGCGCTCTATCTCGAAGGGCTCGGGTTCGCCTAAAAAGCCCGCGATCTCGCCCACCAGCCGCCCGATCTTCGCCTCGAAGCCGGTGGAGTTGTCGATTGTGCGCAGGTGCGGGTGCCCCGTCCACGCCGCTATCAGCTTTTCGTCAAGCTCCCTCGCCTTCTCGGGCGTTTCCGTGCGGGCGAGGTTGTTGCTTTTGTTCTCGATATACGCCTTTTCCGCTCCGTTTGCCGCCGTGACCAAGTGGAACACGGCGTCGTAGCTGTCGCGCAGCTCGATTTCGTTTGTGCGCATATCCGAGAGCACGTCCGCGAAATCGTCCTGTGTCATATACGCCTTGTTGTCCAGTGCGCCCCGGTCGCAAACCAAAAGTATCTTGTCCCTGTCCAAATGCCCCGCCCACTTGGCGTAGGCCCGCTCCTTGTGCAGCTGCAGGCCAAGCAGCGCCTTCTGGAAGTCGGCGTTTTTGCCCATCCACGGAACCGCCCCGCCCGTTATCATTTCGGTCGCCGTCTCGCTGACAAATATGACGTGGTAGCCAAGCGCGGAAAAGTGTTCCTCGATTTTGCTCAGCCCCGTCGATTTGCCCCCGCACGGCCCCCCTGTTATCACGATCTTTGTTATTTGTGGCATATTTTTGGCCTCCTTCAGAGCCCTTTATTATTTTCGCTCCACGCATTATAACGCAATTTTACCATTTCACGGCATATTTGTCAAGTTGATTTTGGCGCATTCAAAATCAACAAACTTTTTATGAAAACAAGCTTGAAAAAAATAAAAGGACGTGATATAATGGAAAAAAGCAAAACCAAAAAAGGAGAATAAAACTATGGCCATGACCCCCAAAGAACGCGCCGTCGCCGCGCTTTGCTGCAAAGTCCCCGACCAGATCCCCACATTCGAGCTCGAATTCCAGCTCACGGGGGAATACATCGGAAAAAACTACCTGAGGCAAAATGAGCTCGACGGGCTCTCCAAGCCCGAAATCGACAAAAAACTGCACGAAAACGCCGAATTCATGCTCGAGCTGTTTGAAAAACTGGAATATTCCATAATCCCGATCCACCATCTGAACTTTGAAAACACTCTCGAAACCGCGAGGATAATCAGAAAAATTTCCGGCGAAAAATATATGCTCACCAAGCACGGCGACGGCACATTCGGGATCCCCGACGGGAACCGAATGTACGATTTCGCATACCGCATCGCCGACGACCCCGACGGGGTGAAGCGTGACGCCGAAAACATGGCAATGGGCGCGATAGAGTCCAACAAAAAAGCGGCCGACGCGGGCTTCGACTCCTTTATACTCTGCTCGGACTACTGCTACAACTCCGGCCCGTTTCTCTCCCCTCCGATGTTTAGGGAATTTGTGACCCCGTACCTAAAAAAGATCGTAAAAGGCATAAGGGAATCCGGCGCATACGCGATCAAGCACACCGACGGCGACATAATGCCCATCCTCGACCAGCTCGCCGAATGCGAGCCCCACGGCATACATTCGCTGGACCCGATGGCGCGGGTTGACATCAAAGAGGTGAAGCGGCAAATCGGCGACAGGATCTGCCTTTGCGGCAATGTGAACTGCGCTTTGATGCAGACCGGAACCGACGAGGAAGTGGTCGCCAGCGCCGAATACGCCATAGAGCACGGCAAGCCGGGCGGCGGCTATATATTCGCCACCAGCAACGTGCCCTTCCACGGGCTGCCTCTCGAACGCTACCTGCTGGTGCTCGATGTCTGGAAAAAACACAGGGATTATTGAACGCTTGCAAAACGGAGGATTTGCGCTCATGAAAAACATAAAAATTATTGCGATCTTCCTGATCATCGCCATGGTTTTTGCCGCATCGTGCGCACCGGGCGAAAAGCCCGCGGACAGCGGTGAAAACGAAAAACCCAAAGACGACGCCCCGGACGAAAAAACGGACGGGGAGCCCGAAGCCGCAAATGACCCGGCCTATGAATACGGCGGCGAACAGATCGATTTTGGCGGCGAGGCGTTTATCATCCTTTACCCCGGGGACTGGTCGCTGTACGCCGACTATTATTTTGCCGAAGAGGAAAACGGCGACGCTGTGAACGACGCCATTTACAAGCGAATGGCCGACACGGAGGAATTTTTCAACATAACGGTCGAGACCAACAATTGCGGCACCATAGATCAAATCTCGCCCTCGATGAACAGAGAGGTGAAGTCCGGTCTGAATTCGTTTGATATCGCGCTGACTCACTGCATAAGCGGGCTTGATTCCATAGTGGCGAACAACCTCGCGTACAATTGGGCGCAAATGCCGAATGTGGATTTTTCAAAAAAATACTGGAACCAAAGCATGAATGAATATTTGACCATAGACGGGTATATGCCGTTTGCCGCCAACGATTTTATCATCCCGGATCCGTGCTTTTTGACTTTCTGCAAAGACTTGCTGAAAGAATACGCGCTTGACGATCCGTATGCGCTTGTCAGATCGGGCAAATGGACATGGGGCAAGCTGCACGAGATGGCGAAGCAGGTTTCAAAGGACATCGACGGCGACGGAAAATTTACGGAAGCGGACCTGTACGGTTTTGTGGGGGAATTGGACTGGCAGTTCATAAACGCCATGTATTCGTGCGACCAGCGCGTGATGGCGAAAAACGACGACGGACGGTACGCGCTCGATTTGAACACGTCGAAAACCCAAAGCATCGTGGATATGTTCAACGAGCTGCTCTATGTGGGCAATCAGGCTTTCACATATGAGTTCAACGCGAAAGTGACCGGCAATAAATATCTGCCCTTTGACAGCGGGCGCGCATTGTTTTACATGAATGTGCCAAATTACGTGAAAGAGCTGCGGGCCACGGAATTTGACTTCGGCATACTGCCATACCCCAAGCTCGACGAAAATCAAGAGGAATATATAACGCTGAACTGGGCCGGGACCATCTGCGCGCCGATAAATATAGAAAGCCCAGAAAAAGTCGGCGCGGTCGTGGATTATTTGGGCGCGAAGAGCCACGGGATAGTATTGCCCGCCTATTTCGACATCCTGCTGAACGGCAAAGTCATAAGGGACGATGAATCGATCGATATGCTCGACATCATCTATGGCAACAGCATTTATGATTTCGGCTTGAACTTTTCGAATTTCAACGAGCTGCTATACGTAACCAAGCATCTTTTGGTGGCAAAAAGCACGGACTTGACCTCTTTTTATGAAAAACGGGAAGCGAGCGTCCAAAAACAGTACGATAAAATTTACGACGCCTTCGTCGAAAACGCGGAGGATTGGCAGCGTTGAATTTTCCGGGACGCATAATATATCGCATAAAAAACCTCGTTTTGAGGTTTTTTCATTTTGGCTGTCTTTTTTTGGGGGGAACATCGGACAATTTGGCTCGCTCGATTGTATTATCAGTGAACGCACAAAAAACTTGAAAATGACGAAGGGGGCGGTTTCATGATAAAATCTTTGCCAGCGCGCGGCGAAGAAGCAAAAAAAGACGAAGAAAGATCATCGCGGAGCATCGAGGAAATTTACGGAAGCCATGTGGACATGATATATCAAGTCAGCTATTCCTACATGAAAAACAAAATGGACGCCGAGGACATAGTGGAGGATGTGTTCGTGAGGCT
>Ga0082212_10006288_pt1 | contig 16005 bp, 15 predicted proteins | sample TergutNt197P3_FD_71548 | JGI IMG/M metagenome (GOLD analysis project Ga0082212, IMG submission 71548) | Neocapritermes taracua P3 segment gut microbial communities from Petit-Saut dam, French Guiana - Nt197 P3 | ecosystem: Host-associated > Arthropoda: Insects > Digestive system > Gut ... | reverse complement strand
AGTATATGCATAGACTGCGCTTTTTCATCGGCGACGTACGTGACGAGCAGCGTTTGAACCGGGCTCTCAACGGCGTAGACTACGCGGTTCATGCTGCCGCTATGAAACAGGTTCCCGCCTGCGAGTATAATCCTATGGAAGCAGTTAACACAAATGTAGTCGGAGCTATGAACTTAATAAACGCAGCGCTTGATAACAGCAGTGTAGTGAGGGTCATAGCTCTATCTACAGATAAAGCGGTAAGCCCGATAAACCTCTATGGAGGTACAAAGCTTGTTTCTGATAAACTCTTTACTGCAGCCAACAGCTATGCAGGCAGGCGGCGCGTGCGTTTCTCGCTGGTACGATACGGTAATGTAGCTGGCAGCCGCGGTTCTGTTATTCCATTTTTCAAACAAAAAATCGATGAGGGCGCCGAGTCCTTACCTCTGACCGACGAGCGCATGACGCGTTTCTGGATGACCCTTGATAAAAGCGTTTCACTGGTAATTAAGGCTCTGGAACTGTCTATGGGCGGAGAGACATTCGTCTATAAAAACCCTTCCTTCTATATAACAGACTTGATTAAAGCCATGACCGGTTCGGATAAGTACAATGTTACTGGCATTCGCGAGGGCGAAAAGCTTCACGAATGCATGATTACGTCTTCTGATTCGCTCCGGACATATGAATATGACGACCATTATGTAATATATCCTAATTATGACTGGTGGACAGTTGAAACGGGGATCATCCCGGGCGGAAAAAAAGTTGTTCCTGATTGGGAGTACACATCTGATAACAACACATGGTGGCTTAGCGTCGACGATTTGAAAAAGCTATTGCCGGAGATACATTGAGATATGGAATACATTCATTACGGAACGCCTTATATTGACAACGAAGATGCTGCCGCGGTAATAGAATCGCTTAAGAGTGGCTATCTGACAACCGGTCCGAAAGTCGCCGAGTTTGAGTCGGCTCTGTCAGGCATCGTTGGCTCGAAATACGCCGTCGCTGTTTCCAACGGTACAGCAGCTTTACATATTGCCGCGATAACCTTGGGATTGCAGCCGGATGATGAAGTCATTACATCGCCGATTACATTCGCCGCGTCTGCTAATTGCATTCTCTATTGCGGCGCAAAGCCTGTGTTTGCGGATATTGATCCGGAATCAATGCTTCTCGATAATAAAAGCGTAGAGGAAAAGATAAGCCCTAAAACAAGAGCGATAATCCCTGTCCATTATGGCGGGGAACTATGCGATATGGATGCATATAGCGAACTGGCAGCTAAACACGGTTTAGCTCTTATTCAAGACTCGGCGCATAGCCTGGGCGGGCTTGTCAACGGAAAGCATCAAGGCGCCTACCCCGGAATGCAAATATGGTCGTTCCACCCCGTTAAAACGATCACGACCGGCGAGGGTGGGGCTGTAACCACAAACGATCGAAGTGTTTACGAGAGGCTCATAAAACTGCGAACTCATGGCATTACCCGCGATACAAGCCAGTTTATTGACAACGACGAAACATACGGCGATTGGTATTATGAGATGCTCGATTTAGGATACAATTACAGACTTACCGATTTCCAATGCGCTCTGGGTATCAGCCAGTTAAGGAAGCTGACTCAGTTTTCCAGACGCCGGAAAGAAATCGTTGAGCAATATAATGCAGCCTTTGAAAAACTACCGTTAATGACACAAAAAACGCCTGAGTGGAGCAAACCGGTACGTCATCTCTACACGATTCGAATAGCTGATAAATCACGCAGACGAGAAGTGTTTGACAATCTGAAAAGAAAAAATATCGGCGTCAACGTCCATTATATCCCCGTCTACCTACTCCCTTATTATCAGGGATTGGGATATAAACGAGGTATCTGCCCCAATGCTGAGGATGCGTATGATCGCTTTATAACTTTACCGCTACATCAATCATTGAGCGATGAGCAAGTCGAATATATAATAGAGGCGGTGTCGGATGCCATTGCTTGATAAGATCCAAAACGGAGTCTATATAGTCGCCGAGATGTCAGCCAATCATGCCGGCGACTTTGAAAATGCGCTAAAACTTGTCCACACGGCAAAAGACGCCGGTGCGGACTGTTTAAAAATCCAAACATATACCGCCGATAGCCTGACAATTGATTGCGATGGCGATGAGTTTAAAATAAAGGGCGGTCTGTGGGACGGCTACAACCTATATCAGCTCTACTCAGAAGCAGCGACTCCATACTCTTGGCAGGCTGATATAAAAACTGAATGTGAAAGAATAGGGATTGATTTCCTCTCGACTCCATTCGATGAAAATGGCGCGAATTTTTTAGAGTCTTTAGGAGTTGAAGCATATAAAGTCGCTTCATTTGAGTTAGTTCACATACCATTGATAAAGCACATAGCGCGTAAAGGAAAACCAATGATAGTCTCATGCGGAATGGGGAGCATCGAGGAGATCGGCGAAGCGGTCGACGCTATACTGGGCGAGGGTCTTTCAAATGAGCAGATAATACTTCTCAAGTGTACAAGCGAATACCCTGCAAGCTTTGAGGATATGAATCTATTGACAATACCTGATATGAGAATGCGGTTTGGATGCCGCGTAGGGTTCTCCGATCATTCCATGGGTTCCGTTGCACCAATTTCCGCAGTTGCGCTCGGAGCTTGCCTTATAGAAAAGCATTTTTGTCTTAGTAGAGCAATAAAAAACCCTGACAGTGAGTTTTCAATGGAACCTCAGGAGTTTTCAAAAATGGTACAGGAGGTGAATATTGCGGTTTTAGCGTGTGGTAAAGCTACATACGATCTTAGCAAACTGGAAAGGGAACAAGCGGTGTTCCGCCGCTCTCTATTCGTGACTAAAGACATCAAGAAAGATGAAACCCTGACTTATGATAATGTACGTTGCATTCGTCCAAGTCATGGCATGAGTCCGAAATACGCTCATAATGTTTTGGGTAAGCGTGCAGCTTGCGATATAGCATGCGGTACGCCGCTAAGTCAAGATTTGATCAAGTAAGGAGCAGATTCCTTAATGAAACTCATTGATTACCCGTTTAATAGTGCTGAAATCCTAAGAAAGAAAAAAACTCTTAAGCGGCAGCTTCTTAATCAAAACGATCTACAAAAAATACGAATTGCCATCTTGAGCGGTTCGACTATTGGTGATATTAAAGATGTTTTAGAGGTCTTTCTATTGAGTTTTGGTTTAGAACCGCAGTTTTTTGTTGGCCAATATAATCGCTTTTATGAGGATATAGTGTTTGAAAACAAGGAGCTTGCCTACTTCAGCCCAGATCTTATTTACATCCATACCACAACACGCAACCTGTCAGATGAATCATGTATGGATAAACTCCAGATAGTTTGGCGGAAAATTAAGGAGGACTACTCCTGCCCGATTATTCAAAATAATTTTGAGTTGCCTGTCTCCAGTACCGTTGCAGATTGCCGAAAAATAAACATTCTAAACGTTGAAACCAATGATCACGCTGAAGAAAACAGCGACTTCTATATTAACGACATTCAATACTTATCAGCTTTCTATGGGCTCGAAAACTGGTTCGATGAACAAAATTACTATCTTTATAAGTACGCGTTTAGCGTTAATGCGATACCGCTGATTTGCCACAATATAGCTAAAATAATCAAGTCTCTATTTGGTAAAAACCAAAAATGCATCGTTCTTGATCTAGACAATACACTCTGGGGCGGCATTGTAGGTGAAGTTGGGGTAACAGGCATAGAGTTAGGTATGGAAACCGCTCTTGGCGAGGCTTACTCAGAATTTCAGAGGTACTTAAAGAAACTGCATGAAAGAGGAGTTATTCTTGCAGTATGCTCAAAAAACGACGAGAGTATAGCAAAGGCTGCGTTTCAAAACCAAAACATGATACTGCAGCTTGAAGATATTACAGTTTTCCGCGCGAATTGGGGCAACAAGGCTGAGAATATAGCTCATATAGCGAAACAGTTGAACATCTCACCGGAAAGCATTGTATTTGTTGATGATAGCCCTGCTGAACGCGAACTGGTAAGGTGTGCGTTGCCAGGAATAATGGTACCAGAAGTTGGATCGGTAATCGATTTTATACCTCATATTGAGGGAGCAGGGTACTTTTATATAACTAGCATTTCAAGTGATGATCTCAGTCGAAATGAATTTTATTCCGCCGATACTAAACGAAATGATGCAAAAAATACTTTCACCGATTACGGTAAATATCTACATTCATTACAGATGTCAAGCAAAATTCAACCGTTTGATTCCTCGGATTTGGATAGAATAACACAGCTTATCAATAAAACAAACCAGTTCAACCTTACAACAAAGCGATATAGTCTAAGCGAAATCAAGAATATCGCAGCGAATGGTAAATTTGTCACGTTATATGCAACGCTGGATGATAAGTTTGGCAGCAATGGTATAGTATCCGCTTTTATTGGGGAAACACTCGATGAAGCAATGCATATTCGTTTATGGGTAATGAGCTGCCGAGTTTTTAAACGGGATTTAGAGTTTGCAGTTTTTGACAGGCTTGTTGAGATATGTGTTGGCAAAGGTTTGACAAAACTTGTTGGCTATTACTTCAAGACGGAAAAGAATGGATTTGTTGCAAATCTATTTAGTGATATAGGTTTTAGCAAGGTGGCTGAGGATACTTGGGAGTTTGATTTAGTAGCCAAATATCAATGTAAGAGTCAGTATATCAAGCTTGAGGAGGCAGTTTAGAATGAGTGTTCTGAGTATTCTGCAAGATATTTTCCGAGATATTCTTGACATTGAAGATCTTGTTTTATTGAGGGACACCACGTCCGATAGTATTGAGAGTTGGGATAGCCTCGCACAAATAAATATAATAGCAGCGTGTGAAAACCAGTTTGGAATCAAGTTTGACTTGAACGATATAATAAGGCTAAATAAAGTCGGCGATATTGTTGATGTGATAGAAAGGGAAAAGAATAAGTGACAATCCATCATATTGGCTATTTAGTTGACAGTATCGAGAATGCTGCGAGCGAGTTTGAAAAGCTTGGCTTTCTAAGAATGGGCGAAGTCGTTCAGGATTCACTCCGGGATGTCTATATTCTGCTTCTTAGCAATGCCGGTCAAATCGTTGAACTAGTTCAACCTATTTGCGATTCTTCACCGGTCTACACGCTTAGAAAGAGATACCGTAATTCTCCATATCATATTTGCTATGAAACTGAGAATATTCAGGGTACAATAGAAAAAATGGTAGAAATCGGAGGAGGGTACACATTAATTCAACCGGCTAAACCTGCACCAGCAATACCAGGTTGCCCAAAAGTGGCTTTCCTGGCTAACAGACATATTGGTATAGTTGAACTTGTGGAGGAAAGGTGACATATCATGCAAGAAAATTGCGGCGTATTCGAGATTAATAATGTTCTGTCCGGCTCAACAACGCAGGAGATTAGCTCCAGAGAAGCATTTATGGAAATATTTACTAGCAGAGGAGGTATTTCAGACTCCGAATTTATGAATAATCTTGGACTGTTCATTAACCGTCAGAGTTTATCGCGCATTCTATTTATGCATGAGTTGTATAAAAAGATTATTGATGTACACGGAGTTATTATTGAGTTTGGAGTTCGATGGGGGCAAAATTTGGCATTATTTGAGAATTTTCGAGGAATTTATGAACCTTTCAACTATAACAGGAAAATTATTGGTTTTGATACATTTGAGGGATTTGCGTCGCTTGATATAAAGGATGGCAAAAACGAAATCATGAGAGAAGGTGCTTACGATGTACCACAAGGGTATGAAAATGTTTTACAACAAATTCTAGACTACCATGAGTCAGAGAGCCCGATTCCCCACATAAAAAAGTACGAACTTGTAAAGGGCGACGCAACCATTACAGCAAAGAATTATTTCATGGAAAATCCGCATACAATAGTTGCGCTTGCGTATTTTGATTTTGATATATATAGGCCGACATTCGAGTGTCTGAAAGTCATCAGTGAACGTGTTACAAAGGGAAGCGTAATTGCATTTGATGAGTTGAATTTCAAAGACTTCCCTGGTGAAACCCTTGCATTTATTGAAGTATTCGGATTAGCGAGACATGCGATAAAACGATTGCCTTACAGTCCGCTTACTTCTTATATTGTTGTTGAGTAGTGATAGAATAACAAATTTTGCAGAGTTAAACCTTCATGATTGCGGGGAAATTTTTCATGGGCGTACTAAGTGATTATCGTTGCCGAAAGCTTTGTATTGATGATTTAGAAAATGTCATGCATTGGCGTATGCTCCCACATGTGACACAGTTTATGAAAACTGATCCGATACTCACTCTTGAAGGGCAACACGAGTGGTTTGATAATCTCTCTTCCAACGGAGAGGTATTTCAATGGGTTATTCATGTTGGTGAAAACCCATGTGGCGTTATTAGTTTAGATGATTTTGATTTGCTGAACAAACGCTGTACGTGGGGATACTATGTCGCAGAAAAGAGCCTGCGATCATTCGGCCTTTCTATAGCGCTGGAAATGAGCATTTATGATTATGTCTTCAACAAGCTCAAGCTTAATAAAATCATTGGTGAGAGTTTCTGCATAAACACTGCTGCCATTAAGATGCATGAATTGTGCGGTTGCACAACTGAAGGGATTTTAAGACAACACATTATGAAGAATGGTCAGCTCTACGATATTTGCATACAGACTATGCTTGCAGAAGAATGGTCTCGCATTAATGTCAATATAGAGTACCAGCATATAGATTTCAGTTAAGAACCTTTTGATAAACAGTTGGCAGCGCTCGCTAGGGCTGCGTATTAACGAAGAGAGTAAGTGTAATGCGCCAGTATTACAAGGAATGAGGGCATGAATTATGTATGATGACGTCGAACTCAATGAGTATGGTTTCTACTCTCTAAAAAAACAGCCAAGCAAGGAAGAAGTGGAAAAGTATTACAGAGAAAAGTACTACCAGGAAGCTATGGGTGGTTACGAGATTGACTATACGGAAGATGAAATTAGTTACTTTAGCGCGAAACTTGAACAAAAGCTATTGCTAATCAACTTGCATGTCACAATCACCGATTCATCAAACCGCTCCTTTCTTGATATCGGTTGCGGTGAAGGTTTTGCGCTTTCATTTTTTAGGAAAAGGCAATTCAAAGTACTCGGGTTGGACTATAGCAGCGAAGGTGTTACAAGGCAAAATCCTGATGTTATTGATGATATCGTGTTTGGTGATTTATATCATAGTATGAACGAACTGATTGACACATCCAAGCAGTTTGATATCATTAACATGGACAATCTGTTGGAACATGTGGCTGATCCGAAATCTTTACTTCAAATGGCTTATAGATTACTAACACACAAGGGTATCGTTGTAATTAAGGTACCAAATGATTTTTCCTTTTTGCAGGAATACTTCTATAAACATGGCATCGTTAATAATCCACAATGGGTTGCGCCACTAGATCATATTTCATATTTCAACAAAATTGGTCTTGTGAATATATGTAACGCTGCCGGGCTAGAGTGTATTGATTTATTAAGCGACAGTCTGGTGGAGTTGTCTGCACTCAATCCGAATACGAATTACTTTGTTAATAGGAGTGTCGGTAAGTCATGCCACTTGGCTATGATCGCTCAAGAGAATATATTTCACACTATATCTCCAAGTGATACAATTATGCTTTATAGAGTATTGGGAGAGATGGGTATAGGAAGGCAAATAATAGGTGTATTCAAGAAAACTTGAATACGTTTGGGAGAGGGGTGTTATTTTCTGGACTTCATTCCATATGGTACACAAACAATCGAAGAAGACGATATAGCTGCTGTAGTTGAGGCTCTAAAAAGCGGGTACCTTACTACCGGTCCTAAGGTGGCGGAATTTGAACATGCGATTTGCGAAGCAACCGGATCGAAATTTGCAGTCGCGGTTAATTCCGGCACGGCGGCGCTGCATATTGCGGCATTGGCATCAGGGTTACGTCCGGGTGATGAAGTGATCGTACCGCCATTAACTTTTGCGGCTTCCGCTAATTGCGTGTTGTATTGCGGAGCGACTCCTGTTTTTGCTGATGTTGATCCCGATACAATGCTACTGGACATTGGAGATGTAAAGCGAAAGATAACCGATAAGACAAAAGCAGTTATTCCGGTCCATTTTGGCGGCGAAATCTGTGATATGGATGCCTATGAAGCATTAGCAAATGAGAATAAACTCATGCTTATACAAGATGCTGCTCACAGCCTTGGCGGTACTATTCGCGGGAAACATCAAGGCGCCTACACCGGGCAACAGATTTGGTCGTTCCATGCGGTGAAAACGATTACCACAGGAGAAGGGGGCGCTGTTACAACGAATGATGAGGAAGTCTATAAAGCACTTTCGCGCTTACGGACGCACGGCATCACACGAGATGTTTCGCAATATGTAAACGACAATGATGGCGGCTGGTATTACGAGATGCTTGATTTGGGGTTTAATTATCGTCTGACAGATATTCAATGCGCTCTCGGCGTCAGCCAACTTAAAAAACTGCCGCGTTTCATAGCAAGACGGCGTGAGATTGTTGCACTATATAATGAAGCGTTCAAGAGTTTGCCCTTGAACGTCCAGAAAACACCGGAATGGTCTGAACCTGTCCGGCATCTTTATACGATTCGACTAAAAGATCATTCCCGCAGGAGTGAGGTATTTGATGTACTCCGGAGAAAAAACATCGGCGCCAATGTACATTACATCCCAATATATTGGTTTCCATATTATGAGAAACTTGGCTATAAACAAGGTCTTTGCCCTGTGGCAGAAGAGGCGTATAAGGCTATGGTAACAATACCGCTATATCCATCAATGACGAATAGTCAGGTTGAGTATGTCATTGACAGCGTAAGAGAAGCGATTTACTGAAAGAGAGGTTTTTAAGCATGCGAGAACAAACTACTCAGGAACAGTTCTGGCGAGGAGAATTTGGAAATGAGTACATCAAACCCTTCTTTTTTTCTGAGCTTATTATCTTACGATTATATATGTTTTCTCTCAAGGTAGCAACAATTTTCGGTTTTTTCCACCCTTTATTTCAATTGTCTCTTGTCCAGAATGAAACATTACGCTGAAATGGGGAACGCTGATTGAAAGTAGCTTTTCGAGTTGACGTCAGCCCGGAAATCGGAACAGGACATTTATCGCGAATGTCTGTCTTAGCAGAAGCTTTCACAGAACTGAGCTGCGAGTGCACGTTTTATAAAGGCGAGGATGAACCGGTTGACTACTCAGGTTTTGACGTGATCGTGGTGGACACATATCAGGTTGACGATGCGTATATTACGAGCTTGAACGCACCTAGTCGGATTGTCGTCTGCTATGATGATAACGCGTTATATACCTACGATTGCGACGCCGTCCTAAATGCTAATTTGCATGCCGGTGAGTTGCGCTTCAAGTTTGGCGCTAAGACTCCGCGTATGCTCTTGGGCGGGAAATACGCATTATTACGCAAAGAGTTTCGCGAAGCGGAGCCTATAGCTATAAAAGAAAAAGCAAACCGAGTGTTTGTTTGCTTTGGCGGATCAGATTTACGTAATATGACGCCGCGTGTAATTGAGGCACTAATGAGAAACAAGACTGCTTTTCTGACTGTCGTGCTTGGGGCGCTTACTAGTTGTGACGGCGAAGTTAAATCCTTAGCAAGCGAAAATGTTGCGGTTTATAAAACACCTGAGTCAATCAGCAGACTGATGACTGAATGTGATGTCGCGGTTACGGCAGCGGGAAGCATGATCTATGAACTGGCTGCATTAGGTTTACCAACAATATTAGTCGCTCAAGCTGACAATCAATTACTAATCTCAGAATATATGTCAAGACAAGGTCTGATGAAATACATTGGAGACTGGCAAAACGTAGAACTCAACACTATTAAGGGTGAGGTGGAAGCGTTGTTGAGGGATGTTGATAGACGCAGTCTTGAGTCAAGCAAGTTGAAGAACACAGTCGATAGAAACGGCGCGATGAATGCAGCTCATGAAATTATGGAGTACTATCAGCAGAGAAGACACCATCGAATCGGGTGTGTTTTGCATAAGGACAGTCGCGATTGACGAATCACGCAACAGCAAAAAGGATGGTGTACTTTGCATAAGGAAGCCCGCTACATTCTCGAAACAATTGAAGGCGTCTCCAGTGTTCGCGAAGTCGCAGCCGATTATGAAAGTTGCGCGAACACGCAGCGTCGACAAAGCATAAAGATCTATCATGGGAACTTGAGCAGCGAATTGATTCCCGAGTATGGCAAAGGCAAGCCATACCATGACTACGGGAACGGGTTTTATGCTACTGAGGATCAAGCGCTTGCCAAAGAGTGGGCGGTGAGCATGTCATCGGGTGAAAACGGCTATTGCCATTCATTTTCTCTGGACATGACGGGGCTGCGAAGTTTGATTATTGACGCCGCCGAGGATGTGTTATCGTGGATGGCAATCCTTGTGAAACACAGGCCGGGTACAGGCTCGCGGCGTTGGGATTTGGTCCAACAGCGCTTTATCGAAAAGTACTACATTGACGTGGACGCCTATGATGTGGTCGTCGGCTATCGGGCGAACGACTCCTATTTAGCAATCGCCAAGCGGTTCGCGCGCGGCGAGATTGGGGTCGATATTCTGGGAAGGCTGCTGGTGCCCGGCGCTTTTGGTACGCAGGTTTGCGTTAAATCAAGGTCAGCGTACACAAGATTGCAATATCTTGAATCGTTCGACGTGCCTTTCGAGCAGTACCATGCGCAGTTTGTGCGCAGAGATAATGAGTCCCGCAGGCGCATGAGGGAGCTGATCAACTCCTCTGACAATGACTTAAGCCGAACAATCGAGTCAATTATTTAGGGTGTAGATACATGAGCGATTATTTTAAAAACGACATGCGGGTTCACCCATATTCATGGGAGTATCTGGACGATATCTGTGAGACTCAGGAAGAAGTCTTTATGCTTATCAGGGACGAACTGCCCGGGGTCGATGAAAAATGGTTCATCGAGTCGTACATGCGCTCCAGAGTCAGGCTGCTGCTGGACAGGGGCAACCCGATATTAGCGAACAGGTATGCTAATGAGTTGATCTACACTTTCATCCACGAGGAGTGCGGAGGGGATTACGAGCGCGGGGACAATTGGGGCGGGTTCCTCCCGGGGTGGGTAGGATATATCTATGCCCTTTATCAGTGGCTCTATAATAAACCGAGCACGGAACTGATACACACGTTCCCACTGGAAACGATGGAGCGGTTTTGGCTGCCATATCATACGATCTGCTATGAGGCGGCTGTGGAGAAGCTGTACGAAATCGTTGAGAACAAGCAAGAGTCAAAGGAGATGACAGCAGACCTGCAATAACACAATATAATCACGAGTCCGGGAATCGTGATTCCCTTACTGAAAACAGTATAACACTGCAAAGATCTCACTTGAGAGGAGCAGCACGATATGCGCAGATTCAACGTAACAGGCCTTTGCGTGCCGTTAAAACATTATATGGTCGATATCAGCGGAAAAATCGACAAGATAATGGAACTGATCGATTATGGTCATTATTTTACGATTAACCGGGCAAGGCAATATGGAAAAACAACGACGCTTAGCCAGCTTGAGAAGAGACTGGCTGGTGATTACACTTGTGTGAGTATAAGCTTTGAAGGAGTCGGCAACAAAGCCTTCGAGACGCCGGAGGCATTTTGTCAAATGTTACTGAATGAGATATCGCAAGCGCTTGCAGTCTCATCAGCGCCGGAAGGTTACGCTGAAGCGTGGCTCAATTCCGCGGCGCTGGATTTTCAACCTCTGGGAACCCACATCACGAAAATGTGCAAAGCTACAGAAATGGAGCAAGGCAAAAAAGTTGTGCTGATAATCGACGAAGTCGATAAGACAAGCAACAACCTTATGTTTCTTAACTTTCTGGGTATGTTGAGGACAAAATACCTATTGGCGCAGGATAATAAGGATTATACGTTCCACAGCGTTATCATGGCAGGAGTAACGGATATCAAGAATCTGAAGCTGAAAATGATCAACGACGGGGTATATAACCACGCTGAAACTGAAGGGAAAATCTATAATTCCCCGTGGAATATAGCTGTAGATTTTGATGTAGATATGTCGTTTAGCCCATCAGAGATCAACACCATGCTCAATGATTACGAGACAGACCACCATGCCGGTATGGACATCAGTCACATATCTGAAGAGATATATAGATATACAAACGGTTACCCTTATCTGGTTTCCCGCATATGCCAGCACATTGATGAGAAACTGAAGAAAGACTGGTCGGGGAACGGCGTACAGGAAGCTGTAAAGATAATATTGAACGAGCATAACACCCTGTTTGATGATATGTTCAAAAACCTCGAGAATTTTGAAACGATGTATCAGTTTCTTTATGGTTTATTGATCGTTGGTGAATCGAAATCCTTTGCTCTATATAACCCGGACGTCCAGCTCGCGGCTATGTTCGGTTACATAAAACAGGACGCTGAGACAAAAAGGGCTGTAGTTGCGAACAAGATCTTTGAAATCATGATGACCAGCTACTTCGCATCAAAAGACGCTAACGCCGCCATGATAAAAAAAGAGGTCACGGGCGTTTTAGACCGTGACGTAGTATCAAACGGCGTTTTTGATATGGAACTGTGCATGCGTAAGTTCGCCGAGCATTATAGAGAGATTTTTAGTGAAAATGATCTGCAGTTCTTTGAGCGGCATGGGCGTTTGTTGTTTATCTCATATCTTAAGCCGCTGGTGAACGGGTATGGTTTTTACCACATCGAGAGCCAGTTCACTGATTTGAGGCGCATGGATGTGGTAGTCGACTATGGCCGCGACCAGTTCATCATCGAACTCAAGTTGTGGAGGGGAGAAACAGCGAGGGAAAGGGCATATGACCAGTTGCTCGATTACATGGATTCGAAAGGCACGGATAAGGCGTATCTCCTGACTTTCGACTTTAGGAAAGAACCGAACAAGGAGCGCAAAGCTGAATGGGTACAGGCCGGGGATGGCAAAATGATTTTTGAAGTGGTGGTGTGACGGCTGAGCATTGCATCCATAACTGCTAACAATGGAAATACCAAGTCGCTTCATCGCCACTTTATGCAAAACAAGAAAGAATATCAAAATTTTGTCACTTTATAGCACAACTAAACCAGTGAAATATGTAATACAAAAACGAGGGATTCTATGCGTAAACATCAGCAGAGGCATATATTGGATTTGCTAAAAAAAATTAACGAAGATCAGACGGACGGGTTTTACGCGGACTGTCAGGACGGCGCCTTAGAAGTTGGAGAGTACATCGAGTCTATAAAAGGCGAGGGGACTCAAACAGTGACGCTGCTTGAAGAATACTGTGAGCTTTTATTCAGGGCAAGTAATGAAGAGATTGGCGAAAAGCAGTTGCGCAGGCATCTGATAAAGGTCGAGAACAGTGTGAAGTCCGAACTAAAGCCGGATCATATCGAAGTAGTCTTTCTCCCATATAAAGCCAGCATGTGGGATTCGCTTGAGAGTATCTATCTAGCTGCGGAAGCCGACCCGAACTGCGACGCTTATGTTGTGCCGATACCCTCATATGAGTTAAACCCTAACGGTACTGTGGAGAAGATGTATTACGATGGAGATCAGTACCCACCGAACATTCCTGTCACAGATTGGCAAACCTATGACGTTACGGACCGTCATCCGGATATTGCCTTCATCCATTACGAGTATGACGAGACGAACAATGCCAGTCTACATCCTGATTTTCATAGCGATAAACTGCGGGAAAACTGTGAATGCCTGATTTATGTGCCGTACTTTGTAATATGTGGATCTACTATAGACGAATCCTATGGCGATTTACCGGGGATAATTAACTCCCGGTATGTAATTCTTCAATCTGAAACGGCAAGGCAAATGTACATTGATCAATACAAGAAAAGCGACAGAAAGAACGGATGGGAAGGGCGATATGGTAAAGCGGAGAGCAAGTTCATTGCTCTAGGAAGCCCGAAATTTGACAAGGTTGTAAACTTCAGGCGGGAAGATAGCGTACTGCCGGAAGTTTGTAATATCTTGATTCATAACACAGATGGAGTACGCAAGAAAGTCGTTTTGTATAATACGCATATGTTTAGTTGGCTGGAGGCTGGAGAGAAGTATTTTAATAAACTGCAGTGCGTATTTGACTTTTTTCGCAACAGCGACGATGCAGTGCTTTGGTGGAGACCGCACCCAAACACAGCGTTGAATTTTCGGCGAGGAACGCCACAACACTTTAGAGAGTACTTGGGTGTCGTAAAAACTTATATTCGCGAGGGTTGGGGCATATATGATAATACCGCTGATTTGCACCGCGCAATAACCGAATGCGATGTATATTATGGAGACTGGAGCAGCCTGATCGCGCTTTTCGGGATGACCGGAAAACCAGTGCTGATACAAGATATCAATACGGAGGCATGCTTGTGCATTGACAAACTGTTCGGAGAGCAGGCGAAGCCACCTGATAGTAACGTCAGTTTAAGTTATATTGACTATGTTATGTTTGAATCAAGAAACGAAAGCTATTCCACAAATGAAGACGGAACGGTTGACGGTCAAAAAGAAGCATTTAAGCAGCTCACGACATACCATGACGGTTCGTCGGGCGCGCGCATATATGAGTATGTCAAAAAGCAAATATCATTCTGAATAAGCGTTTGGAGGAAGTCAACTTGCCTTTCATCGTTTATGGCTGCGGAAAGATCGCTGAAAAAATAATTATCAGCTACCCAAATGAAGTCTATGGCGTTATGGACTTTTATAAAACAGGTCAGATGTTCTGCGACAAGCGGGTTTTGAGCAATGAAGAAATGATCTCAAGCGGAATCAAGAAGATTATTGTAGCTGCACGCAAAGCGAATATTCCAATCATATACCGCCGTATAGCCGACTTTTGCCGTGAGAATGGAATTGACATTTACGACACAGAGCATAACATCATTTCACAGGTACTATCAGGCGAAGAGGAACTGAACTTTAGGCACAGCGAGAGTCTCTCTAAAGAGCTAAAAGAAAAAATCCTGTCGGCAGAAGTAATCAGCTTTGATATTTTTGATACTTTGATAGGGAGACGTTGCCTTTACTCGACAGACGCTGACGAAGCTTTCGAGAATGAAAAGGGCGTAGTTTACCCTCGTAGAGAGATTATTGAATACTACAATTTCGCTAGAGATAACAGTAAAACTGTGCTTTTTTGTTCTGATATGCACTTTGACAGCGGGCAATTATGCGAGCTTCTGAACATTTGTGATATAGAAGCGTGCGCTGACGATATTATTGTTTCATGCGAACAAGGCGTCGAAAAAACGAACGGTTTGTTTGATATCCTCAAAGATAGAGCAACAGGTAAGAAAATACTCCATATAGGCGACAGTCAGGAAGCTGATTTTGCTTCAGCTAAAGAGTATGGTATTGAATCTATCAGAATTGATAGTAGGCTTGATGTGCTTGAGAAATCTAAGTACAGTGCCCTGTTAAAGTATGATAATTCACCGGAAAATCGCCGTGTGCTGGGAGAACTGTTGGCGTCTGACCTGGCACTTGAAGATATTATCGCGCCAATCATATATAAGTTTGTCGCGTGGCTAAAGCAATGCGCTTGTGATTTCGATATTATATTACTGAGTGCGCGTGATGGTTGGCTGTTAGACACTATTCGCAAAAAGATCCCGGCATACAGCTTTCCCGCTGTTTACTTTCTGGTTTCAAGGACAGCAGCAGTAAGCGCGGCAATCTTTAGTGAGTCTGATTATGACGAAATTATGGAGTATCCGTTTTCGGGAACGGAGCATGAGTATTTCGAGAAACGTTTTGCAATGAGTGATATCGGTAATGCGGCAAAGATCATTGAGCATTCGGCAAAAATGCGCCGGAACTACCTGAAATATATTGAAAGCGTTGGAATTTCGCCAGACGCAAAAGTGGGTTTTATGGATCTGGTTTCCGGCGGGACTTGC
>Ga0082212_10006287_pt1 | contig 16007 bp, 13 predicted proteins | sample TergutNt197P3_FD_71548 | JGI IMG/M metagenome (GOLD analysis project Ga0082212, IMG submission 71548) | Neocapritermes taracua P3 segment gut microbial communities from Petit-Saut dam, French Guiana - Nt197 P3 | ecosystem: Host-associated > Arthropoda: Insects > Digestive system > Gut ... | reverse complement strand
TGTGATGATAATATTAAAGAAACTCTTCAAATAAGAGGTATTTATGGTTTTTTTATTGGTGAAGAAAAAAGATGTGTATACATAGGTAAAACATCAAGTATTTATGGCAGAATGTTTTGCGATGGACATATACATAAGTTAATGAAGAATGCACATCCAAATTTACAGCTCTCTGATGCTATGAATAATGGACGCAAAGTAGAAATAAGAATTTTATTGAAAGTTCCTTACCAATTTGATGATTACCATAAAGATATGCAACGCTTGGCATCAGCGGAAACGTTCTTTATTGATTTTTACCAAAACCAAAATCACTACTTAGAGCAGGTTCCAGAGGGAACCAAGATGAAAATAGAAGAATGGGAGAATCTCAGGGATAATCAACTGCAATAGGGTCAGCGATAAAAAAAGCATAATATGTGCAACAACCGTACCAGTAAGCCCCTTGAAGAAGCATACCTTGGATTGTGATTTTACGTGTTGGGTTATTCAAGAAAAGACCGCCCAATCAATCACCCCATCCCGAATCCTTAACACCACATCAGCTTCCGCCGCCACCGCCGGGTCATGAGTCACAGCAATTACGCAGACATTCTCGCGTTTGGCAAGATTCTTTAACAACAATACAATGTTCTTGCTATTTTCAGTATCAAGATTGCCGGTCGGCTCATCGGCTAGGATAAATTCAGTTTGGTTGGCAAGCGCCCTGGCGATCGCAACCCGCTGGCGTTCGCCACCCGAAAGCATCGAAGGCCGCCTTTTATACTTCGTCTCATCAATGCCAACACTTTCAAGCGCTTTCGCAGCGACCTCCCATGCTTCTTTTTTCGGCATTTTCTTATATTCCAGCGGAAACAAAACATTTTCCATTACCGTCAAAAGGGGGAAGAGGTTTAAGGTCTGATAAATGACCGAAACATATTGTAAGCGATAATCATTTTTATCAATTTTCGCAATATCAGTCTCATCTATCAGAACCGCACCAGAAGATGGATTATCAAGCCCGGCTATCATCGAAAGCAAGGTCGTTTTCCCGCTCCCGCTCTTCCCCATCACTGCATAGAATGTCCCCCGCGTAAACTGGTAATTCGCCCCATTCAGCGCGTGGACAGTTTGGTATTTATTTTTGTATTGATATTTTACGTCATTCAGTGAGATTTTCTCCATAAATCCTCCAATCGATAAACTCTTCATACTAACCTACATGTCACGCTTCGCGTGACTCAAATAGCAAACGAAGCTTCGCTTCGTCGGAAGAACGCGCTTTTTGCATTCTTTCCGCATGAATCTTTGATTCATGTTGTGAAGCTTTAATGATTCTTAGTCATGGTTCTTTCATGACTTAGAATCATTCTTCACACTATTCTTTTTCCTGCAATATCCGCAGCACATCCGTCCCCGCTGCCCGAAGCGCGAAAAACAATGCCCCAAACACATAAAATCCTAGGAAAACCAGCGACTCTGCAACTGACACATGCCTCCACACCATCAGCGCAATGATGCCACCGGCCAGCGTCCCCACCACACAAAGCAGAGCCTGTTCCAAAAGTGCCCCAAAGAACACCACTTGCTTATGAATCCCAACACTTTGCATCAGTGCGAACTCTGGTTTCCGGCGCCGCGTCAGCAGAAAGCTTGCAATAAACCCGATCCAAACCGCGATAAACTGTACAACCGGGGTCGCCGTCTCGACCAAAATAATATTCCTCCTAAGCGACTCGATGGTATCATAAAATGCTGAATCATAAACCGTTATTGCATAAGGCCGACTGCTATAAATCGGTGAAACACGTGAAAAACTGCGCGATGCCTCGCGTTTAAACGCGGATAACGCGCGGTTATCCTTTAGCGTCACATATAACCGCTCTGTATAGGTTTCCTGCCCATCAGATGCCACTGCCAGCTCCCCTACGGTTTGAAACGGAGCATAGATTAATCCCGTCCCGGCACCACTGATGACACCACCAATCATCAACGCTGCCCTGATTTCCTGCGTTACTATGGCATCTTGCTCTTCCTCTTCTTCCAAAGGCGTATTCCGCGGAATGACCGTAATATCCAGCTGCCCACTAACCGCCAGCGTCAAAATGTCCTCACTGACGACACAGACCCGATCATTCGTTTTGAACAACCTTTCATCATAATCAGGATAAAATTTGATCGCCGCTCCGCTTCCCGCATCAAGCGCATCATCGGCTAAAATCCCGGTAATTCCGACCAGCCGAAAATCCACATCCACATCTCCAAGCGACATGACCACAAGCTCCCGCCTCATATATGCTTCGTCAATAAATGGCGCCAGCGAAAACACTACCTCCGGATCGGTAAACAAATCCATATACTTCTCATGGATCATCAGCTCATCGGTTACTTCACCGGTCAAATCACTCACCTCGGCTATAATTTTGTAATCAACCATCATGCTCATATATTCCGATTCCAGCCATACTTTGATCCCTCCCATCAGATTGATGAGAAACACCAACACGAAAGCCAAAGCCGGAATGGTAAGGCTCCTAAAGCCCTCACGAGGCAATAATTTCGCAAAATATTTTAATACAAACCGCATCAACTTTCCTCATTCTTCCTACCTGAACGAAACAAAGCCGTCCGTGCCGAAACAAAGCCGCTAATAAAAAGCAACAACCCCGTACTAATTGCCACAGTGGATATCAAGGCCGCCGGGCTTTTAGAAAGCGGCAGCTCCCTCCGAATCCCGATTTCAACTGCGTCGCTTAATATCATATCGCGAAATGAATATGTAAAAGACATCGCTGTCCGCGTTGCAGTATCCAAAATAGTATCATACAGAGGCACAGTCACCAGCAAGACAAGTACCTGCGCCATCACGATAATCACCACACATTGCCCGAATATCCAGCCAAAGCGATTCCGGCCGCTTAAACCAATGGCATAAAGCAGCTTGGCTTCCTTCCGCTTCCGCAAAATATAAAACAATGAAAACATTACCGTTACCGCAACCCAACCTGCGAAAGCCAGAGCCAGTATCCATGACATCCCAAAACGCATGTTGTTCACAGTATCCATCAAAAGCTTATAGCCCTGGTCATAAAACTGAAACAGCCCGCCATACCCCGGCACTACTGTATTTAGCAGCTCCTTTATCTCACTGTTTTTTCCATTGGGGACAATCAAAGCGTCCGCAATGAGCGGCATCGGATAATCCGGTATCTCATAACGGCTTACCGGCTCACCCGCCACATCATCAAAAGAGCGGTCGGGAATGATGATCGTGTTGGGCGAAATCGCATAATCGCCTGCCTCCGCTTTCAAAATCTCATAAAAACCGATAATCGTATAATCCTGTGGTTCCGTGAGGGGCAAATCCGTATGGTAATGACTGGGTACCCAGAATGAGCGGTACCGGAAAAGCCCTTCGGCCATCTGCACGCGAAGCGTAACGTGCCCCATCACCAAGGCAAACTTAGAAAGCGGCAGCACATCTCCTATTTCCAGTCCATTTTCCTCTGCTAACTGTGCACTGATCAGGCAGACCAAATCTCCATTCGTTGCTTCCAAATCTGTAAAAGAACGTCCCTCAGTCAGAAAGTCGCGGCGCTGATTAAGGCGAAGCAGACTGTTCGGATTGTTGGTGGTCAACACTTGAAGTGTTTCGGTAGCGATATCACTGATATCTAATACTTGGTCAAAATCAACCTCATCAATATCATAAAGTGAGTAGCCCGTACCGCTTTCTTCCTCCATGACCCACTTGCTTGCTTCCAGCGGAAATATTTCTTCCGCCTGGATCATCTCACCATTGTCCAAAGAAACAGTCCAAACTCTTTCACTGACCGGACCGCTCCAAGCCGAATGACCACCACAGAAAAATGCCAAATAATCAAGGAATTGGTTATCTAATTCCGTCGAATAAACAACCGGCTCTGCCAGAGCTTCACTGATGTTCCCCTCAAAACTCAACGTCATCGAGGATCGTGCATAATTGCCCACTAACAAATATTGCTCCCCTTCGCTGGCTGTATTCGTATCATCAGCATTCAGGTACGAGAAATCGACATCAACATAAAGCGGTTCGGTAACCCCTTCATTCAACCGGATGATTTCATCGACCACAAACCGTGCCGTAACCGAATTTGTAATCGGGGGAATTTCGCCGCTATCAGGATCATATTCCTCCCAATCAAAGCGATACATATCCTCTACACGAATGCAAGTCGCAACAAAAGCGGCATAAGATTGCGGTGAAGTCTCATAGACGGCGGATTCCAACCCGATCCCACCGGCCCTGAACGCTACCGGGGATACCCCTTCCACATAGCCGCCGAACAACCGCCGCTGATCCATTTCGAACAGACCGGAAGCATATACCTCTTCACGAACCCTGGCCAGTGCCTCTGCTTCTGTAATCTCCCCACTATCATCTTTCATATACCTGCTGACGGAGAAGGAATTCGGGACGGCAATCGTCGTGATCGTTTTATCAATATCACGGATGGCCTTATCAGCCGAATACCACAGTCCTGCCGAAAGACAAAGCAACGCGCCGGATAAGGCAAGCAGCAGGCAAAAAAGGACATTGGCCACAATTCCGCGCCTTAAATATTTCGCTATATACTGAATCAACATATAAATCCTATCCTTTTCATTATTGTGCCGAAAGATACATTTCCATTTCATAGACATTGAAGAGCTTATTTCGGCTTGTCTGAATCGCTTTGATATCGATGTGCGCACCGATTTTACTATCAGTAAAGCCGACTAAGACAAGCAACTCATTTCCGCCGATTGCCAAATGGATGTTATATTCCCCCTCCTTTCCTAAGTAAGCGGCAAATGTATTAAGTATATACATTGCGTCTTCTTGCTCAAAACTGGTTATAAGTGCATAAAAAGTAATGCCGGCTTTCCATACCTGCCCTGTGACCGCATTGATTGTAAAAACCATCGCCATCCAATCACTTGTGAAGGTGACAGTCCAATAACTGTAAATCGGATCAAGAAATTGGGCACTTTGCCCGGAAACATGATTTTGACAAAGGTAAGCACTTATCTTTTCTGTTTCAAGCATATCTGCCAGTGTTTCTTGTGAAATATGGCCTCGCTCACTGAAAAGGAGCAGACCGGATTTCGCGGCATCAATTGCTTCTTCCATGCTTAATTGGGTTCGCATTGGTTCATGAGCTTGTTCACTGCCTCCGGCAGTCCAATTCGCCAAAACATAGGCCATTTCCTGGTCGGTTAATCTTGGCCGCTCTTTCTTTTCCACTTCAATTTTATCTTCATGGGTGTCTGCCGGTTCTTCTGCCTGTTGATTGACCGCAAATTCGCTGACCGGAGTCATCCCCGCTATCGCAAGCAAGGCTTCCGATTTCCTTTCAATCATTATACTTGTCAGGATCCATCCGCCGGAAGCAATTGCGAAGGATAATGCAATGCCGATTATCGTCAATATGATCTGCCTATTCATCGTCTTAACCCCTCTCTCATGATTCTTAAGGAAGCATTGGTATATCAAAGCTTATAACCGTACCGGCTCCCCCTACACTTTCAATTTTTAGGGAACCGCAATGAATTTCTGCTACCTTGGCGGCAAGTGCCAGGCCAAGTCCCGCACTATGCTGTTTGCGCGAACGGGATTTATCTACCATATAGAATGCTTCGGTAATCCGGTTCATTTCCGGTTCCGGTATGCCCATCCCATCATCGGATACAGATATGTGGTAACGGCCATTCACCGGTTTGCCGGTGATTTCGATTTTGCTGCCATCGGCTTTCATGGCATTATCAATCAAATTAAGCAGCATTGTTTTGAATAAGTCATATTCGACCGAAACATAAGCGCGATCGGCTTCCAGATGAAATGACATATTTTTCTCTGAAAGCACCGGTTCAAGGCTTTTCATGATATTCGAAAAAAGCACTTCCGTTTGAATTTCCTCCAACAAGAAATCCTGTTTATTCAGGATGATTAAATCCATCAATTTCAATGACAACGCCTCAAGTCTCAGCCCCTCGTCCAGTATGTACCCCGCGGCATCTTTGACCTGTTCGGCAGTTAATGTTTTTTGATAAAGCATGTCCGCATAACCAATGATGGAGGTCATCGGGGTTTTCAATTCATGGGCGAAATTTGCCACAAAGTCTTCTTTTTTCCTTGCAGTTTCTGAAAGCTCGCCAATCTTATCTTCCACAGCATCAGCCATCAAGTTAAAATTCGCCGACAACTCACCAATTTCATCATTGCCGGAAACAGAAAGCCGCTCGCGGTATTTTCCCTGCGCAATCCCCGCAGCGGCTTTATTTATCTTATTAATGGGTCTTGTTATGAGCGCAGAAAGCACTAGAATAACTGCCATACTGATTGACAATGTAACAAAGTATACTCTTAAAAAGCTATCCGCCATCTGCCCCTTCCCCGCAATGACACCATTTACATCCGTAGCAACGAGTAAATATATCGTTACGCCGCTTTGGGTGACTTTCCCACAAATCATGAAGTAGGTATAGTCATCCACTGTATGAAATAAATAGGCATGATTGCCATCCGCGATATTGTCCGGAAAATCAAAGCCGGTAATAAGCGGGGAGTCAGAGTAAAGAAGCGATTGATCCTCAGCAAAAAACGCCGTAATCCCACTCAAATCGGAGGACAGTCTGCTTAGCAGATGATAAGGTATTTTGTCGGCTAATAGTTCTGCGCTTGTAATCAAACTCGCCTGCACCGTAAACTTATCATACTGGAATTGATTCAGGGCCCGTTCCTTTTCCCGCTCGAGGGCATTTTCAAATGAAAAAGTAATAAACAGATAACCCGACAGCAGCAGGGCAATGCTCAGGATAAGCGTCGCGCAAAGGAAAAATTTGGCAAATAACTTCATATTCCCTCCAACCGATAGCCAATCCGGAACACCGTTTTTATCCGGTCTTCCCACCCAAGTTTCTTACGAAGCCGCTGAATATGGGAATCCAGGGTGCGGGTTTCCCCGATATATTCCTCACCCCACACTTTTTCATATAGCTGTGCTCGGTACAAGGCTACGTTTTTGTTGCGGATAAGTTCCACCAGCAAATCAAATTCCTTTACCGTCAAATCAATGTCCTGTCCATCTTTCAAAACCTTCCGCGAAATAGTATTGATAGAGATGTCGGCAAAATTCATTTGCTTTTCACTCTTACCATAACGGCGCAGCACCGCTTCTACCCGTGCCAACAACTCTCCGATTTGAAACGGCTTTACCAGATAATCGTCCGCGCCAAGTTTCAATCCTTTAATCCTGTCATCCACAGTTCCTTTTGCGGTAATAAAAATAACCTGTGTTCCAAGCGGTTTTATAAATTCCAGAAGTTCATACCCATTGATTTCGGGCAACATGATATCAAGAAGGATTAAATCATAATCATTTTGCTCAATCAAGTCAGCCGCTTGCTTGCCGTCAAATGCGCAGGTACAGTGATACCCTTCGTCGCTTAAGTTGACCGAAATGAGCTTGGCAATCGCTTGTTCATCCTCAACGATTAAAACATGAAGCATATGGGACATCCTCCATCCAATAATCATTATAACATGGAGTTGTGTTATAGTTGTATTATATCTTTGAGAAAACCGACGATTTTTATTTGACATCAAGCAATTATTCGTTTATAATGGAATTAGATTCCAAAATAATCAAACGCAAGGAGAAGCCATGTATTATCACCGACATATAGAAGCTGTTGTAGAACGAATTTCTAAGCGTAAGCCAGTTATCGTCTTAACTGGTGCGCGACAGGTTGGCAAATCCACTATGTTAAAAGAAGTTTTTCACAATATAAACTACGTTGCACTAAACCGCCCTCTTGTGCGTGAAAGTGCGAGAGAGACCCCCTCCCTTTTTTTTGAAGTAAATAAGCCTCCCATTATTGTCGACGAAATTCAAAAAGCGGCACAGCTATTTGACTACATCAAAGATATCGTCGACGAAGATAAGGCTAAGGGACAATTCTACCTAACCGGCTCCCAAAGCATAAAACTAATGAAAAACGTCGTCGACAGTCTCGCGGGGCGGGCAGGCATCATAAAGATGCTGGGGCTTTCTTTTCGAGAGCTTTCAGGAGATTCCTATCGTGAGCCCTTTCTTCCTTTATTGGAACAATTGATGCAACGTGAGAAAAGTAAGAACCGATTCGATTATTCAAAAATTGTATCACTCATCCATAAAGGCTTTTTCCCTGAACTACACGAAACCGAAAGCGATCTGCATGATTTGTCTGATTATTATAGCTCTTATTTCCAAACTTATATTGAGAAGGATATTAAAGATGTTTTGAACATCCAAGATGAGTCGGCCTTTATCAAATTTGTTAAGGCAACTGCATCATTAACGGGTGAGATGCTGAACCTATCTGCTATTGCTGAGATATGTGGAAAAGACGTTAAAACTGTCCGCGCATGGCTCTCGGTACTAGAGTCCAGCGGGCTTGTCTATCTACTGGAACCCTACCACAATAATCTTAATAAAAGGATGATAAAAGCTCCGAAGCTATATTTCCTTGATACAGGTCTCGCCTGCTGGTTATTAGGGTGGAATACCCCTGAACAATTAACAAACGGTGCTATGTGGGGGCACATCTTTGAAAGCTTTGTCTTTGCCGAAGTTATCAAAAGTTATTACAACGATGGTATCACCAAGCCTCCGCTTTATTATTATCGCGATATAGATAAGAATGAAATTGATTTAGTGATAGCTAATGGGGATTTTCTTCATCCCATCGAAATAAAAACAACGAGCGATCCCACAAAATCAATGGTAAATGCCTTTCGATGCATCGAAAAAATTCCGGCGAAAAAAGTGGGAACCGGCGCGATTATTTGCCTTGCGAAAAAACTACTGCCGCTTACTGATAATGTGTGGATTTTACCTGTTCAGATGATATAGTTTACGGCGTTTGGCAAAATAATGCATACAGCGGCACGCTTTTGATTCCGTTCTCATAACCAAAATTTTTTGCTGATACACGGACAGAATATTCCGGTCTATGTGGAAAATGCAAGCCGTTTTAAATCAACTCACTTCCTTCACATAAATCCTGACCCGATTCTCGATGATATCGGCTACCTCATCAACTGATTTGTGTCCGCCAAAATAAGCACCGGCTTCTTCCTTAATGATGTTATCAATTTGAGCATCATAGATGCGAATTTTTGATGCGCGATTGACCAACTCATAAAAAATCGCTATATCATCGTCGCTTAATTCACGTGTTTCAATTAACCCGGATAGATGGTCACCACCAAAAACACCTGTATATCCACGTAGTTTTTCAATGTTTTTATCGACAACACTTTTTTTGATGGATGTAAATTCATATGCCTTTTGTGCTTCTTCAGAAAGTAAGCCAGCAATAAACTGCCATGCTGCTTCTTTATCGGGGCAATTCGCACTAAGCGAGACGATATTATATGAAGTGACGATATTGCCGCTTCCCTTTTCAGACGGATAGCCAATAAAATCTACCGGTTCCCCCAAAATCGCTTGATAATATGGGATGATTGACGGAGTTGCGAATATCGGGATTAATCTTAAATCACCATTTTGGGCACGAACATCCCAAAATTTACTGCCCGTATATTCATCAGGATAGCAATTTGAAAACTCCAACATCTTGATAAGAAGGTCGCGGTTCACGTTTTGACTTGTCCAGTCAACAAGGCTTTCTCCATTTGCTTTTAAACATAGATTGAGCACCTCCGTTTTGGTTGGATTTGAAAATACTGAAGTATCCGTGCCAAAACCAGTTGAAAAGCGGATAAACTCATCAAGATTCCACTCTTTTTGATTACCAAGATCTGATTTTTTTGCAGCCATTGTTTCAAGAAAATAATTCAGCGGGATTGCGGTTAACTTATCATCTATTTCAAACGCCCTGATGATATTTTCCTGATAATCAGCCCATTCAAAATTGGGATCCCCATCCAAGAATGAATACAAATCCTCAAAAATACCCAACTTCGAATAAAGGTTCCATGACACATCCCCCCTTGACATCAAGATATCTGGACACTTTCCACTGACGATATCGGTATTCAAGCGAAACAACCCGGCATCATATTCCGGTGTCGTATAATATCCGGTTCCATAATTTATGACTTCAATCCGGCTGCTCAGATTATTGGCATTAAAATCATCAACTGCTTGTAATAATTCATCCCCAACATAAAGCTCAGCAGTACCCAGCGTAATAATGCTGATACCATTTTCATCTATTCTTTTTTCTTTTTCTATTTCTATATCCTCAGCGGTTTTCGACCGGATGAGATGATATCTTGTTTGATGTAACACCCCTACAATATCTACTCCCATTGGTTTGGAACCATATAATATTCGCTTTTCATCAAGTGAATAAACCCGATCGTTAAAATCGCCGGGTCTTAAATCAACAGATGCCCAAGTGACCCGTTCCGTTGACTCCATAGTATCCAGATTTAAATCATATGCCCCTATATGATTGGCGATAAATAATGCCCCTTTTTCTCCCGCACCGAAACCATTGATGATACCATGCGTTGCATATACTGAAATATCTTGAATATTTCCCAAACTTTGGGCAACAAAGTCAATGCTTGCAACTAATTGCGTCCTACCCTCATTTTCCCAGTAATGAATGCCAACTGCTCCATTTTCATCTTTGAATAGAAGCCGCCCCATATAATCCAATGACAATTTAAAAGCAAAATCGCCGGACGAACCAAATACAAAAACGCTGTTATAATAAAGGTAATAAAGATTACCGTCCACATCTATATCAATATCGCTCGGATAATAATTGGGGAAATCCGTTTCTGCAATCACCACCGAGCCCAGGATAACCCCCTCCCTATCTACCCGATGCCAAAAAACGTCCCACGAATCAGACCAAGAAGTATGTTCATCACCCTTCTTAAGAAAGGTAAGAATATTTAGTACCCCTTTGTGATCTATAGCGATTTTTTGAATCTGTTGCTCTGCCGGTATATTAATCGGAATAATATCGGGTATATCGGGATGATTCAAATCAATCCGCGCAATATATACTTGTTCTTCTTCCTTGTACAAAGAAAACAGCTCGTTTTGGAATACATCTTCACCGCAAATATAAGCGTGGGTAAAAACCGGAACGGCTACATACGAGTCAGGGGCAAATTCTAAAGCGACGCCCGAATGATTAGAGCGGTCATCCGTCATGCTGTCGTCTGGTTGCGAATTTATCTCTGCTTTTTCTTTGCCACAAGCCGAAAGCGTTACTGCCATCATTAGCACGATGAATACCGTCATTTTTTTCATTTTGCTGCTCCTCTTAGTTTTTAAAACTCATTATACACCTCGATTTATAAGAATTTATCAAGATTTGATTAAGATTAAATGAATTTCTAGTTTCCCTCCCTGAACTTAAGATTAATACTGCCACGATTAGATGTGAGATGATTTTTTGTCAGATGTGCACAAATTTATGAGGCGTACGCGGGCGTATGTTGATTAAATTTGTGTGCGTCTGGCGGAAAATCAGCCGCAAATATGCGTACAAGGGAGTTTCCGAGAGTGCTCAACCATCATTTTTACAAAATAAGAACATAAATAGCCAACCGCAGCACCGATTGTATTTAATATCAAATCATCAAGTTCCGCAATACCTACGCGGAAAATAAATTGCATGGTTTCGATTGTAAGTGAAAACAGGAATCCCAACCAAACAACCTGCTTAAAACTTGCCTTCTTTAATAGAATCGGCAATAAAAACCCAAATGGGATAAATATAACAATATTCCCCAAAAAGAGATACAAAAATAATCCGCGCCCATAACTTTGATATACATGGATTAAATCCGTAAATAACTCCAGATTCAACATCCCTTCATCATATCGCGGCCTCCCAAATCGAAAAACCGTCAGCCGCAAAACAAGTATCATATAACTCAAAAAAACGAAAAAATAAATACCTTTGTTTTTTAAAACCATGATAACCTCCATGTCACGCTTCATCTGTGTGTCCGGCTGAATTGCCGTTAAAATCATTATAGATGAAAATAAAATCTTCTTTGCGAAGATTTTATCAAGAATTGGTTAAGATTTTATAAAGGTTTTCATAATCAACTTTTGCACCATGCCGTACCTGCTATTGTGCGATTAGAGTCATACCCCATCGACACCTATATCAATTGCGCCGCCAATGTAAAACATTTTTCTGCCGGTACCGATATAGAGGATATCAATATCGGCGGCGTGAAAAACGCTATTGATTTTTGCAAGAAGATAAAGTGCAGGCTTATTCAGGTTTCCACCTACAGCGTCGCGGGAAACAGGATTGGCGACACGCCAAAGAAGGGGAGCAAGCTGGATGAAACTTCACTATATTTTGGGCAGGATTTATCAAACAAATATGTAAACAGTAAATTTATGGCGGAGCGGATCGTACTGGAAGCCGCGACAGAAGGGCTGGACGCAAAAATCATGCGGGCGGGGAACCTGATGGCCCGCGCCGATGGTGAATTTCAAATCAATTTCAACACCAACAGCTTCTTAGGTATCTTAAAAGCATATAATATCATCGGAAGTGTTCCCTATGACCTGCTTAATGAAGCGGTTGAGTTATCGCCGATAGATTATTCCGCCCATGCCTTGTTGACCCTGTCCGCCGCCCCCGAGGAATGTACTGTATTCCATATCTACAGCAACCATACGGTATTTTATCGGGACATCTTCAATTCTCTCGATGAAAACGACATTTTAATTCGCCGCCTTGAATTAAGCGATTGGATAAACGAGTACAACGATGCACTCAAGGATCAGGAAAAAGCGAAATACCTGCTCTCACTGTTCGCTTACAAATCCCGCGAGGGCCATCAAGAGGCGGCACCAATCAGCGCGGATAATGCGTACACCATACAGGCGCTTGACCGATTCGGTCTTCACTGGCCTATTACGTCGGATGGCTATATGTTAAGATTCATGGATGCGATAAAAGGTTTGGGATTTTTCGATTATGGAAGCTGAGAGTTCAATTCAGTATCCAAAATGTCCATATAAACTAAATCAATATACTCACCGCCTTTTATCCGCGCTTCCCGGCGGCGTCCGATTTCCTTGAAGCCGACTTTTTGATAACACTTAATGGCATGGGGGTTATCATCATGAACAAGCAACATAATACTATGAAGATTTAAAATATTGAAACCATAATCCAACATTAAACGAATCGCTTCCGACCCGTATCCTTTTCCGCGCTGCTTAGCATCGCCGATAAACAAACCGAGCGTCGCCCGGCGGTGAATATGTTCAATTTCCATCAAGCTAATATTGCCAATCAGGGTATCATTATCCTTAAGGACAATGGCATAATTGTGGCCTTCATTGCTTAACTCTTCGAGCGTTTTCTTCTCATTTCCGAGTGAGATTACCTGCCGGTACATGCCAAGATGGTCAGCCACATAACTATCATTGAGCCATTTGGTGTATTGCACTAAATCCTCGGTGTTAATCGGCGAGAGGTAGAGCCGCTCACCGATAATTTTCGGGTAGTATTTCATGGGATCCTCCTTGATTATCGTTTAAAATACAATAACTGATATGATTTATCCATCGGCTATATCTCCTTGGAATTTCTCGCAAACAATCGGTTGGCTGCGTGTCGGTGAGGTATGCCGGACGAATTGCAATCAAAAACATATTCTGTGCAATGCTCAATGTACCAGTCATGAAAATAAGTGAACAGTTGCCCGGACTTCCAGTGAAACGAGTTTTCTTCTTTTTCTGGCGGTGCTAAGATAAAAGGTTTTTCCACAAAAATGTGCAGAGCCACAATACCGTTATCATTCACATGAGATTTATAATTCGCCATTACCTCGTCGCGCAATTCCGGCTTGATATAATGGAGTGCGCCGCTTGAAAACAGCACATCATATTTTTCTTCAAGCCGATAGTCCCACATATTGGCGCGGAACATCCGCACATGGACACGCGCTTGCTCTGCAAGCCGCTTCGTTTTTTCAAGCCCCGCTTCTGAAATATCGAAGGCACTCACATCATATCCGCAGCGTGCAAAAAACACAGCGTCTTTGCCCTCGCCGCACCCAATATCAAGAACTTTAATCGGGCGAATCGGCGGCAGCAATTCTAATACTTTCAAACACATATTTGACGGCTGAACGCCCCAAAAATATTCTTCTCTCCGATAGTCATTTTCATAATACGAAACGTCGCCGCCGAAAGCGGAGTAGCCCAACAGCTTATCGACGCTGACGTTGAGGGTCTGCGCGAGTTTTGGAAGCAACATGGTGTCGGGAATAGTCTGCTCTGTTTCCCATTTGCTAACCGCTTGGAATGTTATCCCAAGTTTGTCCGCAAGGGCTTCTTGTGTCATGCCTAAATCTTTTCTGTATCGGGATATATTTCCCGCTAAAATCTCACGCACTCTCAATCACCACCTGATTATATTTTACGCCCGACGCTTCAATAAAACAATAACCGCGTATTTGAACTTCTGTAAAATTCAACTGCCGTTTGAGTTTTCAATAGTGCTAGCGCTAATGAATATTACGAAACCCACCGTAACGAAATCACCATGTATGAAAAAGCCGAGCAGTATTTGAAAGGCGTGCTGCAAGGACATTTTGACCCGAAGAAGCTACCGCCTGTGTCGAAATGGAAAGCGGAGCAAGTGAAGCTGAACGCCGAGAGGAAACGGATTGATTATAATTATTCCACATTAAAAATGAAGTCAAAGAAGCTGAACAAATCAGGAAATCCGTTTACAGTATTCTCAAAGCTGAACAGCGCGAACGGCAGCCGCGCAGGGCGCACGATATGGAACTATAATTTAGGCGCGGCATTCCGCCGCGCCTTGTCAGTCAGTTTGCGATTTTCAGGCTTTCAACTTCTTCGCGTGTCAAACCTGTATCTTCCACAATTTCATCTATCGGTCTTTTACGTTTCAACATCTTTATTGCAATCTCAAATGCTTTCTTGCGTTCCGCATTCCACAACGCCTGTGCTTCATCGTGCCTCGCTTTGGAGCGCAGACGTTCGGCTTCCTGGAACTCCGGCGTAACCGTAATCTGATGGTATGCGCTTATTGCGTCGCTCATTTCCTGCACCCCCGTTTCTTCAATTTGCTTTAATTCTTCTTCTGTTAATATGCAAGGGCAGCGGACGCGGGGTTACTGTTCAGACATCGTTATAGGCGGCATCACCTGTACAATTTTACCGTCGAGTACCATGCCGTTTGCCTTCTTATTGCGCTTGACGCCATCTGAACCCTAGGTTCCTCATTGCTTAAAGAAGAAAGCCGCGCTTTGCTCATATGCTTGTTGCTGTATCGTGCGAGCGATGACATGAAATGTCGTCGCGAGACTTAGTGAAGTCCGCGACGACGTGGTACCGGTGGTCGGACTCGAACCGACACGGATCTCTCCATCGCATTTTGAGTGCGACACGTCTACCATTCCATCACACCGGCTGGATGGGATGAATTATAGTACAGAACAGACGTGAATGCAAGTTGTTTCTGCGGTAGCTACTACGCGCTTACCTTGGTCCTTCGCTTAGTCGTTCACGATGACGTTTATTACTGCCGCTGTGCCTTTCCTGACAGCTTCCATCCCCTCGGCCAGTGCTCCCGGGAGCTCGCCGGGCGCTGTGACTGTTCTGGCAAAAGCTCCGCCTGCCGCCTGAGCGACCAGGTCCAACCGCGCGGACGGCTCAAAACTTGTCCAGAACTTGCCGGACTTCGCTGCATAACCATCCGGATGCTCTGCTGTGGTAATCATTCTGGGCGCCTTCCAGCCCTGGTTGTTATATATCACCGTAAGAAACGGAGTGTTATACTTTGCCGCCATCCAATACACTGCTGTGGGGCATGAGAAAATATAGGTCCCATCGCCTGTCAGCGCCACGACGTCCTTTTCGGGACACGCGAGCTTCATGCCTATTGCGGCGCCTCCATGCCAACCAAGAGAGCTGCCCCCGCTTGTAAATATCGTACCTGGCTTTTTTCTTGTCAGCATCTTTTCAGCA